>Ga0310690_10006506_pt1 | contig 15338 bp, 15 predicted proteins | sample AusTroGonzalo_MG_2_FD_207661 | JGI IMG/M metagenome (GOLD analysis project Ga0310690, IMG submission 207661) | Bovine rumen microbial communities from tropical cattle in Woodstock, Queensland, Australia - Gonzalo_04 (v2) (version 2) | ecosystem: Host-associated > Mammals > Digestive system >... | reverse complement strand
AATGTTGCACTGCCTGATACACTAATTGATTTTTTATCTAACATAGTTGTAATAATTATAAAGTTCTTAATTCATTGCGCTGATTATAATGCCGATAGCAAAACTGACACCCGCAGCCCATAGGTAATATGATGCATTATTTACTTTATCCTTTTGATTAAAATAGATTATAAGTCCGATGATAGGGAACACAAACGAGAAAAATAGTCCCAAACATCCCGGTTCTTCTTTTGGCGATTCGGGTGCATTGCTACTATTATTACCCGATTCTTCATATCTAGTTACACTTCCATCTTCATTAATACGATACCCCATATCTTTACATTTTTACTAGTTATAGTAGTTATACGATAATAGAAAAAATACTAATATACTTCAAAATGCTTTACTCCAAGACATATCTTTTTCCACCAAATTTCGACACTATATTTCCCTGCTGGCCATGAAGTATGATATTCATTCCCCCATCCTACCATTCTCAAACTATTGCTTCCTGCGTGAATAACATATTCTTCAGAATATGTGCAATCTGAAGGAGATTCCGCATTACGCCGCAGAGTTCCTTCGGCATTATACCAACAAACTTTAAGCATAATTAATTGCTCTTTATTACTAACGTATTCTACTCTTGGTTTTAGATATTCAACAAGATCACTATACAGTTCCCCTTCAGAAATAACATTACCATCATTATCCGCATTCTCAATTTCGATATGAGTAATAAAAAGTGGAGTAGTTTCAGCGTATTTCTTGAGATTAGTATACTCTTTTTCTAATGAATTATATTGAGTTTCTAAACCATCAACCTTATTCGTTTTTCGTCTGGCTTCATTATTTGCATAATCTAGTTCTTCCGTGGTATTATAAAGCAAAATGCCTAAAATAATAGATGTTATAATGGATAAAATTAAAAATACCCACAGCCCAATTTTTCCGCTTGTTTTAGGCGAATTTCCTGAACGAGTTACCGTACCGTCTCTATTGACGATATATCCCGAACCTGTATTGTGATAATCTGATGTCATTGCATTTTATTAAGAAGAAAGCCTATGATTACATACAATAATGCATCAAAGCGCCCAATACAGACAATAGAATAGATATAACAAGCACAATAGCTCCCGCTTTGTTCCACCTCGCTTGCAATTCTATAAATGCTTGTGGTTCTGCATTCTGTTTATGTCTGTACACGTCCCATGCTAAATCATTGCCTCGGATTCCTAAATATATGCAAATACCTAAACCGACAAGAGGACCGATATAAGGAATAAAGTTACTTACAATAATCAATAATGGCCAATAAATGCCATTACAAACAGCCCAGAGCCATGATAATACAAACGCGCCCCAATTCCATGTATTGAGAATTGATGGTTCATTCACAATAGGTGTTTCTGCCAGCACTTCCGTACTATTCTGTTCTGTATTTGAGTTGGTCCGTTGATTTTCATGCTCGTTTTGGAATCTACTTAAATCTTCGAAATCAAACTCACATGCAGGACGCCATTCTCCATTTAGACGAGATTCTGTAACTAAGGTGTCATCTAGAAGAGGCAACTCTTTAATTTCCTCTAAACTATATGGACCGAACTCCTGTCCATCCATTTGAACATAAAACTTGTAATCCATGCTATTTATATTATTATCGCTAAAAGTGAGCCCAATACTATTACGGCTATCCATATCCAAACACCACATCCGGAATTATCGCTCATGGATGAGCTTGTTGCAGAAGATGGTGTCGTAGAGACAGCAGAAGATTGAGAAGGAACGGAATGACGCGTAACAGTACCATCTGCATTTATTGTGAAGCCAGAAAGATTCTCCTTTTCTTTCTCCCCATAAGGGTAGTGTCTCGCTATAACCCATCCTTCCTCACCTTCTGCACGAACTTGAATTCTTGGGTCATAATCATCTAATAACCCATGATTCAATAGTTCATCCAAAGTGAAGGACTGCTCAAACTCGTAATCTTCTATACGTACTTGGTATTTAGCCATTTTTTTCTACCTTTTCTTCTTGCGCATATTCAACCTCTATACTGGTAGTGACTTGTAATGGATACGAGAATATTTCCGCCATATCTCCACCTATTTTGGAGTTATTTGTATTACAAATAAGTGTGTATTGGGTAAGATGTGGCAACAAGCGCTGAGTATATCCTTCGTTGTTACGGTTCAACAAGTCGAGAATCATCTTAACGGCAATTGTTGTTACAAAGTTAATATCAGCTGAGATACCAGGTTCAAAGGTTCCTACTTCCCCCATATACAAATGAGTATTGGCGGTCGACCTACCAGAACCTTCTCCTAATGCAGCAACGAAATCTTTGTATGCAGGCATACCTTCCGGCAGACAATAGAAAATTTCACCTGCAAATGCACGCTCCCAACATCCAATAGAAACAAATGGCATTTTGTGCGGTTTTGCAAGAATACTGTCCGCATACAAATCACCCTCTCTATTGTCCGCACAACCTACAACGATTGTATCTTCATTGCAGAACTTAGCAAAATCATCAAGTGGAATATCTTGTATTCTCTTGTGTTCTGTAATTACTTGAGCAGTAGGATTGATCTGTAGTATTCGCTCTTTAACAGCTGTAGTCTTGAATTTACCGACATCTTGGATGCCACATTGATGACGGCAAATATTATGATAGCCGAGAATATCCATATCTACTAAAAAGAACCTACCAACACCAGCTCGTGCCAATTCCAATGCGACAAGACTCCCAACTGATCCACAACCAATAATAAGTGCTCCCTTTTTGAGCATAATATCTGATTCTAGGATTCCTGTGTTGCGAGAGAAGATATCCATTTTTAATTGCACGGGTTCCAATTCGCATTCAACACCATCAGCGACAAATACTATGCGATCATCGCAATAGTACCCATAAAACTTATCTTCTACTGCATCTTTAGGCTTCTCTTTATAGAAATGACCGAGCTTGATAGGTGCAACTCCACCCATTGGAATATTATAATCGTCCACTGCTACTATATTGTAGTAGTTTGATTCCTCATGATAATATCCCCATAAAACATGATCGTTCTTTGTTACATCATTAGGGTAGCAAACAATAGGTTTGCGTTTCTTCCCTTGAAGGAATTTATTTGGATCAAAAATTGCCATACGTTTATTCCTGATTATTGGTATTTCCTAATTGCGGTTGATTATCCTGTGGCACGTCCACAGTATTCCCATTTTGGGGTGTTTGAGGAGTTTCATCTGCTAATCCATGTTCCTTCTCAGAAGGTTGTTGACCATGAATGGCTTGCGGATCCTTGTCTGTTTTATCCTTTGGCGCTACTTTTTCCGTATTAAACCAATTTGCAATCTTTACTACATTCTTCCCTAACGGTTTCAATGATATCAGAAAGCAAACAACTGCTACTATCAGTATGATTAGTTCTTTTTTTTTAATGCTTTCAAACCATTTAGTTACTAATGGCATAGTTCTCGTAGAAGCTTCTGATGAATTAACTGCAGAACGTGAACCACTTTGGTGGTGGACATCCTCTATAATACCATCGTAGCGACTGATTTTTTGAGAATTCCTTCTTTTCTGCGGAGCATAAGGATGAAGAGCCTTTTCGGTTCCATCATAAAAACGCAATTTCCGATACGCTTCCGGAATATCTACCATGCTCATTACTTCTACTTCAACTTTTTGATAAGGAGGTCTCCCCGATGTGTTTATTGCATTATGAGCCAAATGATACATAGTCATTCGTAGTTGGGGATCAACATTTACCAATCCCGAGATAGTACCTTTTGGGTTTTGAGCCGCAAATTTCTTGTTTGTTACATCATCTGTGCCTGAAAATACATCCATGCTTCCCGGATGACGATGCCATAGACCAAGTAGATAAGGGGGAACATCATACTGCTCAGCTACAGATTTGGCAAGGTAATTCACAAATCTTTGGTTATATTCAAAATAACCATATTCATGGTGAACATTATCTCCTTCTCTGCCCTCTCCATATCCGGGAGGAAGTACTTCCATGACAAGCCAAACGCCATTGTCTAAAATATGACCAAGTAAGATACCGCCAGTTTCTACTGGCTCCCACTCAAATGTCTCACGAATAATAGCATTGTATGCTTTATCCGAGAATATAACTAAATTACAATCATTGTTCATAACGATGATACGCTTTTAAGAAATCTTCTTTTGAAAGTTCGCCAACCAGAACCAATTCTGCTGCTGTTAGTAGCGAAAGTGATTTATATATCATAGATGCAGCGTTTGGAGTATTTGTTGGCCATTGATGACAATCATATGAGAAATCAAAATGTAAGTTTGAATCTGAATCTGAAAGAAAATGTAATCTAAATCCCCATAAATCTATTAGTTCAGAAGCATCTGGATTTAGAGGATATACATATATAGAATACCCCATCGTAAACATAGGAAAGTTGTTTTGATATACTGCCAATAATGTGTATGTTTTACGATTTTGGACTCCGAATTTGGTTTCATAGACACCAGGAGTAACATCTCCTATCCAATAGAGTCGTCCATCATCCAACTTGCCCAATGTAAAGCCATTGAATGCCATAGACATAGCGGCTTTTTCTGCTTCTAGTAACTCTGGATTATTTTCATACCATTGCTGCATACTCTCTCTTCAAGTAAAAGGATTGCAAAGTATATAAGATGTTATATCCCGTGGTGTTTATTAAAATCCTCTTTTGAAAGTTCGCCTGTCAAAACTAATTCATATGCTGTTAACCACTTGACCGCCCATGCCAATACCGATGCCGCAGTCGTTATCGTTGTTCCTGCTTGTACATTATCGGCCTCAGCTGTACAAAGATAATATTCATTTGCTGAGTCAAGTAAAAGATGAGACGGACGGAATCCACAAAAATCTATTAATTCATCAACATCCGGAGAAATAGGATAGACAAACACAGAAGACCCCATTTGCTGATGAGGATGGTTGTTTTGATATACAGCCATCAGCTTATATGTAATCCTATTTTGGATGCCAAATTTGGTTTCGTACACACCGGGCGTAACGTCCCCTATCCAATAAAGCCGTCCATCATCCAACTTGCCCAATGTAAAGCCATTGAATGCCATAGCCATAGCGTCTTTTTCTGCTTTTAATAATTTCGGATCAAGTTCGTACCAATGTGCTGCTAGTTTTCCTGTGGGAATACTAATCGACGATTCCTCTCCAGCACCGCCAATAGCTCCGCCATCTTTTTTCAAGGTAATTCTACCACCTTCAAGCAATTTACGTTTAAGTTCAGCACGTTTTGCTGCTAATGCTGCATCATCGGCAAGCTTTCCAGTCGGAATACTGATGGAAGACTCCTCTCCAGCACCGCCAGTAGCTCCGCCATCTTTTTTCAAGGTAATTCTACCACCTTCAAGCAATTTACGTTTAAGTTCAGCACGTTTTGCTGCTAATGCTGCATCATCGGCCAATTGGCCTTTTGGAATAAAAATCTCACTCATAATAATATCTATTTAATGTTTCTTTTCAAATGGATTATTTGTCATTATTTCGATTTGCTTGATGTAAGTTTCAAGACAAGTCTTTTGACCAATCAATGTCTCCTGCTGTTTCAAATAGTCTTTTTTGTCATTGTCACAACTTTTAATAGCATCTACGCAATCCTGCATTTCTTGCGCTATGATGGTACTCATTTCATTAACGTACTCGTTAACCTGTTCTTCAATATTGGAAAATTCCTCCAATACATGATTCTTCATTTCATTAATAGCTAATGATATCTTCGGTGCAAGTCGTTGCTTTAATTCCATTTTGCGCTGCTGATAATCAGAGCTGGTAATGCCCTTATATAAGAACGAAGCGCCTGCTGCTAACCCGACCCCGACAGCGACGACGGGGGCAGCAATAGCTGATGTTAGAGTTAAAGCTAAGCCACCTATGCCAAGAGCCGGAAGAACCTGTCTGCTGACACCATACATTTTGTCAGAAGTAGAAGTTGTACTCGTTCCTATTGATACATCTACAGCTTTATTCTCTGATAACTCTTGTATCTCGCTATCAAGTAACTCGTTTATAGCATCTATGCACGCTCCTATTCTAACTGTAATATCCTCTGATAAAGCAGATAGACCTTCATTAACTTTTGATACTGCCCATTCGCCTGTTTTATCTTCCTTCGCTTCGTTACTTTGCAATATCGCATCCAAGTACTCATTAGGAAAGGCTATTGCTTGATTACTTAAATCTGCTGAGAGTGAAGATCTACTGGTACGGATTATACCAGAAACCTTTTTCCTGATTTCAGAATGCGGAGTACTCAACTCTTGACGATATTCTTTTAGCTCAGTCAAATAGTTTTGGAATAATTCCATATCTTCAGATGTGGGTTCTTCCAATTGGGCAATTTGAAGTTGAATTTGGGTTAATACATCACCCAAAAGCATCTGCATATCTCTCTTAACCGTTAATAAATCTTGTGGATTTAAATTTAGAGACAAGACTTTCTTTAGTTGAGCCCTTTCTGCTTCTTTTCCAGAATCCGCTAAGATTTGACTTGTGTTGTCTAATATGGTAATAAGACGACTTTTGTGATCAAGTGTATTCATAATAATTAGCAATAGAAGGTGTCATAAAAATCATATCCGAAATTATTGCAGTAGTCAAGCATCATCATTTGCTGCTCGCAATACATAGCAGACTGCATATCACCCATGGCAGTGAAATCCATTATAGATTGATTGAGAAAATCCGTATAATAATCATTGGTCATCATCGGGATTCCGTTCATTGCTGCATAATAGTCCCAATCGTTCATTGGATTGAAATCTATCTGAGTCAATCCATAATCGTATGTACCCTGCATTTGAGGTGTAATCAAATCAGGTTGTATATAATCATTAAACATATAATCTCCACCGAATATGTCCATGTAAGCAATATTTTGATGAGCATAGTCTAAATACGCATTTGTGAAAGAATCCATCGGACAGCAATATCCCATATCAGTTGGCGCATAAATCGGCAAACCATAACTCAGGTCATTAAATATTTGGAAGTCAGCATACGGAACACCTACGATATTATCAATATGACCTATCTCAGGATTAAAGTTTTCCATTCCCATCACATTCTGAGGTACAGAGATGTCTGTAGATACCATGTAACAACTTGAATCCGCCCATGCATCCATAAACTGCTCCAGCGGATATGCCTTGCAATAATCACCACTTCCAGGATCGGTTACCAACACTTGGATATTATTTGGATCAGAGGTATCAATACCAGCAACGATTAAAGCATGATCCGGAGTGTCTCCCATAAAGAAATCACTTAACCAATTCTTGATTTTTTCAAACAACGAATCATTTTCCCATAATTCGCTAGAATCAACACCAACGATAATCTTATGTCCTTGAGCTAATTCGCTTACAAGATTAAAAACATTGGCATCTGCTTGTCGTGTTACCGGAATACCTGCTGTTTCCAACAGATTACCGACATCAGCCATCGTAGTACCATTCCCTTGATACCAACCATGTTCGTATGAGTACTGAACTAAATCATCTTCCGAGCATGGAACGCCGAAATCGTTAAGAATGAGTTGTTGGGACTTAATAGCACACGTGTCACTATATCCCTGTTGAATGGGATTGGTCTCGCCATAGTGACCATCTGCAACATAAATGTTAGGATCCATATTTATATTATTTTGAAAGTTATTAATATCCATCACGGCTGCAATATTCTCATCAAGAAACCCGTTATCAATTTGAGGTAATGAGTTGTCTAAGAGAAAATCTTCGTTTAGAGAGATATCTTTTATAAAATCAGATGCCCCCAATAAATTTTGGAGATCATTATTGTTCTCTATGATCGTGCCAACTTGCCGCATCTCATCAGCAGGCAACATGCCATCAAGCCATGCGGCGAACTTTTCTTCGGATATAGCAGGATTAAAATGCTTATTCATAGCGCGCCTCCTTTCTATATACTTTCACATATTGCTCTTTGGCAAGTTTATGCTTGTTATAGTAGTTATCCATCGTCATTCCGAGTTGTTGTGCTGTTTCTTCGTTCGAGCAGCCCTCCAGATAGCGCAAGCGGATGAGTTCGCGGTAACGTGCGTTCGGCATAAGGGCAAGAATCTTCATGATGTCTTCGTGATTAATTGTATCGAATTCCATCTGTATAGATTCCGAAACGGTGATGTTTCTATCAGTCGGTTCGTTATTTTTGTCAATGACAAGACGATTTTTCTCTTCGAACCGAGCATAGCAATAGTATAAACATACGGCTTTGATCCATGTGTAGAGGGTACTCTCAAAACGGAAAGACTCCAGTTTGGTGATACCGGTATTGCGCTGCGGAGACATGATATAGATATACATCTCGTTGATAAACTCGATGCAGTTGTCGCAGTCCGTATAATAATGCTCGAAAATAGAATTGAAAAGCGGGTAGCATTTAATATAGAAGAACGCGCGCGTAACATCCTTGTCACGACCGATGAGGGCCCTAACAATCTGTTGATCTGTCATATTGAGTTGCTCGACACGCATGCGGATTGTCTTCAAATTTGAAAAGACGTGAGTACCCCAAATGCACATGCACATAAATTCGGCTGCAAAATTACAAAAAAAATTGCACATATGCAATAGGAGACGTGATTTTATTAAAAAATTTCACCATCAACCGAAAAATAGCACATACGAATGTTTGATTTAAATTAGAGAAAGATAAAAAAGTGCTCCGAAGAACACTTTTTTACGTTAAAGGGTTAAGATGGTTTTGGAAAATCTTCTTCACATTCTGTGTTATTTGAGTTTTCTTATTTCAATTTCCAAATTTGCCATTCCGTGCCTACCGCTGCAGACGGAGTCACGCATGGCGTTTGTTTCTTGTCGTTCTCCTCTAATGAACGTTTCTTCACTTCCCGAATGATATAATTACCCAAATCCTGCAATGTCACATCTCCGTTTGTCTCTTGCAGTTTCTTAAGCAGATGATAGGTAAACATACCATGTTGCTGCTCACGATAGGGGAATGCCGTCTCATCTCCTTGCGCGGCTGAGAAAACGACCATATTTCCCTGTGGCACACCACTCTTTGCCTTCAGCGCTACGCCACGCGCAGAAGCCAACATACCATCCTCTCTTTTGCTACCAGAGAAACAAGCATCCATGAAGATGGTGATTTGCGAAGCCGGCATTGAACCTATAACTGTGTATAGATCATCGAGTTTGTAGCAAGTGGACATGTCGCTTATGATACCATCTACTGGCAATAAGTACGCCGTTCGGCTGGATTCATCGGGTATTCCATGCCCAGCATAATAAATGATGATTTTAGGATTTTCAAAGGCTTCTGTTAAGTTAGCAAGCCAATTAATACCGGCTTTGAGTTGATTCCCAGTCGCGTCAGAAAGATATTTGATATGTTTATCGCTTATGCCAAGCGTTTTGATGCAATACTCGCGGAAGATGTTTCCGTCATTGAGAGCAAAAGGAACCGATGCCACTTGCTGGTAATGCTCATTAGCTATAATAAGCACGAAGGTATTTAAATTCTTGACATTAGCGACAGGAATGTTCTTGTCTATGTCCGAAAGGAGTGAGGCTTTCATGATGGTCACTTCTCCGTCCTTGCGTTGCACATTCATGCTAACCGTATTTCCGACATATTGACCGATCTGCAGCGGAATATCTGCGCTTTTGGCATATTTGCCCGTGCGCTCGGCAAGGTTGAGACGCAGGTCGATTTCGCCGGATGCATACTGGTTAGGGATCAGCTCGTATTCCAAGATCCTTGTCTCGTTGGGCTGCATCGTACCGATGGTCATATGCGCATTGTCACCGCCCAACTGGGATATGTTCACAGGAGTGGATAATTCAACAGTCACGTTTTCAGCGATGCCCTGGTCTGTATTCTGCACAATCACCTTAACGGTAAACGGCTCTTTTGGGTTCAGTTTACCGTCTTTGCCTCCCGACACAAGGTATTCGGCTACCTCAATCATCGGTGTTCTCAACCGGTGGGTACCGATTTTCGGCAGGCGGATGTCGTCGCCGAAACCGTTAGGCTCGTTGATCTTGATGGTCAGTCCCACTTCACCGGTCAGAGTCTTGTCCGTTCCGATAATAGGCACTTCCACTTTCTGACGACTGCCTGCAGCAATAACCGGCAGATTGACATCGCGAATGATCAGTCCCTCTTTGTCGCCGGTGGCTGTCACTTGTACTACGCATCCGTACGCGTCACCGCGACCACGGTTCTCAACCTCGAAACAAATCTTGAACGTTTCGCCGCCGTCTATGACGTTGTTGTTGTTCGGGTCAATCCAGCGGACTGTATTGTTGTCAATCTGCAACCGCGGGGGAAGGACCTCTTTTTCTATATGAAAGTCCATCGGCACACTTATATTCGATTGCGCAAATATGCCGGTTGTGATAAGCAGACCGCATAGGGTGGAATGTAACTTTTTCATATCTGTAAAATTTAAAGGGTTAGTATTTCATTTTTGTTATTTGACATCTTGTACAAGGCGAACGGCGCAACCAACATAGCAAGAAAAACTTCCGTTAAAATAGATATCAGTGTAAGCCCAAAATCCGTCAAAGAATTCTATTGCGGTAGGCCCTCGATATGTTTTGGTTACATTTTTTTGCGATGTATCATAGACTGTTGTAATTATTGACGTCCAATAGTAGCCGGTTACTCCAGTATTTTGAATTTCTGTTCCGATACGTTTACCCGATATAGGCAAAAAGACAGCCCCGGCGGATTCCATTTGCCCCCACTCCTCCTTGGAGTAATTATTGATAGGGCCTATACTTGTCTGACTTTTCAATTTGTCAAAACTCAGTCCTTCGGGAAGCACAAAATCATCCGGCAGTAGGACAAAACCGCTCCTCCGATTGTCAATAGTAACAATTCCGCAATTGGAACGGGCATTGTCTCGGTAATAAAAAATATAGTACCATTCGTCTCTTGTCATCGTACGCCATGCATTGGGGATGTTACCTCCGTTGGATATGGCATTATATACGCCCCAGTCATAATTCGTTCCGGTTATGTCCCCTTCTTTGTACGGAGTCTCATCTTCCGATTTGGGACAGCTTATATAAGGGTATTTGTCGTTATATCCGCTTGTGCCCCATCCGAATATATCTATCCATCCGTTGTAATCGGATGCCATATGGGCATTGTCTGCTCCTATTGTATCGGATTGGTTTTCCGCAAATCGCCATGTTCCTTGCTGCGTACTTCCGTCTGCACACACATGTGTTCCTTGTGCCGCGTTAAACTGCAGGTTGCCCTTTGAGAAACGTACCTTTTGGGTGGCACTGACACTGAAAACACCTGACATCGCACCTTCTATCAGCGTCTGGATTTGTATTTGCTCGCCATAAGAGGTACCCAGACTATTGATCGCGTACGGGCGGACATAGTAGGTAGTGTAAGGAAGGAGATTCTTGATTTGACCGGAATATGCTCCTGTGTCTGCTCCGCATACGATTTTGTTGTTCTCCATCGTCGGATTCTCCGAGGTAGAGTAGCATATGCCGCGTTCAGTAACAGGCATACCGCCGCCATAGCTCACCGTGGCATTAACAGTAGCAGAACTGCTGCTTATATTGATTATCGATGAAATACTAACCTCCGGTTTTGTCAGGCTCAACGTATTGAACGACAGTTCCTCGCCAAATGATACGCCTTTTTCGTTTTTCGCAAACGCACGGAAATAGTAAATCTGGTTGGATTGCAGCTTCTCCAGCGTATAGGAATAAGATACAGTGCTGTCTCTTTTTAAACTGACAGGCACCGTGATACACGAATCCTCTTCGGTCACGTAGAAATGCGTGGCATAGTAGAATCCCACGGTTGGCGGATTATCCGAGCCCCAATGCGATAATTTGCCCTGGAGGACCGCTGTCTCCGTTGTGACATCATCGACTGAGACTGTTTTCACACTTGCAAGTGCAAATGCCTTGGTATCGAAAGAATGGATCTCCGTCACAAAATAACTGTATTTATTCGACACCCGAAATCGCGCATAATAAGTGCATCCGGCATCCAGATTAGTCAGTGAATCAGTGTATTCCTCATTGTAATTTGTGTCAACCTCCATTTTGGTCACCTGATAGTCTGCGAAAGCGGAGTCTTTTGAATATTCCAGAACAACATTATCAATGGAAAGGCCTCTACGTGCGAAATTGACTTTTGCAGATGTATAATAGGAGACTATATATACATGGTTGTCTTTGTTTGGATCCGTCACCGGAATAGGATAGTCCATACAGGCGGACAGCAGTACTGCCGATAAAATCAGAATGATATAATTATAGTGTTTCATCTTCTTGCCCTCCTTGTTTTAGAACATCCAACCTGCGCCTATCTCAACATGCATGGACACGTTGCCGTTTATGAACATAAAACCGGTGCCTCCGTTTACGGTAAAGCCATATACACTAAATAGCAGACCCGCATTAAAGCCTATCCCACCCTGTTTGGAATAAGTGTCATTATATATCCATTTGCCGTCTGTAGTTTCCCAATATTCTTTTTGTCCTCCGGCACCTAAGCCCATGTAGAAACCGAATGTGTTGAAGCGGTTATTGACGGCATGCGCAGCTTCCAGTATATCCAATGCAAAACCGGCATGCAATGCCCAAAAGGAGGACTGACGGATGCCGGAATAGTACGGCTCGGATTGGCTGCTTACATACTCATATTCCGGTGTCGAGAAATTGAAATTGCTCATAAAGTCCGCATACCATCCGACGCCCCGGTTGTATGTCTGCATAACCTTGATGCCATAAATGTCCCCGCGAGGATGGATGCCTATGCCATATTGCCCCAGAACAGCTGTTTTGATAGTCGTTTTTCCTCCCTCGTAAACCGGCATGGCATAGCGGCTGTATGTGCTTGTGGTCTCAATTTTGAAACGTACATTATGAGCGACAAAGGCGTCTTTCTCTTCCAAAGGGTGCCATGTAATATTCAGATTCTTGCCTGGGCGCACATGTTCGCCTACTGCACCTTCTACCGCCTTCAGAGGCATATAGGAACCGCCGTTGACCGACACCAACAGACGCACATAGGAGGAATGCGACAAATCATACGTCACCACAATATCCTTGTCTTTTTGCTGCACACGTATATTGGATGCATATTCCGCCCACATATTCAACGGAAAGCAGAAGAAAAGTAGCAGATATGTTATTTTTCGTTTCATAAAACCTATATATGTTTATTGTACATCCTGCACAAGCCGGACGGAATGGCCATAGTAAGAATCGTACCATCTGTTTCCCGAACGGTAGTTTTCCATTAAATACATTGTGCCTATTCCCAAATAGTCTTCCTGAGTCGTTGACCAATAACACCCGTATCTACCGACACCGCTTACTTGGCGTGCTTTGCGCTGGCCACCTGTCGGCAGAAAGACAATGCCCGCCATTTCCATTTGCGCCCATTGCTCCGCGTCATAGACATTGGTTGCCCATGCGTTTTCAGCATTGGCTTCGAAACTTATTCCTTCCGGAGCGGTAGTGTCGTCTGGAAGCAATATCCATCCGTGTACACCGCATACAGTCGCCGGAGCCGGATAACTGCTTCTGCCACCACGAGTGTCAAATACATATGCCCACTCGTCTCTTGTCAGCGTCCGCCATTGTCTCGGCTCATTGCCTCCGTTGGATATAGCATTATATACGCCCCAATCACTTTCCGAATTGGATTTGAGGCTTGTGTTGATATAGTATTTCGTTTCACTTTCCGTTGAGTAGGGCTGGCATGATTTTCCGCTTGTCCCGAAACCAAACAAGTCTATCCAGCCTGAATAGGAAGCAGAAGCATTGGCGTTGCCGTCGCCGACCGCGTCGTACTGGTGTCCGGCGAAACGCCACGTGCCAGGCTTGCTCGATCCGTCGGAGCACTGATGGGTTCCAAGCGTCGCATTATACTGAAGGTTGCCTTTCGAGAATCGCACCTGCTTGTTTGCACTCACGGAGAATAAACCGGAAACAAAATCCACTGTCGTCTTGAATGATATTTCTTCTCCGTAACTCGTACCCTTGTCATTCGTGGCAAATGCACGGATGTAATAGGTTGTGAATGCCGTCAGGTTGGGAACCTGTTTGGTGAAAGATACTACATCGGTCCATTCATTGACGGTCACGGTTACCAGCATGTCGTTGATGTTGACATCCGGATGCGTCGCATAGCAGAAACCAATTACCGGCTTTTTGTCGCTTCCCCAGTCCAGCAAGGTCGCATGAGCCTGTACACTGTTGGTGAATATTTCGCTCAGAGAGTCCGTTTGCACTTTTGGAACGGTATTTGAATAAGCGCCGGTGCTGAACGAATGGTATTCCGATTGGTACGTGCTGTAATTGTTAGACACCTTCATGCGGAAATAGTACGTTGTTCCGCGGGACAGAGAGTTCAAGGAAATCTTGCTTTGGTACCGGACGGGTTGCCGCTCTTCGCTTAAACCACCTCCGGAGATGATAGACATCGTTTCTTCCGAGAAGTTGGTAAAGGTGGAATCAGTGCCGTATTCGAATACAACGTCGCTAACGGAGGCGTCACAATGGAAGCTCCATGTGATGTCCGCTTTGGTATAGGAGGATTCGATCTTCACTTCCTCCGTCGTTAATACGGACGGTTCAATGACCGGATCTTTCTCACAAGCAGCAAAGAAGCATGCCAGTGAGGCAAGAATGATATACAGTGATTTGTTTTTCATACTCCTTCCTCCTTAATTTAGAACATCCAACCTATAGCTGCCTCTATTTCGCCGTACTTGAACGCAATCGTGTTCACGCCCGCACGCAGCGTCAGACCATATATACTACCGATCAGTCCTATGTTGCCGCTGAATCCCTTGTAGGAAGTCGGCGAATACTCAACCCATTGACCGTCTGTTGTCTCCATGACCATGCGCCTTACACCGCCTCCGAGACCGAAATAGAAACCTAAGGTATTGAAACGATTTGCACTTAATCTGAATACCCATGAAAAACCGGCATGCATGGTAAATAGCGTGCTTTCTGTTTTGCCGGTATAAAAAGGATAAACCGGATCCTTTCCCTCTTCGTTTTCATACCATGAATAGATTCCTCCGCTCGCCATGGTTGATGCGTCTTTAGGGGGCGAAAAATGATTGAAATTCCAGTTCGAACGCATATCTATAAACCAGCCCCAACCTACACTATAGTAATTCTGACCGAACACAAATCCGCAGCTCCTTTGGGGAGTAAAACCATAGGCATACTGACCTAATATATAAGTCTGAATAGGCCTATCCCTGTTTGCATAAGCCTCATAAGGACTCATGGCTTCCACCTTGAAACGGAC
>Ga0310690_10006505_pt1 | contig 15340 bp, 12 predicted proteins | sample AusTroGonzalo_MG_2_FD_207661 | JGI IMG/M metagenome (GOLD analysis project Ga0310690, IMG submission 207661) | Bovine rumen microbial communities from tropical cattle in Woodstock, Queensland, Australia - Gonzalo_04 (v2) (version 2) | ecosystem: Host-associated > Mammals > Digestive system >... | reverse complement strand
GTTGTTCGCGTCCAGGCTCAGGAAATTCGCGTTATCCACGCTGAAGCTTTCGCAGCGCAGTCCTTCCGGAACCGGGAACGTCACATACCAGGGATCCTTCTTGTTCCGGGCAAACAGCTCATAGGAGCTGTACGGTGAAATGCAGACCTGGGGATACGACGCTTCCGTCAGCACGGTGGCGCTGATATACACATCCTGGTCTTCCGACTCAATATATGGCAGTTCCGCGCCTTCAGCCGGCGTTTCCGCGGTTTCTGTGACCTCCGCGGCTTCCGCGCCCTCTGCGGGCGCCTTGGTGTCTTCCGTGGCGGCGCCGGCAGCAGTGAACACCGCGCAGCACAGCAGCATCAGTCCCAGCAGCATGGCAATGATTTTCTTCATTCTCACAATCTCCCTTCAAAACCGGTTTCCTGTAATTCCCGACAGCAACTATTGTAGGAACTTCCGAACCCCTTTGTCAACAGGTTGTCCGTACATTTTCTGCACTTTCGGCTTATTTGTGATACAGCTTGTGGCTCTGGTAGCTCGGGTCGCAGGTCAGGTTCACTCCCAGCCGGCGGAAGGTGTTGTCATCCACCGCCGGAAGGATCACTGTGGAATGGGCCTCACAGTTTTTCAGCAGTGGCAGCATGCTCAGGGCCTTGGCCGCGTTGGGATCGGAGGCCGCGGAAACGGACAGGGCCACCAGCACCTCGTCGGAATGCAGCCGCGGGTTGTGATTGCCCAGGTATTTGCATTTCAGTTCCTGCACGGGCTCGATCACCTCCGGCGGAATCAGGTGCACGTCCTTCGGAATGTTCCCCAGGCGTTTCACCGCGTTCAGGATCACGGCGGCGGAAGGCCCCAGCAGATCCGTGGTTTTGCCGGTGACAATCTCGCCCTCCGGCAGCTCGATAGCCAGGGCCGGATTCTCCGTTTGCTCCGCCCGCTCCCGCGCGGCGGCGATCACCGGGCGCAGCGTGTCGTCCAGGTTCAGGTGTTTCATCAGGAGACGGATTTTCTCAGCCTCTTCCTTCGCCGCATGGCCCTGCAGGTAGGAGCAGCGAGCCGTGTAGTAGCGGCGCAGGATTTCCATTTCGGCGGCTCTGCGGCAAACCGGATCGTCGGTAATGCACATGCCGGCCATGTTGACGCCCATGTCCGTCGGGCTCTTGTAGGGGGATTTGCCCCATACATGTTCAAACAGAGCGTTCAGCACCGGGAAAATTTCGATGTCCCGGTTGTAGTTGACCGTGGTCTCCCCGTAGGCTTCCAGATGATACGGGTCAATCATGTTCACGTCGCTCAGATCCGCCGTTGCGGCTTCGTAGGCCACGTTCACCGGATGCTTCAGCGGCAGGTTCCAGATCGGGAAGGTTTCAAACTTGGCGTATCCGGCTTTGATCCCCCGCCGGTTTTCCTGGTACAGCTGGCTCAGGCAGGTGGCCATTTTACCGCTGCCCGGGCCCGGAGCCGTCACCAGCACCAGCGGGTGGGTCGTTTCGATATAGTCGTTCCGGCCGAAACCGTCGTCGCTGACGATGTGGTCGATATCCGTCGGATAACCCTCGATCGGGTAGTGCCGGTAGGTGCGGATCTCCAGGGAGTTCAACCGCTGTTCAAAGGCGATGGCCGCAGGTTGGTTGGCCCAGCGGGTCAGCACAACGGAACCCACATACAGGCCGATGCCCCGGAAGGCGTCGATCAGCCGCAGGGTGTCCTGGTCGTAGGTGATGCCCAAATCGCCCCGGACCTTGCTCTTCTCGATATCGTCGGCGTTGATGACAATCAGGATTTCTTCCCTGTCCTTCAGCTTCAGCAGCATCTGCATCTTGCTGTCCGGCTGGAATCCGGGAAGCACCCGGCTGGCATGGTAGTCGTCAAACAGCTTGCCGCCCAGCTCCAGATAAAGCTTTCCGCCGAATTCGTCAATCCGCTGGATAATCCGCTCGGACTGCATCCGTGTGTACCGATTGTGATCAAAACCGATTTTCATTTCCCGTCCCTCCCGGAGTGCTTTTTGAACAACAGATCTATTCTACCTCCGAAGGTGGGCAGGGTCAATGGCTCTGCCGGAAGAAACGATAAAAAAAACCGGCTTGCATTTCCGGCAAAAAAAAGATATACTGTCTTTTGCCGTATGCGCGATGAAGATTGGGTCCCGTGCGATCTTTCGGTGTGAACCCTGTCAGGTCCTGACGGAAGCAGCAGTAAGCATTTGAACGGATGTGCTGCGGGGCTGCCCGGTCTGAGCGCAGACGGTTTTTCTTTTGTATCGCTCTTTGTGAATAGCCCGAAGTATGATATACTGACAGGGATATCTCACAGAGGGGGATTTTTTTGCGTATGGAACTTGAAATGATCCGGAAGACTGACCCGCAGGTAGCGGAAGCAATTGAGCTGGAGCTGAACCGTCAGCGCACCCATATTGAGCTCATTGCCAGTGAAAACTTTGTTTCCCCGGCCGTCATGGCGGCCATGGGCACCTGCCTGACCAATAAATACGCGGAAGGATATCCCGGCAAACGATATTACGGCGGCTGCGAATGTGTCGACATCGTTGAAGATCTGGCCCGTAAGCGCGCCTGTGAGCTTTTCGGCGCCGAGCACGCCAATGTCCAGCCCCACAGCGGCGCCCAGGCCAATACGGCCGTCTATTTCGCCATGCTGAAGCCCGGCGACACCGTGATGGGCATGAGCCTGTCCCACGGCGGCCATCTGACGCACGGAAGCCCTGTGAACCTGTCCGGTTCCTTCTTCCGTTTTGTTCCCTACGGCGTTTCTCCCGAAACCGAAGTCATTGACTATGACGAAGTCCGCCGTCTCGCCCTGGAAAATAAGCCGAAGCTGATCGTGGCCGGCGCCTCCGCCTATCCGCGGATCATTGATTTCAAAACCCTGCGCGCCATAGCCGATGAAGTCGGTGCCCTCCTGATGGTCGATATGGCGCACATCGCCGGCCTCGTGGCTGCGGGCGAACATCCGAGTCCCGTGCCCTATGCCGATTTCGTCACCACCACCACCCATAAAACCCTCCGCGGCCCCCGGGGCGGCATGATTCTCTGCAAAGAGGAATACGCCAAGGCCATTGACAAGGCCATCTTCCCCGGAACCCAGGGCGGCCCCCTGATGCACGTCATCGCCGCCAAGGCCGTTTCCTTTGCCGAGGCGCTCACCGACGAATTCAAAACCTATCAGCACCAGATTATCCTGAACGCCAAGGCCATGGAAAAGGCTTTCCGCGAAGAAGGCGTACGCATGGTTTCCGGCGGAACGGACAATCACCTGATGCTTCTGGACTTCACCGGCTCCGAGATGACCGGCAAGCTGATGGAAGCTCTCCTCGAAGACGCGAACATCACCGTCAACAAGAACACCGTGCCCAACGAGACCCGCAGTCCCTTCATCACCAGCGGCATCCGCGTGGGAACCCCCGCGGCCACCAGCCGCGGCCTGAAGGAAGCCGAAATGGACCGCGTAGCCCGCTGGATCGCCCGGATCCTCCGGGAAGGCGAAGCCGCCGTGCCCGCCGTGAAGAAGGAAGTCGAGGCCCTCATGGCCAACTACCCCCTCTACACCTGATAAAGCATCAAAGCCGTGAAAAACCGGGGCTGCAGCCGCAGTCCCGGTTTTATTTTCCCCCATCATCAGGGATGCACAAAAGTCCCGATATCGCTGCCTTCCAGAACGCGGATCAGGTTCTCCGGATCGTCCAGGCCGAACACCCGGACCATGGGCACCTTGTTTTCCGCGCACAGGGCAAAGGCTGCGGCGTCCATCACCTTCAGCCCTTTCTTCAGGGCGTCCGTATAGGTGATGTCCTTGATCAGGGTGGCCGTGGGATCCTTCAGTGGATCGGCGGTATACACCCCGTCGATATTCTTGGCCATCAGAACGGCGTCCACTTCCATTTCCACCGCCCGCAGCGCAACGCCGGAATCCGTGGAGAAGAAGGGGTTCCCCGTTCCGCAGGCAAACAGCACCACCCGGCCCTCTGCCAGGTGCCGACGGGCTGTCATGGCGTTGAAGGGTTCGGCAAAGCGGTTCATGTCCACCGCGCTCTGCACCACCGCGTCCAGCCCCGCCTTGCGCAGCGCGTCCGCCATGCACAGGCAGTTGATCACTGTGCCCAGCATGCCCATCTGGTCGGCGGTCACCGCGTCCATGTTCGCCGCGGGGCCCTGGCGCCCGCGCCAGATATTGCCCGCGCCGATCACAATGCCGATCTCAGTGCCCATATCGTGCATCCGGCGGATGATACCCGCCGCGTTGTTGACCTTGTCAAAATCAAAAAGATCCTTGTCGCTCTTGAGCGCTTCCCCGCTCAGTTTCAGCAGAACCCGGTGATAAACGGCCATGGGTGATCCTCCTTTTATTTCCGTGCTTTCAACAGTATACCACGCTTCCCTACCGTTTGTCGAACATGGCCCGCCGCTCCGTGGAAAGCCGCATTTTGGCCCGCATACCTTCCGTATCGCCGCGCGCAAGCATATCCCGGAAGCCCTGCAGCTCATTGAGGAAAACGTCCATCTGTTTCAACAGGGGTTCCCGGTTCATCATGAACAGTTCGCTCCACATTTTGTCGTTGATCCGCGCGATCCGGGTCAGATCCCGGAAGGAGTCGCCGGTATAGTCCGCCAGTTGCGTGCTGTCGCTGCAGGTCATCAGCGACACGGCAATGCAGTGGGTCAGCTGAGAAACGAAGGCGATCATCTCGTCGTGCTCTTCCGGATAAAGCACGGAAATCCGCCCGCAGCCCAGCAGCCGCCCCAGCCCGGCGCACCATTCGATGCCCTTTGCCGTGTTCTTTTCCGTCGGAACGATGATATAGTTGGCATCCCGGAAGATCCGGTCGTCGCTGTTCTGAACGCCGCTCAGTTCCCGTCCGGCCATGGGATGGGCCGCGATAAATTCCACGTCCCGCCGCAGCATCTCCTGAATCCGGTAAACGATGCAGCTCTTCACGCCGGTCACGTCGGTCATCATCATACCGGGCTTGAACAGACCCTGGTTTTCCTCCACCCAGGCCGGAAAGATCCCGGGATACAGTGCGAAGATAATGGCGTCCGCTTCCCGGATCATCCGCTCATCCTTATCCGCCGAGCCCTCGGAAATGATGTGTTCCCGCAGCGCGTATTCAATGGCCTCCGCATCCCGGTCCAGCGCCGCCACGTGATACCCAAGCCGTTTCAGCGCCCGTGCATAGCTTCCGCCCATCAGTCCCAGGCCGACAATCAGAACATTCTTCTTCGCAACCCATTCCATTCAACCGTCCCCCGTTCCCATCTATCCACTATCCACTATACACTCTCAACCCGCGCTCCCAGTGCGGCCATCGCGTCCCAAAATCCCGGGAAGCTCTTGCGCACCGCCTCAGCGCCGTCAATCATCCCGCCGGTGCGGGTGCACAGCACCGCCAGCGCCATCACGATCCGGTGGTCGTTGTGTCCGTTCAGGATCTCCCGGGGCGCAGCCGGCGTTTCCCCGCCGACGGTGATCTCATTCTCCCCGATCGAAACCCGGATGCCGAATTTCGCCAGCTCCTCCGCCATCACCTGCCCCCGGTCGCTTTCCTTGAAGCGCAGCCGCCGTGTACCCGCCAGCCGGGCGCCCCCGTTCATCGCCGCAAAGGTCATCAGCACCGGTGCCAGATCCGGACAGTCCGTCACGTCGACCTCCGCGCCGCCTTCCGCAATCTGCCGGAAGTATTCCCGGCACACCTTGTCGCCCTGCAGGCTGTCCTCCCGGAGCCCGGTAATCCGGATCCCGTGACCCGCCTGACGCAGGGCCTCAAAGAAGGCGGCGTTGCTCCAGTCGCCTTCCACGGTTTTCTCTCCGGCGCTGTACGGTATTCCCCCGGGAATCACCAGTGTTTCCGGTTCCGGCCGCCGGATTGTCACGCCGCAGGCCGCCATCGCTTCCAGTGTCATCCGCAGATACGGTTCGCTTTCAATGGGCGGAAGAATCCGCAGTACGCTTTCCCCGTCCAGCAGGGACAGCGCATAGGCCATTCCTGTCAGAAACTGGCTGGAAAGATCCCCGCGCACCGTGTACTTCCCTGCTTCCAGTTTCCCCTGTACCCGGATGTTCTCCGGGCTTCGCTCCAGCCGGAATCCCCGTTCTCTGCAAAGGGTTTCATAGACGTCCAGCGGCCGCTCCAACAGACGCCCGCTTCCGGTCAGCAGCATTTCCCTGCCGTTCAGCAGGCACAGGGGCAGCAGAAACCGCAGCGTACTCCCGCTCTCCCGGCAGGGAATCACCGCGCTCTCTGCCTCTGCCGGTCGGCACCCGGCCACGCGAAGGGCGTCTCCCTCCTGGCGGATGTCCGCACCCAGCGCCCGCAGGCCGTCCATGGTGGCCAGAATATCCTCGCTCAGCTCGATGGGCCGCACCAGGCTTTCACCCTCCGCCAGCGCCGCGCAGATCAGCATCCGGTGAGCCATGGACTTCGACGGCGGTGCGGAAACCGTTCCCCGCAGTTCCGCGGGCTCCATTCTGATCCGCATCAGGCTTTTCCTCCTGTCAGAGCGTCCATCGCTTCCAGATAGCCGTCCGTTCCGTGACCGATGATCACTTTCTCACAAGCGGCCCGCACATAGCTGATCTTCCTGAACGGTTCCCGTTCGTCCACGTCGGTGATATGCACTTCCACCGTCCGGATCCCGACGGCTTTCAGCGCGTCCAGCAAGGCCACGCTGGTATGAGTATAGGCCCCGGGATTCAGAATAATCCCGTCATGAACGCCGTATGCGCCCTGGATCGCGTCCACCAGGTCCCCCTCGTGGTTGCTCTGGAAAAAGTTCACTTCCGTCCCGGATTTCTCCGCGTGACGCCGGATTTTTTCCAGCAGATCCGCATAGGTTTCATGCCCGTAGAGATCCGGTTCCCGGATGCCCAGCATATTCAGATTCGGTCCGTTAATCACCAGTATTTTCATGAAAATACAGCTCCTTCAGTCCGGCCGGTTTTCAATCATCTCCCGGGCGGCTTCTTCCGGCGTGCCGCGCAGCCATACCGTGCAGTCCGCCGCCGCCCGGTAAACGGGTTCCCGCTCCCGGCGCAGCCGGTCCATTTTCTCCTGCGTATCCGCCAGCGGCCGGTCCGCCGTCGGAATCAGTTCCTCCGCCGGCCGCTCCAGCAGAACAAGCCTTCCGTTCCGCTTCAGGGCCCGCACATTTTCCTCCCGGAGCACCGCGCCGCCGCCGGTGGCAATGATCTGCCCGCCCCGGACGGAAACCTCCGCGATCACTTCGCTCTCCAGATCCCGGAAATGTTTCTCCCCGTCCTCCCGGAAGATCTCCGGTATGGTTTTCCCGGCCTTCTCCTCAATCAGCGCGTCCGTATCCACGGCCGGCCGACCCGTCAGCCGCTGCAGCGCCGTGGAAACCGTGCTCTTGCCGCTGCCCGGCATGCCGATCAGCACTGTGTTTTCCTTCTCCTGCAAAAGCTCCCGAAAAATTCTTTCCGCTGTTTCCGGCGGATATTCCGTTCCGCGGAAAAGCTCCGCCGCCCGAACCGCCTGAGCCGTCAGCATGAACAGCCCGCCTTCCGCGGGAATGCCTCTTTCCCGGGCGTTCAGAATCAGATTGGTCCGCAGGGGGTTGTAAACCGCGTCCGCCACGGCCTCCAGCTCCGGCCAGTTGCCGATATCCACGGGACAGTCCTCCCCGTAGGGGTACATGCCGCAGGGGGTGGTGTTGATCAGGATCCGGGCGTCCCGGTACCTGTCCGCCGCCTCTTCATAGGTCACGGCGTCTTCCCTGGCCGTCCGGCTCACGCGGATCGCTTCCGCCGCGCCCAGCGTTTCCGCTGCATACTTCGCGGTTTTGCTGGTTCCGCCGGTGCCGAGGATCAGCACCTTTTTGCCCTTCAGCTCCGCGCCGGTCCGCGCCAGCAGCATGGTCAGCCCCGCGGCGTCCGTGTTGTCGCCGAACAGTTTTCCGTCCCGGCGCACAATCGTGTTCACCGCGCCGATGGCCCGTGCCGTTTCGCTGATGCCGTCCAGGAAAGGGATCACCGTCTGTTTATAGGGGATCGTCACGTTGATCCCGCGGAAATCCCCCGATCGCAGAAAAGCTTCCACACCATCCGGCGGAAGCTCTTTCAGCTCATAGGGTTCCTCCCCCAGGCGGGCATGAATCTCCGCGGAAAAGCTGTGGCCGAGATGTTCACCGATCAGTCCGTAAATCATACATTCGCTCCTGTCAGCCAGTCCGTTCCGAAGCGCAGCGCCAGCGCGTCGCACAGCACCAATGCCGTCACGCTGTCCGCCACCACCCGGGCCCGGTGCACAATCGCCGGGTCGTGCCGTCCGCCGAGGGTCAGCGTTTCTTCCGCCGTGCCCTCCGCGTTCACGGACTGTTGAGGCAGGGCAATGGAAGGCGTCGGCTTCACCGCGCAGCGGAAAAGAATCGGCATGCCGTTGGAAATGCCGCCGTTGATGCCCCCGTTGCGGTTGGTGGCGGTAACGGTTTTCCCGTCCTTCAGAACAAAAGGATCGTTGGCTTCGCTTCCGCACTTCTCGGCCAGGGCAAACCCGTCGCCGAATTCCACGCCCTTCACTGCGGGAATGGCAAACAGCCCGTGGGCCAGCATGCTTTCCAGTGTGTCAAACCACGGCTCCCCGACCCCCGCCGGCATACCCGTCACCAAAGTTTCCAGTACGCCGCCGACGCTGTCTCCGCGCTCTGCTGCCTTCTCGATGGCTGCGCGCATTTCTTCGCCCTTTGCTTCGTCCAGCACCGCGAAGGTCATCTGATTCAGCATCTCCGTCTGTGTTTCGGGATTGCTGAAAGGCGCGTCGGCAATCCCGGCGCAGCGCGCCACATGGGTGGCAATCCGGATCCCCCGGCCCCGCAGAGCACCGATGGCAATCGCCCCGGCCGCCGTCAGCGCCGCCGTAATCCGACCGCTGAAATGACCGCCGCCCCGGTAGTCCTCAAACCCGTGGTATTTCACATGGGCCGTATAGTCCGCGTGTCCCGGCCGAAGGGCGCCCCGCCGGTAGTCCCCGCTGCGGGTGTCGCTGTTCGGAATCAGGATCGTCAGCGGCGTTCCCGTGGTATGTCCTTCAAACACGCCGCTCACGATGTCAAAGGCATCCTGCTCCTGCCGCGCGGTGCTGATGCGGCCGGCGGGCCGGCGCAGGGTCAACTGATGCCGGATCAGGTCTTCGTCCACCGGAATTCCGGGGGCCAGTCCGTCCAGCACGGCACCGATCTTTGCCCCGTGGCTTTCCCCGAACAGGGTCACGCAGACACTGCTGCCGAAGGTATTTTTCATCTTCCTCCGCCTTTCTTTCCGCTGATTCTGCGGCCCGTTTTTACCGTCGTTTCCTCCGGCTTTCTGTGTTCATCCGAATACCGCGGTATACCGCGCTGCCAGTTCCTCCGGCGTCATTTTCTTTTCCAGACAGCTTCCGGCCTTTTCCACCAGAATCGCGGTGATGGTATTCCCGGAGGCTTTCTTGTCGTGAACCGCCGCTTCCATCACGCGGGAAACCTCCGCGTCGCACCGGACCGGCAGTTCCAGTCTTTCAAGCACTTTCACAAGGCGCTCCCGCACCTCCGGAGAGCACATGGGCAGCATGCCAAGGGCGACGCATTCCCCGTGGTACAGGCCGTCCTCCCCCTGCAGCGCTTCAATCCCGTGGCCCAGGGTGTGGCCGAAGTTCAGCGTCCGGCGCAGGCCCTGCTCCTTCTCGTCCTGCTCCACCACGTATTTCTTGGTCCGCAGGGCGTTTTCGATGATCCGGTCCATGTGGACAGAAACATCGCCGTCTTCAAACAACGCAAAGCCTTTTTCATCAAAGCACAGGGCCATCTTCACCGCCTCGGCCAGACCGTTGGAAACCTGCCGCCGGGGCAGCGTGCTCAGCACGTCCGGATCAATCAGCACCCGTTTCGGCTGCCAGAAGGCGCCGACAATATTCTTGATCCCGTCCAGATCCACCGCCGTCTTGCCGCCGATGGAGGAATCCACCTGGCTCAGCACCGTGGTCGGACAGTTGTAGAAGTCAATCCCCCGCATATAGCAGGCCGCCGCAAATCCGGCCAGATCTCCGGGCACGCCGCCGCCCACCGCGGCTACGCAGTCGCCCCGGCGCATGCCGAAGGTCAGCATCCGCCGCAGAACCTCGCGGAAGCTGTCCAGATTTTTGTTCTTTTCCCCCTCCGGAAGAACGAAAATCTCCGCCTCTTCACACTGATCCGCCAGCATCTTCGGCCACTTTTCCGGCACGCCGCTGTCGGTCACAATCATCACCTTGCGGCGAAGATGCAGCAGTTCCCCGGCCCTTTGCAGGGCGCCCCGTTCCAGAATGATGTCATAGCTGTCCGCCCCGAGATTCATAGGGATCACAATGCCGCTCATCCTGAACCTTCTTTCTCCGGGATATTCCCCGGCCTTCAGATACCGCGCCGCGGTAATTACGGATCAATGAACCCTGTTCTTTCCAGCTGGGGTATTTTCTTCAGGGACTTATACAGCAAAAGGCCCAGCACGCCGCAGCTGATGATCTCGCCAACGCCCACCGTGCACACCAGGTACCACCAGGCGTCTTCCACGCCGTACACTTTCATCAGCACGATCGGGACGATCGCCATGTTGCTGACCACCGGGGGAATCCAGGCGACATACGGTTTTTTCCGCAGCAGCCGCGTTCCCACGGCGCCGATCAGCGTGGCCAGGGAGCCGAATACCACATCCCACGGGGCACAGCCGGTCAGCAGGTTCGCCAGCACGCAGCCCACCGTCAGTCCCGGAACAGCGGACAGCGAAAACACCGGCAGAATGGTCAGCGCTTCCGAGAAGCGGACCTGGATCGCGCCGCTGGCCAGACCCAGCAGATTCGCCAGGTAGGTCAGCGCCACATACAGGGCGGCAATGATGCCGCCGTAGGCAACCGTTTGGGCAGTAGATTTCCTCATGTTTTTTCTCTCCTTAGTTTTGTTTTAGGTGAGGATGGTTTCGAACTCACCGCATACAGACGCATGCAACCGGCAGTATACCTTATTTTGGTTCTTTTCGCAATGTTCTGTTCCTTTTCCGGGAACAATATGGTATACTCTTACTGTTCTTTTCTTCGTTTATATATTCGGTTTTCGGAGGTACCCCATGGAAGACAGGGTCAATGTCGCAGTCGCCCCGAAGTGGATCGGCATCTGTTTGTCCCAGGCGCATACGCTGCTGAAGGACAATTTTCTCTGCGAGCTGGAAAAGGAAGCCCGCCGGGCCGGATACGGTCTGCTTGTGTTCAATTCCTCCATGGACTGGTACTGGTCCCGCCACGGCGGAAACATCACCGGCTGCGTCTACGATCTCATCCGGTATGACCGGCTGTCCGCCCTGGTCATCCTTCACGGAAACATTTACGATCAGGATCAGCTGGAGCGGATGATCTGCCGCGCCCGGTCGGAGAAAATTCCCGTGCTGTATCTCGGTGGCCGTCATCCCCTGTGCGAAAGCATCGTGGACGACTACGGCCCTTCTTTCAAGGAAATGATCCGCCACGTCGTCCGGGATCATAACGTACGCGACTGTTTTTTCATCGGCGGCATCCAGGATGAAGACAATTCCCGTTTCCGCCTGCAGTGCTGGCAGGAGGTCATGAAGGAGTTCGGCCTTCCCTGTTCGGAAGAATACTATGCTTACGGCAACTATCTTGATACGATCGCTCTGCAGATTCTGCAGTCCCTGCTGGAGAAGCGCCAAAGACCGCCCCGGGCTGTTTTCTGTGCCAATGACAGCATGGCTGTCGCGGTCTGCGATGAGTTGAAAAAGCACGGATACCGCGTGCCGGAGGACGTCATCGTCACCGGTTTCGACGGAACACCCACCGCCTATCTCCTCCAGCCCCAGCTGACCACCTGCGACAGCAACCCGGAAGATCTGGCCCGCCTCGTGATGGAGCGGATCCTTTCCTTTGATCCGAAGCAGGGCTTCCCGGAGGAGATGCCCGTCCTGACTCACGGCTACCGCACCGTGCTCACGGAATCCTGCGGCTGTCCTTTCGTCGGCCATAATCGCTTTAATCCCCTGCGTACCCTGCGCCATGCTGATGCGCTCTTCACCCATGAAAACACCATGTATTACGCGGTGGACCGCCTCCTGGAAGAGAAGGAGCTGTACGGCTTCCTGGCAAGGGTAGGCGAGTTGCTGCTTCCGGGTTCTGCGCTGTACCTGAACCGGAGCCTGCTGGAGTCCAATCCGGATACGGATAATATGCCCGATCATCCGGAAGATGAGCTGATCATGGTTCCGCACTGCAACGCCGATGAGCAGCCCGTCCTGCGGAAAGTCTACCTCCGGGATATGGCGCTGCCGTCCCTGAATTCTTCCGGTGTCACAATCATCAATATCGTTCATTCCGACGTCCGGGTCTGCGGTTATTTTGCCGCGCATACCGAAGACTATGCCTCCGGGAGCCAGCTCATCAAGCGCCTGTCCGACGTCATGAACCTGATCGCCTCTGTCCAGCTGGGCCGTATGCGCCAGCAGCAGCTGGTGGCCAGGCTGGAAAACAACCTGTATATGGATTCCATCGCCGGTCTTTCCAACCTGAAAGGCCTCACCCGTTGGTACGAGTACTATGTGACCCAGGACAGCGCCAGGGGCCGGATTCTCGCCGTTTCCGTTTACGGGCTTCCCCGCTATTCCTGGATCTATGAAACCTACGGCATGGCCGAAACGGAGGATGTCGTCCGCACGGTGACCCGGGCGTTGCTCGCTGCCAACCCGGAAGCACAGCACATTGCCCGCATCAGCGAGGACCAGTTTGTCGTGATCGACGCGCCGACGGATGATGTGGCGCTCTCCGCTCTGATCGTTCGGAACACAAACGCCTTCTACCGCCAGATCGAGCAGTACAATTCCGGAACCTCCAAGTCCTATTTCCTGGAGGTTTCCTCCGGCGTCACCCATCTGGACCGGGGCTGGAACCCCGTTCCCCTGGAGAATCTGATCAGCCTCGCCGTGGGCGAAATGTATCTGAACCGGCTGCGGACCGATAACCCGGACGCCGGCGCCCAGACCGGCATCAGCGATGCCCAGAACAGTACTTTCAATCTCCTGATGGAGAAAAACCTCTTCCGTTTCCACTTTCAGCCCATCATTGATGCCCACAGCGGCCTCATTTATGCATATGAGGCCCTGATGCGCACGGATTCCGTCATCAACCTGACGCCCCTGGAAATCCTGAAGATTGCCCGGGAAAAAGGCCGGCTGTACGAGGTGGAGCATGCGACGGTCTTCGGCATCATGGAGCGGTATGTCCGCAACTACAACGAATTCAACGGCTGCAAAGTGTTCATCAACACCATTCCCGGATTCTTCCTTTCCGAGGATGACTGCAGCGCCCTGATCGGCAAGTACGAAAGCTTCCTGGATTGCTTTGTATTCGAGCTGACGGAGGATAATCCGACTTCCAACGAGGAACTGTCCCGGCTGAAGCGGGTCTGCAAACCCGGTGCCCAGACCCAGATCGCCATCGACGATTTCGGCACCGGTCATTCCAACATCCTGAACCTCTTGCGCTATGCGCCCCAGATCATTAAAATCGACCGGGGCCTGATCGCCGGTATCGCTTCCGACGCCAACCGCAAACTTTTCGTCCGGAACACCATTGAATTCGCCCACCAGAACGGTATCCGGGCCCTTGCGGAAGGCGTGGAAACCGCCGAGGAACTCCGCACCGTCATCGACTGCGGTATCGACCTGATCCAGGGGTTCTATACCGCCCGCCCGTCGGAAATGCCCATCAAAACCATTTCCGACAAGGTTCTGCGGGAAATCCGGGACGAAAACGTCCATCTTGCCCAGGGAAACATGGAAGTACTCCTGTACGAGCCCGAACCCGGATCAAACGTGGATCTTCTGGACCTGGCCTTACGCAAATATTCCTGCATCTTCCTGGCCGGCGGGGAATACCGGCTTCACGGCGAAAAGTCCCACAGTGTGGATATGAACATCCGCATCGCGGACAATGCAAAGGTCACCCTGAATCTTTCCAACATCAACGTCACCGGACCCACGGAACCCTGTATCCGTCTGGGGAACAACAGTGTTCTGGATCTGGTTCTGACAGGCCACAACACCCTGAACCGGGACGGCATCATCGTTCCGCCCACAGCCAGACTGACCGTCCGCGGCGAAGGCAGCCTGCTGGTGCATAACACCCGGAACTATTCCGTCGGCATCGGCACCAACTACAATGATCCTTACGGCACCATCATCCTGGAAACCACCGGCATGATCGCCATCCGCTCCTCCGGAAATAAGACGGTCTGTATCGGCGGCGGCGTCAGCGGCGGAGAAGGCATACGGATCCGCAGCAGCATACTGGATCTGAACGCCAGCGGTGTCAGCGTGGTCGGTATCGGCTCCGCCTCCGGCGACGCTGATATTGAGATCTCCGAATCCGATGTATCCATCCACGCCGAGGGAAACGACGCCCTGCTGATCGGCAGCGTGTCCGGCGACGCCCAGATCCGTCTTACCGGAACCTACCGCCTGTATTCTGCCAGCGAACGCACCACTTCCGTCGGCACCATGAGCGGCACGGCAGACGTCCTCTTTTCAGGCGGCAGTGTCAACGCCACCATCCGCTGCGACTCCGGCGCCGTGCTCGGAACCTTCAACGGCGAAGCCAAAGTGATCTTCCGGGATACGAAAGTCCGGATTCACGGTGAAGGCAACCGCATCGCCGGTTTCGGCAGCCTGAACGGCGCCTGCGACACCCGAATCGAAAGCGGCGATATCCGGGGCGACGTGCTGGCAGGCGAGCGCTATCTGATCGGCAACAACCATTCCCGCTTCATGGTCACCGGCGGCAATATCCAGCTGTTCCAGGAAGGCGAGAATATTCCCGTGTCCCCCTGCGGTGCGCCGCTGACTTTCATCAATCCTGAGGGCGATCATTTCGAAAAGACCTTCTCCGACCGCCGCGCCACCTGGACCTATAAAGCCGACCGCGCGGAAGACGGCTACCTCGGCGTCTGGGTCCCGTATTGACTTTTTCAGACTTCTTGTTTTGAACCTATGGGGACGGTTCTTTTCGGTTCACTTTCCTTCCGTTCCACCTTCCTTCTGTTTCGACCCGTTTTCTGTCCGAATGTAGTACTTCTCTAAAATTGCGCCGTTAATCCGGGCGCCCAGGAACCGGTGCACATAAACCGCCATGTGCTGGTCCACGCTTGCGATCCGTTTCCGGAAGGGAATCCGCTTCCGGTCCAGGACCCGGGCGATTTTCCTTCCCAGCACGTCGGGATCCGATCCGTTGCTCTCATCGTGATGAATCCGCGCGGTGGCGCTTTCATAGGCCGCTGCGTAGGGCGACTCGTCCGTCATGGAAGCCGCGTGAGGC
>Ga0310690_10006503_pt1 | contig 15343 bp, 21 predicted proteins | sample AusTroGonzalo_MG_2_FD_207661 | JGI IMG/M metagenome (GOLD analysis project Ga0310690, IMG submission 207661) | Bovine rumen microbial communities from tropical cattle in Woodstock, Queensland, Australia - Gonzalo_04 (v2) (version 2) | ecosystem: Host-associated > Mammals > Digestive system >... | reverse complement strand
TAAATAGAGAAGGAGAGAAGATCCTTTTATTTTATTCTGTATCACTAAATGGACATCTGTAGCCGCGTTGTCTGTGTAAATGTATGAGAATGCACCCACACTCACCAACGTGTCTGTATGCGTTTATTTAGGTATTGTAAGATACTAAGTTAGTATATATAATAACTATAGGTGGTAGTCTCTCTTATCTATATCTGGTAAAATCACGCGAGAGGAGTATGACCGAAGAGGTACCTACACGTGACTAGGTAATCACACTAGATTATCACAGGTAAGTAGTAGCTGCAAATCCACCAATCTTACAGAAAAGGAGATACACTATGACTGACGAAGAAAAGAAGGTCGAAACGGGAAAAGTAGATGATATGACACAAGACTACGTAGCCGCCATTAAAGAGCTAAAAGAAAACAGTGTCGACCGCTCACAATATGAGAAACTCAAAGCGGAGAATAAGAAGCTACTTGACTCCATTGTTAATGGTACTGAGATCGCTCAGGAAACTGCTAACGAAGAACCAAGTATTGCAGATCTAAGAAAAAAGGTATTTGACAACCCTAACCAGACTAACTTGGAATATGTCACCAATCTCTTAGCTCTCAGAAACGCTCTTATCGAAAAAGGACAACCTGACCCATTTGTTGGTGCTAGTTCTCACTACGAACCTACTGTAGATGACTATGCAAGAGCCGAAAAGGTTGCCAGAATCTTCCAAGAAATGGTAGATACAGCAGATGGAGATCCAAATGTTTTCCTTAATGAGTTCCAACGCAGAGTGAAGGACACAAATATTCCTTCAAGAAAATAGGAGACTTTAGTTTATGCCATTACAAGCAGCATTTACACTCACCGCCAATGAAATCTACAACACCGTTGGTAATATGATTATTAGCCAAGAAGTGTTTGGAGATAACTTAGGCAAACATCAAACATTAGTCGATAAAGCCAGAGTCGAAGGTGGCTTATTCGGTGACACAAAACTTTATTACGCAACAGATGTTCTCAAATCCCACGCTTGGGGTAATGACTCTGAAGCTAGTAACTTATTAGCCCTCGACAGACCAGCTGATCCAGAAGTCCAAGATATCAGATTAGATGTCTTCAGACAAATCAGATTAACTCTTGACAACTATCTCTCTAAGAGAGCGTGGTCCAGCGAAGGTGCATTCGCACAATTCAGCGGCATCATGTTAGGTTGGATGAGAGAAACCAAACGTGTTTATGAAGGCACACTCTATAATGCCTTTATCGGCACAACTGAAACCTCTACAGGTTCTCAAGCTCAAACAGTTGACTTAAAGTCCGCTTCTTCTGGTGATCCATTATACGGTCTCACCGGTTTAGAAAAATACAGAATGAAGGCTTCTTTAATTGCCCAACATTTAGCTGACTTATTAGTCCAAATGGGCGATTACAGCAGAGCGTTTAACGATTATCAATATCTTCGTTCATACGCAGAAGAATCCATTCAAGTCATTTGGAACTCTAAGTTCTTAAATGAAATCAGAAAAGTCGATTTACCAACAATCTTCCACAAAGAAGGCTTAGTTGATAAGTTTGAACAAGATGTCTTACCAGAACGCTACTTCGGTAGAAGTGTCGCAGCTTCTGACAAAGGTTCAGGTAAAGTCATCAACGCATCTGACGAATACGATCCAACAAAAGGAACAATCCGCTCCAGAATTGAAGCTGATGTTACCGTTAGTGGTGTCGATTACCACGTTTTCGCTGGTGATGAAATCCCATCAGGTGCAACAGTGAAGTCCGGAGGCAACTTCGAGGAAGCACAAGTCTATGTCGCAACATCAGACGTTATCTGCAAAGTCCTTGTCAAACTCCCTCCAATTATGAGTGCATTTGAAGTCGGCACAACCTTCTTCAATCCACGTTCCCTCACAGAGAATCATTATCTCACTTGGGGACACAACACTCTTAAATACTTCAAGAACTATCCATTCATCACAGTTAAGGCTGATGAATAGGTCATAGTGGTTCTCCACAGAGCTGGGCATCTCTATAAACTGCCTCTTCTTTAGAGGAAATCTAAAATGAACTTACTAATACTCAAAGGTTTTAATAACTATTTCAATAGAATCATCAAAAGATACACCACATTAGCGGAATATATTAGTCATAGTGAAGCCAACTATGATTTTTCTGATATTAACTTCAACCCTAATGATGGAGTAACAACAACACAAGTCATTGGTAGTACCACACAACAACAAACAGGCGGTCCAGATCCAGTTCCTTTAGCTTGGGAACACGATGGAAACCCTGATTATATTATCGCGTACGAGACCGAAAAGGTTGGGAACACGACCACTAACACTATCAAATCTAGATGGTTCATTGTAGAGTCTGTTAGAACCCGTAATGGGCAATATAGCTTAAAACTTAAGAGAGATTCCATTGCGGATCACTTTGATACATTATTATCTTGTACAGCATTCATCAAAAAAGGAACAGTCACTGATGATAATCCTTTAATCGTGAACTCTGAAGGCATCACAGTTAATCAAATCAAGAGTGGCGAAACCTTATTAAAGGACAAAACTAGTTCAGCGTGGATTGTTGGTTATCTTAGTAAAGACTTTGTTGACCAATCAGATCCAGACAATCCAATCAGTGTTCAAGTCCCTGATGGTGATTATGAATCAATTACTATTGAAGAATTAGCCGCAGAATTAGGCGTTTCGGCAACAGCATTGGAACAAATCTTAGTTACGGATCCAGACAATCAAGTAAGATTCGTTAACGATAATATTGAACTAGTTGGCTATGTCAATTTAGTTAGTGCCGATTCTTGGGAAAGTAAAATTATTTCAGGCAGTCAAAACTTTCTTCAAAGTATGACTTATGGCAGTGAAGCTGTAGTTTGGTATCCTAACTATACTGACTGCTTCTGTAAAACGACAAACTCTACTGGTACATATGCAAGTGAATATGCTCCAAGATTATGGAAGACAGTTTGCAATGATTATGTCGATTATTTAAAAAATAACTGGTTTAGTTTTACTAGCAATCCGTTCTTAACAAGAAAAGTTTTTGATAAATTGTCAGTTTTAGCACAAAACAAGGTTTTAATCTATAAAGCAGGTTTATATTATCAAATTAAAATTGGTTCATCTTCTATTGCCAACGTTGGGCAGAGATATCCAATTTCCACTGCTTCTGGAACTATCAGAAATTTATGTCAAAACTTTGTTACAGATTATAACAATACACCTGGAACACTTCATATGAAACTCGAGATGCGAGACAATGGAAATCTCTTCCTCAATTACAATGAATTGACCGCAAATATATATCTCACAAACAAACTTGTGGATGCGAGAATTCCAACCGTTAGTGTAAATATCTCGACCTCAAGAAATGCTGTCTCAAATCGACCATTTGATATGTTTGCTATGCCATTTAATGATACAATTCTAGTTAATGGTAATGATGAGCATGAAATTATTGGTGATTACGCCCAAAGATTAGCTATTGCTTTAATGGCAGTAGAAACAAAAGGTCAAATTTATGACCTTCAATTACTTCCTTATTGTCCAATTCCTGAAATTGCCAATAATAACACAATAGATATCACAGGTCAAACAGAACATTATGATTATGATTTAATTTGTAAATCTCTTGGTACTGAGACTTTTGTATCTGATGCTGTAACTCCAGAATATGATGCAGTCTTTAACGAATATGACGCTTCCTGGGAAAATTTACAAAAGCCTGAAGGAACAGGAACATTAACTAACGCTGACATAAATGTTATTTATACCAATGAAAATCACACTTCTCAATCTATTATTGTTTCTAATCAAACATCAAGCTCAGTAAATATTATTGTTTCGTTTGAACTTATTGACCCAGATGGCGAAGTTCCTAAAGTAATCGTTAGTTGGGACTATACGCCAACAAATCCAGTAGTCAAATCTTTGATTATTTATCCAAAGAATAATTCGTTCTCAGTTGCGTTGGATTACAACTTAAGTCTTAAAGAATCAATGAAAATAGATAGCCAAATAGACTTATACAGGCTTGTTTCTCCTAACTATCAAGGTTCATTCGACTTCAATGTCGCAAAGAACGGAGGAGCGGTAAATGGATTTATTGCAGATTGTACTTATAAACCATACACACCATACATTAAGGTAGCACCAAACTTTGCTTGGTTATATGGAACTAACTATGGTGACTGTAGAGGTCTTATCTGTGGTGGTGACTTCTCTATTGGTTTCTATTCAGATATATGGCAAGAATATCAACTACAAAATAAGAACTATCAAAACATCTTTAATAGAGAAATCCAAAACTTAGATATCAGTCAAGGCATTCAAAGAACACAACAATATGCATCTGGTGGACTTAACATTGTTAGAGACACAATCGCTGGCGGTGTTGGTGGTGGTCTTGCCACTGGTAGTCCATACGGAGCAATCGCTGGTGCGGTTGTAGGCGGTATCGGAAGTGGCGTTGGCTACGGTATTGATATGAGCTTAATGGAAAGAGGTCTTCAAGAACAAAGACAATTCTCTATTGACAAGTTCAAGATGCAACTAGGCAACATCCAAGCATTGCCATACACATTAACAAAGGTTGGTGCGTTCAACATCAATAGTAAAGTATGGCCCTTCTTAGAATATTACACCTGTTCTGAGCAAGAAAAAGAAGCATTAAAGATGAAGATCCAATATGAAGGTATGACCATTGGTATCGTTGACTATTTAGGCAACTATATGAGTGGCGGTTACGTTCAAGCGGACTTAATCAGAAACGAAAGTATTATCGAAGACTCACATCTATTAGATGATATTTACATAGAATTAACAAAAGGAGTGTACATGTAATATGGGAGCAATTCAAAGTAGTATCGGTGGAGTGATTGGTACCGCTATCGGTGCAGTTGGAGCAGCAAAAGTTAAAGACATTGCAGAATCCACAAAAAAAGAAACCGAAGTACCTAAGACCGATATGGAAAAAGTAAAAAAAGAAGCTGCGGCAAATCGTATCACATTAAATAAAGTGATTGACAAAGCTGCGGAAGCAAATCGCATTTCTATGGCACACGTGGAAGCAAGAAGATCTCAATCTCAAATCTTCGCGGAACGCTTAGAAGCTGTTAAATCTGGTACTTGGAAAGCCAGTAGAACAAAGTTAAAGAGAAGAGGTAAATAAGTATGGGAGCAAAATTACCACAAATAGATGTTTTATTACAAGCAGGAATTAACCCTAAGACTGGTTTGCCTTTAAAATTTGGTGGAACTAAAGATACACTCAAAATCGACATTAGAAAGTTTTTAAGACTCGTCGACGAACAAGATGCAGTCAATCGCTATGTCTGGACAAATCTCCCTTGTAACATTACATCCCAAGAGCTTGAAAGAATGCTCTATTACAAAGGACAACTTTGTTTCTTCTATATGAAAGACTTAGGTCAATTCTACTTTATGCCTTATGCCTTAGATGGAACAATCGACTTCTATGGTAGATACAATACTATCCATCCAGTTCCAATGACATCTGGTGCAGAGAAAGAAGAAGACAGTAAAGAATATAAAAATAAAGCTACTCTTCTTAGTGATATTAAACTCGACTGCATTTATGGTGTAGTTGATGAAGATAGCCTCACCGAGAAACTTTTAACTCAAAGTTGTGTTTTATTACACGATTATTCAAAACAACTCGCACAAACGATATTACCAAGAGTGACAGTTAATGAACCAATCCTTAACGCAATGGCGGACTGTGTACCATTTATGCACACATCCTTAATGCTCGGCACTGGTATCAAAGGTGTCAGAGTTCAAGATGCCAACCAAGAAGGAAGTGTTGAAGATGCCAACCGCAGTATGTATAATGCCGCTCTCACTGGCAATCCATACGTTCCAATTATCGGACAAGTTGACTTCCAAGAACTCACAGATGGTCCAGTTACCAAAGCTGAAGAATATATGTTGGCAATGCAATCTTTAGACAATTTAAGATTAAGCGGCTACGGTATCGACAATGGTGGTCTCTTTGAAAAGAAAGCACACGAACTTCAATCTGAAGCTGATATCAATGGTGGGCCAGTTGGATTAGTTCTCCAAGACGGTCTCTCCATCAGACAGAACTTCTGTAACATCGCGAATTCCCTATGGGGTTTAGGTATTTGGTGCGAACCAGCACAAAACATTATGGGTGCAGACATCGATGGTGATGGTTTAATGTATGATCGTGATGATGATGCAGAAAGCACAGGAATCGATGCACCTGTTGAAGAAGAAGGAGGAGAAGAATAATGCCTGAAATTATTAAAACACCTCAATATAGCACAATGCTATTCTGTGACGTATGGGATAATCCTACATCATTTAAAAATGACTATGAAGAAGCTGGCGTCTTCACAGAACCAGTCGTTGTAAGCGATGTCACAGTCAAAGCTGGTACAAAATTATCTGACGAGAACCTTACAATCCTCTTTGCTTTGTTGTATTCTAAATATGGAAATAGTCCAATCGCAAATAGCGACGTTAATCAATTTAAATTCAAGGTCTATGGAATTATCTTCCAATATGGTCCTTCGTGGGAGAAAAGGCTCGAAATCCAAGAAAAACTAAGAGCTTTGTCTGATGAAGAGATTGCTAAAGGTAGCAAAGCTATCTATAACACCGCTCTCAACCCATCAAATCAACCATCCACACAAAGTCTTGAAGAACTCCAATACATCAATTCTCAAAACACCACCAACTATAAGAAATCCAAAATGGATGCCTATACACAGTTATGGGGTTTACTAGATACAGATGTCACTGGTGAATTCATCAATAGATTCAAAGTTTGCTTCAAGCAATTTGTGAGACCTGAAAAACCATTGATATATGTTACAGACAATGAAGGAACTTCTGAAGAGGAAGAGGAAGGAGAATAGAGTATGAATCAAATTGATACCATTACTCAATATGTCTTAGCGATAGTTCCAGCAGTGACCGCTCTAATGGGCATGATCGTTGTCATTGGTGTAGGCATTGGAAAAATCAAAACTGCTCTTAAAGGCAATGTTGAAAGCGTTGAAAAGCTCGGAGAAGAGTACAAAGCTATCAAAAGAGAGAATGCTGAAATCAAAAGACAAAACATTGAACTCAAAAGAGAGAATGCTGAGATCAAAAAGACATTCACTGACTTCTGCAAAAAGATTGAAGTTATCGACACAATCAAAGCAGTGAACAAAAGGGAGTAGATTATGGCTACTTCAAAGTTTACCAAACAAAGCAGAACGCTATTATGGACTTGGAGAATCTTAGACTGGTTATGTCTATTTGCTCCACTAATCATCTATGTAGTAGTTGGTTTAGTCAATAATAACGTAACCACAGGACAAAAGGTGACATTGGTTGCGATGCTCTTCCTAGCGATTATCTTAACAATGATTAACGTAATCGCACAAAAACACCTCAGATGTCCTATTTGGGTTCTACTCATTGGCTTATACATAGCAATGAACAAATACTTGATGCCACTAATCATCATCTTAGCAGTTACATCCATCTTGGATGACTTAGTATTCACTCCAATTATCCATTATTACTACACACAAACAGTAGCGAGTAAAACCATTGATAAGAGAGAGGCTGCAGAATCTGCTTCTATTATTCCTAATAGTGGGGATTAGCATCTGGATACTTCTACAAGTTGGAGCAGAACTGCTCGGTAGATGGGTTGATAAGAAAGCATTAGAGTATCAAAAAAATAAGGAGAAACACTATGGACGAAAACAAGCTAAAGAACTGGATAGCACCAGACATTGACACAAGGACTAGAAGACTTAACACCTTCAAGCAATATGCCTTTTATGGAATTATTGCGATCATCCTTGTAATTGTCTTATTCATAGTTCCACTATTATCTGGTGGCATTAACGCAAATGACTTTGGATATTACCTTCCTAAATCAGTAAGAGGTTGGGTAGTATTCTGGGCAATTAGAGGCGGTACTGTTGCAGGTAATATGTGCGTATATGGTTTATTCAAAGCACAAGCTAAAACGAATGCGAAGGACAATCCTAACTTCATTAAAGCTAACGAGATGCTTAATAAACTATATGGAACTAAACAATTTATTCCTCACAGTCCTAAACAAAAGACTATCAAAGACTGGACTACTAAAGGTGTGATCGTGTTGTTCACCACCGCAGCTGAAAGTATTGTCATTGGATCTCTGATATTTAATTGGGATAACGTCACATTCTTATCTTGTATTACTTCTTCTATAACCGCTGTGTTATTCGGAGTAGTGGCAATGATTAAGGATGAAGTCTATTGGACTGAAGAATACCTCGCATACGCTGAGTATGTAACCAAAAAAACACAAGAACTGGAAAACCCAGAGAAGGAGAAATCAGAATGTTAAGTTTTGGTAATAAGGAGTTTAGGAATCTCCAAGAACAAGTCCTACAAAATGCAAGAGACATTGCAACTTTAAAAGGTAGAGAGAACCTTCAAATTGTAATCGTTGAGGAACTACCAGAAGTTGGTAATCCTAACTATATCTATTTAGTTCCTAACGAAAGTGAAGAAGAAGCCAATGTCTACAATGAGTACATTTGGTTAGATGATGAAGAAACCTATGAGAAAATTGGTGGAGTGAGTATTGACTTAACAAACTATGTCACACTTGACACCGACCAAACCATCACAGGCGAAAAGACATTCTCAGCCATTTACATTGACACTCAATGGAAAATCTATCAATCTTCCACAGGAATTATCTATTTAGAAAACGTCGGACAAAATGCTGGTTTGAAGTTTGAGAGAGATAAATTATTCCCTCAAGCAACTGCCTACACAAGTTTAGGAACATCATCCAATAGATTTAAGAACGCATACTTCAGTGGCAACATTGACTTCGGTGACAATGCAATCATCAAGAAAGACAGTTCTAATAGAGTTGTCATCCAATTTGGTGGAACTGACATCATTAAAGTTGGATCTACTTCCTCTTATGTAAAGGCAAGTTGGGTTCCTGAAGATAACAACACTCACGACTTAGGCTCAAGTTCATACTGTTGGAAAGATGCCTATATTGTTGGAAATATCTCAGATGGTGTCAACAGTGTTACAGTAGCTAACATTGCATCTAAAGTCACTTCCTCCTACGCTTCTGGAACATTCGATAGTAATGGTGAATCTTCATTTGTTATTGCGGATGAGACACCTACAGGCTTATTTGTCTTCACTTATGGTAATTGTCAATGTATGTTTCAATTAACCGAGACAATGGTCCAAAATGCGGATGTAACACCAATTAGAGTGGCGATTCCAATGATATACAACAGTGACACAGTCAATGGTTGGTTAGAAATCAGTAGATCAGTATATTCATACACCGTTACAATCACTGATGGCACTAATCACGTTGATTCTGGTTATGCGTGGACGTTGACAAAAACCAATCTTCTTTAATATAATATGGTTAATAGGAGTGAAATACCTCCGCACTAATCTTATAACCTCCTTAACTGGGGGTTTTTCTTTTGATAATATATTTCGCATAAAATAATAAAAAAACACATTTGCAACACGTTTTGAAAGTGGTAATATATAGACGTGGGGAGAACCTACAGGAGAACTACTATGACAGAAAACAAAATCGAAAATCCTACTTACTTAATAGTTAGGACATGGGCAGACGGAAGAACCAGTATTATGATCGCTTCTTCCAACAAAGATGCAATTGAAGCAGAATATCTTGAAGTTTGCAAAATGTGGGACTATGAAATTAAGTCCAAGATGTTTCGAGTCGACATCTATAGCTGTTAAGGAGAAACATTATGCTATATAAAGATATTGACAAAGAAGTCGCAAGACAATGTTGCCGAGAACACACTGTTTTCAACGATAAGAGACACAAAGAATCCGATTGTGAACATTGCCCTTTGAGAAGAGATTTCAAAGCTATTGATGGCAGTATCAGAAGAGGTATTTGTTGGTTTATCCTTATGGAAGGTTTAAGCAATAAAATCACAAATAACAGTCTTTATGCCCAAGCTGAGAAAACAATCCTAGAACAAGAACACGTTTCTTATCCTCTAGAATGGATTGACTGGATCAAGTCGCATCAGATGGTGGAAACAGTTGATAAAACTACTGATAATAAATTTGAAAGCGAGGACTAAGTATGAAATATATTAGAACAAAAGATGGAATTATATATCGTATGGTTCAAATTGGTTATGGACAATATAGAGCCATTGATAAAAATGGTAACTTGTTATTTGGAATAGAAGGAAAACAAGCCGACACCATTGAAGAATTGTGCGATGATTTTATCGGTGTATTAGATAACGGTAATGGCAGTCATATATGGTATGATGATGAATACTTGGGCATAGACTATGCCGACTGGGAAACACCAGAAGAATTATCTGTATTAAAGTTCAAATATGCGAAATCTAATAATAGTCTAAATGAAGTTTTATATGGTGCTATCTGGACAGATAAAGGACTTATTTATGTCGCAAAGATGAATGAGAAAGGAGAATTAGAGTTGCTATGAGTAAAGAATCAAAGAAAGAAATAAGTTTCAAGGTTGTTAGTGAGTGCGATAGATTTGGGAACATTACTATATCTAAAAAAAGATACGAAAAAATCACAAAAACTATTGAGATAGCCAAGACCAAAAGAGTTGATATAGCGCATCTACAAGATTCCAAAGACTGCGGAGAATATAACGAAGTGGTTAAGAAGTTAGCAACCTTGTGGAGAGTGCTGCCGCTGACCGAAGAAGAATACCAATTAGTAAAGGAGATACTAAAATGAAAGATGTGTTAGATACATTTAGCAAAATTATATTTTTCAGCAAATACAACAGTCCAAACCCAAGCGAAGAAAACCGAAAGAAAAGAGAAGAAGATATTGAGTTTGTTAGGACTGAACTTGAAAGATTAGCAGAAATAGACCGAATTAACGAACTATCAAAAGATGCAGAAACATTACATTGTTTAGAAGAAGTCAAAAATGGCTTAAACGGACATTGTAAGAGCAGTTATCTTAAAGACAACCCAGAAGAACTAAACAAAGTTTTAGACATCTATAACGGTTTCTTTGCGAAAATTGAAAAGTCATTAAAGGCATTAGAAATTATCAAGAATAAATACAATGTTATAGATTTTAATAAATTAAATTGCACATATAACTATAAAGACTATTGTGAATGTCAAAAATTCAAACATGGAATTACCGAAGAAGAATACCAATTAGTAAAGGAGATACTAAAATGATTAGAGAAAGAATATTACCAGACACTGCCGAAGAAGATTTAGCAGGAGATTACTTCTTTGAAGAAAAAACAACACCATTAGAGTGGCTACACTATTACGAAAGAATAGTTAGAAAAAGTCATCAAACTTTTAGACCAAAAGGTTTAGAAGTTATTGAAACCGCACTTAAAGACTACGAAAACACCAAAGCCAGATTAGATGATACACAAGCATTATTCTGGGAAAACCAAAAGAAGCTCAAAGCATTAGAGATTATTAAGAAATATCCTTTTGTTGTTCAATTCATTCAAAGAAAACAAAGTTATAGTGATTTAGCAATTACTATGCCTAATGCTGAAATACCAACAAAAGAAGAATACGAACTATTAAAGGAGGTTCTAAAATGAAAGAACTAACTAAACAACAATTGATGGAACTCGGAATCGACGTTTCTAAGACCGAAAATGGTGGATACCTAGTCAGACACTATGGAAGGAATACAAAGTCCTTAAATCGCTCATTAAAGGTGATTAAACCATCAATTATTGGTAGCAAACACCCTTACGGTAAAGATGTTGCGTATAAAGCATACGTTTTCCACGAAAATGGCAAGGCTTATACCATCTCAGAACACCGACTTGTCTATGCTTGGTTCAAAGATGATATCCCAGCAAAATATGACGTGGATCATATCGATGGTGATAAAATGAATAATAGCTTAGATAATTTACAGCTCTTAACTAGGAAAGAAAACCTCGCTAAGAGAACATTAACACAGTCCGAAATCAGCAATCTATATTATGCTATGAAGAAAGGAGAACACAATGGCAGATAAGAAAGTAGATGCAACAACAGGTGAAGTTAAGGTTGAAGAACAACCAGCATTAATTCATGTAATTCATTGCAAACCAGTTTACAACTATCAAAGTGTAGAGTTCGATTGGCAAATCAATATGAGCAATCCTACTCCAGATTTTGAAGCAATGGAAAGATTCTATTCATTAATGTTAGAAATGCTCGTTAGAGTGTCCGAAAAAGCACCTCAAAGGGAAGCTAACAAACCAGCAGCACCTGTAGAAGAACCTGCATCAGAAAAACAAAAAGAAATCTTGCGTAATTTCCACATTGACTTTAAGCCAGATATTACCAAGAAACAAGCCCACGCTCTTATCAAGAAGAGTATGGATCAAGAAATATTCTAAAAATCGAAAAAAGTGTAGAAAATATACACAATTTACAAAAATCATTGGAGAACTGCTCTCCTTGTTCTGTCCGGACAGCAAGAGCAGGGGGAGTAGTTATGTTTGAAAAGTATAAAGGAAAACCAGTTAGTACACAAATCAATAAAAAGATGTTACCTATCAATGAGATTAACTTTGATCGCGTTGAAGAGTTCAATAAAATCTATCTCTATTGTAAAAAACATTTTCGTAGAGTAGAACCAACTCCATCAAAAGGTATCAGTGTTAAAGCTAGTGAAAGATATCATGAAAGATACTGTTTGGTCTTAGGCAATCAAAGATATGAGTTGATAGTGATATGTCGCTCTGGATGTTTCAGATTCGTCCTTAAAAACAAGCGTTCAGAAGACAATATTGTTAAAGGAACAACATCTGTTAGAGAGATATATAAAGAAGCTGATAGTCTTGGTCTCGATTTAACTAAATATATGTCCACACCTGAAGAAGGAAAGAACATTAAGGAATGTATTGAACCACCACATATTGAAATCTTAATGCCTCTAATGATAGGAAGACCTATTGAACACGTTTATCATATGGATCTAAACAGTAGCTACGCAAGTCGTATTGTTGAAGCATACCCAGAGTTAAAGGCTTTGTTTGTTTCTCTTTACTTAAAACGTAAAGACAATAATAATTATTTCAAACACGTATTAACTAACTCAATCGGATGTATGCAGAGCGAGTTCTGTCCTGATTACAAAGTTAGATTCCACACTTCAAGATACCAGTTTGCTAAACTTAGTAGAGTTGCAATCAATGGAACACGTGACTTAATTGAATACTATATCGAAACACTTAAAAAGAAAGGTTTTGTGCCGCTTTTAAGTAATACAGATGGTATTTGGTATTATTCCGCCAAAGGAAGACCATTTCACGATAAAAATGAAGGTACTTCGTTAGGTTGTTGGAAAACTGACTGGGAAGATGTGGTATTATTATATAAGAGCGTTGGTGCTTATCAATTCAAATGCCCAGACGGTCACGTAGAGACACGTTTAAGAGGTATTAGTAAGCTCGACGCAGAAAAACCAGATAGATCCACTTGGGAATTTGGTGACATAATGAAGTCAGGAGACACTTGTTTGTGGTCTTTTGATGAGAAGAAGGGAGTATATAAGGTATGGCTAAGCGAGTTGTAAGAACTGACTATTTGAGCAAAAAACAAATGCACAATGCTTATATCAACTATAAGAGAAGATATAGAGCTAAAGAAAAGAGTATGAAGCGTAGAGGTCTTGAAATGGCTGATAGAATGCTTAATAAGGCTGAATACCAAATGGTTAGAGCGGAACTCGTTTCTGAAGGTGTTACAATAAACATTAACCAAACCATTGTTAGTAATCAACAATATGAATACTCCCAATCAATCGCTAGACAATTCAAGAAAGTATCAGAAGAATATGATCTCGAATGGAAGAACCTCACGATCACCCAGATTAGAACTGGTGAGATTGACGTTTCTGGTTTTAATAATATGTTGAAAGAAAAGTTCCCAGAGATGACTGGTAAACAAAGACAACAATGGATTAGTTACGAGGTATTTGGTAGTGAGTAAGAATTTCGTTAAACAATTCAGAGAAAAACAAGCAGTCAAAAAGGCTGAATGGTATAATCTTAGACCAATGCTTGGTTATTATAACTGGGCCATGTTTTATATATTGCTAGGTGGTAGAGAAGCTGGTAAATCTTATTCTGTCACCGATTTTTTTGTTCATCAATTTGTAACAAAGGGAACACCATTTATTTGGTTAAGATTAACCGAGACCGCAGCTAACAATCTCTTAGCGAACAATGCGGAGAAGTTAGTAGATCCTGATATCAGAAGAAGACACAACCTAGACCTTAGAACAAGGGGAAACAACGTATATGCAATAGAAACCCAAGATAAGGTAGTAAAACATAAAGACGGTACTGAGACCATTAAAAAGGTTATCGTTAAAAAGACCTTAATGGCCCGTGTGTACGCTCTTAGCACATTCTACAATGATAAAGGTTCTATCTTTGATAAAGACTTCTTAAAGTTCTTTGAATGTTACAATATTGGTATTGATGAATTTGAGAGAGAGAAAGGTGAAAAAAACACTTTTGATATTACATATTCATTAGTCAACCAGCTAGAGAACTTAGTTAGATCCACAAAAGACCATATCAGAATCTTTTTCTTAGGTAATACATTAGAAGAAGCTAGTGATATCTTATGTGCCTTTAACTTCATACCTGAGAAATGGGGCATTTTTAAGCTCAAAAAGAAGAGAGCAGTTATTCAGAACATAGAACCATCAGAAGCCTACTTAGCAAGGCGAAAAGGCACGATTGCGGACATTCTATTACCAACCGCTTCTACCTTCACCAATAAGATAGACACAGATAACACGTTGTTATACCAGGGAAGACTCAAAGAGCCTGAGTACGTCATCAAGTTCACAAAGGACAAGAATGACTGGTTCACTGTATGGGATGGTAACATTGTCAAGAAATATAATGGCGAGAAAAAAACAGTCATTCCAATGAGACCATATTTGGATGCAATATACCAACCTAAGCTAGTGAACAACATCATCACTTTGTTTGACACCAGGAGTTTTATGTTTAATAACCTCATAACATTTAAACAGTTTCAAGGTTGTCTAGAGCTGCTTAAACCTAGAAAATAGACATTCTGAGACACGTAATCATTAAGTTAATAAAAGATATAGGGAGAGTTGATTATTATCGCTCTTTTTCTATTTATGAAGGAAGGACTGGATGGAGTCCTGACTGATACATACATGAACACGAGATGTACGTGTGAGTGGTATAGGTAGTAGACAACGCAAAGTTGGATACAAATATAAATATGATTCTTCATTCATATTCACTTATTTT
>Ga0310690_10006502_pt1 | contig 15344 bp, 13 predicted proteins | sample AusTroGonzalo_MG_2_FD_207661 | JGI IMG/M metagenome (GOLD analysis project Ga0310690, IMG submission 207661) | Bovine rumen microbial communities from tropical cattle in Woodstock, Queensland, Australia - Gonzalo_04 (v2) (version 2) | ecosystem: Host-associated > Mammals > Digestive system >... | reverse complement strand
AAAATAGCCACAGATATTTTGTAGTCTGTGGCTTTTTTCGTAATTTTGCCCCCAGATTATGATGGACGAAGATTTCGACATACGGGAAGAACGGTTTTCACAAGGCGAGAAAGACTTTGAGAATGCCTTACGCCCCTTAAGTTTCCGCGATTTCAGCGGACAGCAGAAGGTGGTGGAGAATTTGGAGGTGTTTGTAGAGGCCGCCAAATATCGTGGTGAGCCCCTCGACCACACCTTGCTTCATGGGCCTCCAGGATTGGGTAAGACCACACTCTCTAACATCATTGCTAACGAACTGGGTGTTGGATTCAAGATTACCTCAGGCCCTGTACTCGACAAACCAGGCGATTTGGCAGGAATCCTAACCTCACTTGAGAAGAACGACGTGCTCTTCATTGACGAGATTCATCGTCTGTCACCTGTTGTAGAGGAGTATCTCTATTCGGCAATGGAGGATTATCGCATCGACATCATGATTGACAAGGGACCTTCAGCACGAAGCATACAGATAGACCTGAATCCTTTTACGCTCGTCGGCGCTACCACTCGCAGCGGATTACTGACAGCGCCACTCCGCGCCCGTTTTGGCATCAATATGCACTTGGAGTATTATGAGCCCCAAACCCTGCAAGCCATCATAGAACGTTCGGCAGGCATTCTAGGTGTTCCCATCACAGAAGATGCTGCTTTGGAAATTGCAGGTCGATCAAGAGGAACGCCTCGTATCGCCAATGCCCTATTGCGTCGTGTGCGCGACTTTGCTCAAGTAAAAGGTAATGGCAAGATTGACACTAAGATTACCAAGATTGCGCTGACAGCATTGAACATCGACCAATATGGCCTCGATGAAATCGACAATAAGATTCTGCTAACCATCATCGACAAGTTCCGTGGCGGTCCCGTGGGTATCACAACAATCGCTACTGCTATCGGTGAGGATGCCGGTACAGTAGAGGAGGTTTACGAGCCTTTCCTTATCATGGAAGGATTTATCAAACGTACCCCCAGAGGCCGCATGGTAACAGAATTGGCCTATCGCCACTTTGGGCGCAACCCTTACGGCGGCAACATCATGGAACCGAATCTGTTTGAGGAGTGAAAAGCGAGGAGTGAAAAGTGAGAAGTTATGAGAACAGGTATTTTCGTTGGGAGTTTTAACCCGTTCACCATTGGACACGATTCTATCGTGCAACGGGCATTACCACTATTTGATCGTCTGGTAATCGGTGTGGTAGGTGATAATGTACACAAGCCCGACATGCCTTCTGCCGAGGAACGAATAAAGGTTATTACTGATTTATATAGTGCGGAGCCTCGTATTGAGGTGAAGGTCTATCAAGGTCTTGCTATCGACTTCGCCAAGGCGGAAAATGCCCATTTCATCGTAAAAGGAGTACGTACCATCAGCGATTTCGAGCATGAACAATGGCAAGCCGACTTTAATCGTCGCTTAGGTGGTATTGAGACCATTCTGCTCTACACAGAGCCAGAGTTGGCTAGTGTATCTTCTAGTGCTTTAAGAGAATTGGCGCATTTCGGCGTCGACATCAATCCTTTTCTACCGAAAAGGAAATGAATAATGACGAAAAGTGAATAGTTTATGATTTCATACGAAGCTGAAGGGGTGAAATTCCCCAACATCAAAAAAAGAGAAACAACCAATTGGATTCGCCAGGTGGCAGAGTCTTACGGTAAAAAAGTTGGCGAGATAGGCTATATGTTCGTTAATGACGAAAAGATATTGGAAGTCAACAACGAATATTTAGGTCACGACTACTATACAGACATCATTACCTTTGATTATACCGAAGGAAAAACGCTTAATGGCGACTTGTTTATCTCTTTGGACACCGTATTCACCAATGCAGACAAGTTTGGCCGTCCTTATGATGAAGAGTTACATCGCGTAATTATCCACGGCATACTTCACCTTTGTGGAATTAACGACAAAGGTCCAGGCGAGCGCGAAATCATGGAAGCAGCAGAAGATAAGGCCTTGGCCATGAGATAACAATCATCCCCGCTAATCGGCGGGGATGATTGTTATCTGCCTAATCTCCTCCCCTGGTGTTATATCAGCCTCACGAGGAAAATATACAGGCATATCCTTTTGCAAAGGAAGGATACGGACTTCTAATTGGGTACAACCTTCTGGCAAGCGCCACAAAGCATATTGGAAGGGACGTCCATTATAGAAGTTGTCATCTATGAGTTTTCCGTCGGCATAAAGGCGGGCCACATCACCACGATAATCAATATTCAACAAGTTCCCATCTCTGGAAGTCCCCAGAAGGTTAACGGTATAAACGGCAGCCTCGTCAAAGTCATCGTCTGTTGGTTCCTCCGCCACCTTGTTTACACCGATAGTAATGGTGCGGAAAGGACCAGCCTCCTTTATTTTATTAAAAACGGGAACCTTGATGGCGATGTCAGGACGGGGCTCATTTTCTAAGAGCAAACGCCCAGCCTGCTCAGATGTGAGCAAATAATAGTTCTTATAAACAGGCGTCTCAGGTCCTTTGGCCTTCAAATTCCTTAATATCTTATCACCAACAGCCAACGTGGTTGGAATGCCTTTTATCTGTTCCAGATAAATTTTTCCCTCACGCTTAGCCACTAATTGTGCTGTAGCATACTTGATGCCATCGATATTCACAGGGAAGATACAGATACAGCCTGCAGGAATATTGAGTAGAGGAAATCTCACACCGCAAGCCTCCAACTTCACATTTCGCTTAATGGAAAGATTCTGCAAACGCTCGTAATTGTTCACAAAGATAAACGCACTACCATCTTTCGAACGATACGACCAACGAAGGAACGAATTGTCGCCTTTTGAAATATCCTGTCTACAAGGAAAACCCGCTTCCATCGTAGCCAATACACTTCCCCAATCCTGCATAAACAAGTGGAGTTTCCGCAACAGATAATAATGAGGATTCTTCTGCCCGAACTCATTCAGCGGTGCTTGGAAATCATAGGTCTTCACAGGCAGATCATTATAGTTTGTCGCCATCGTACGCTGGGTTTCGTTCAGATAAGTATACCCTTCAGGGTTCGTACCACCATGATACATATAATATCCCAACAAGTTAGAGCCACTACCCAACTTTACCACTGCCATCGAATAAGCATCCTCCGGATAGAGGTAAGGACGGCGGTGATAGGCCGTCATCATACCACCACCGAGTTCACATGTAAAATAAGGATATTGCTCATCGCCCTTGTTCAGACGCTCTTTCTGCTCTCCCAGTTGTTCTGTTGCAATGGCCGTCGACGAACGGAATGCCTTAAAGTTAAAAGCTTTATAGTAGTTACCTGCTGTTTCTTCAATGCTACGTTCCCAAAAGCCATCTGCATAGTCTCCATAAAGGGGTAGCATCTCACCAAAAGGTACAGGAGTAGCCAACTCTGGCCATCCTGTACGAGTATAGAAAGGCAGATTGAAACCAATCTTTGTAGCCATCTGTTTCAGAGCCATCAGATATTCTCCTCGACCACGATACTCGTTGTCAAACTGAACCGCCACCACAGGGCCGCCATCTTTCCACTGAAGTCCCTGAACTTGAGTAAAAATCTGTCGATAAAGACGTTCCACATAACCAAGGAATACAGGGTTCTCGTCTCTCATCTTACAATTTTTAGAGAACATCCAGTCGGGTATACCACCGTTTCTCACCTCTCCATGACAAAATGGGCCTAGGCGAAGAACCACAGGCAACCCTTCTTTCTGACAAATCTCGATGAAATGGCGCAAATTGCGTTGTCCGTCCCAACGAAACACGCCTTCTTGCTCCTCAATGTGATTCCAAAACACGTAGGTGGCGATAATAGTTATGCCACCCTCCTTCATCTTCCTAATCTCAGTCTCCCACTCATCTGTGGGAATACGTGAGTAATGCACTTCGCCCATAGCAGGAACCACACGCTTACCATCCACCATTAGACTGTAGGCATCCCAACTTACGTCTCGAATCTGGGCCCCACCCATCAAATAGATGGTCATCATTGTCGTCAACAAAAACAACTTCTTTCTCATCTTAGGTAGTCTGTTTGGGTGCAAAATTACTAAAGAATTATATGATTTTACATAATCTATCTTCTATAATTAACATATTTTATTAAACTATATACGTCGATTTTGTTTGGTAATAATTCAAAAAAACATTATCTTTGTCGCCAAAAAATAAACAAATGGCCCGGCAACTCAGATTTATTCCTTTTGTTATTGCTACTTTTATGCTCATTTGCTGCACCAGTCCGACCCATCAGAGTCTGGAAGCAATTAGCTATTGCCTTAAAGAAGATTCTCTTGCTGAAGCTGAGGCCTATATGGACTTGATTAATATAAATGAACTCAACGAAGAAGAGAAAGCTATATACTATCTTCAAGAAGCAATTATCACATATAAGAAATATCTTCATCCAAAATCTTTTGACGGTATCAACTATAGTATAGACTACTTCAGCAAAAAGAGAGATGAGAGGAATCTGGCTGAGGCCTATTTCTATAAAGCTGCATTGGAAAATGAGGCTGGACTAACAGAAAAGGCTATCAACAACCTAAAATGCGCAGAGTTCGAAGCGCAGAGCATTCAGGATGTTGCCCTGCACCATAAGATTGACGAGTTACAATGTTCCGTTTTTGGCTTATCCGGCCTTTACGAGGTCAGTATAAAATATGCAAGAAGAAACTTGGAACAAGCGATTCAAGAAAAGAACAAGAACTGGTATGTCTACGCACTTGACGCCCTGGCCTCGGCCTATTATCTTATGGGCAAGAAAGACAGTGCGCTCTACTACATCAACAAAATACTTCCTTACGAAAAGTATTTGGAAAAGGAGACAATGGCTGAGGTATATACAAATATCGGCGTTATTCTGTCCTATCAAGATATTGAACTAGCGAAGAAATATCTACATAAAGCTATAACATTTAAGAATTACCCTAATGCTTATGCTTCATTAGCATTTATTGAAATTGGAGAAAATAATAACAGACAGGCAGCAAAAGAGCATTTGGATAGTGCACTCACATACAGCACAGGCAAAGACGCCATCTATATTGTAAGGAAACTCACGACATTGCATATGGAAGACAAAGAATACGAGAAAGCGTGTCGTGTACTGCTAAAAAAAGACAGTTTGACATCTATACAGAATGACATCAAACAGGATTTAAGCCGCATACAGTTGCGATATGATATACTTTATAAGGAAAAAAGGCAATCTGATCTCATCCACATGGCACTGATTATTGCCATCTTAGTTGTTGCCTGTATAGCCTTCCTTATCTTCCATCACCAATATAGGTATCTGAAGGTCAGGAAAGAGTTGATGCAAAGACAAATGCTGATAGAGAAATACAACAACAAGTTTAAAGACCTCCAACTTTCCGAAAAAGAAGAGTTAAGAGATAATCTCATATCTCTTCAAGAAAAACAGGCCAAAGCCATTTATAAGGGTAAACAACTATACGATCATATCAATGAAGGAGGCAGTGTCGTCAACTGGAGCAAACAAGATTATCTCATTTTCATTGATTACTTCAACCTCGTTGATGCCTCTTTCAGCATCCGTTTAGAGACTGAATACAATAATCTCTCGCCACGATATAAAGTATACCTGATTCTTCAGAATATGGGCAAAAACGATGAAGATATTGAATACATCTTTGGTATTGGAAAGAGCGCCATACGCTCTATCAAGTCACGAATTAAACTGAAAAACGAAGAAAACATGAGTAATAAAGATTAGAAAATGTCTCATTTTTACCATCAAAAAAGCGTTGCACGACATGCAAACGGCTATATTTCACTATGTTAGGCTATTTTTCCCTGCAACACCATCAATAAGTTTTAGCACGATTCTTCGTTATTTCGACCAAAAACAGTTAACTTTGCACCAATTTTATTATCATAAACCCTATAAACAGTTATTATTATGAACCGAAAAGTTTTATTATCATTCGCTCTTGCATTAACAATGTCTTTGAATGTGCATGCTGGTGATGGGGATGAAAACCCCTTTCCAACACATTTCCCCGTCCCTCATCGTGCGCCTAGACAGCAGCCTGCCGTTACTGTGAACAATATCGGAAATGGCACAGCCGTCATCCAGTTTAACAAGGATGCAAAAAGAGTGGAAGTAGAATTCTACAGAAATGGTATCTTCGTTGGTTTTGAAGGCTTTGTATCAGTAGAGGCATCAAGCATACTGACAATCTCTGCCGACGACTATTCTGCAGATAGTTTTGCCGTGATTGTTAATGGCAAAGAGGTCTACGCAGGCGATTTCTAATTATCGTCTGATTTATTTCAGCAATAAAGGGAGGTATGATGCCTCCCTTTACTGATATATGATAGCTAATCATCTAAGACGTTTCGATAGAACAGATATCTGAGAGGACCAATGAGTCTTACTGCTACAGAGAGGTCTTCAGTAATGATTTCACCAGTACCTGTCAAATCTCCCGATTTTCTGATATGCTTACCGTATGAGGTAACCTCTCCGCTTTTTACCTCAAAGGTTGCGGTGTAGATGTCCTCATCGGGCATTGAGGCAACGGAGACAACTTTTCCCGTCAAGAAACCATATTCTAGATAAGGATAGCCGTCTAACTGAATGTTGATACGCTGTCCTGGTTTCACTTTTCCAGAGCCTGCCACAGGTATCTTTGCTTTACCTATCGTAGTTTTCTCATGAGTACTGACAACAGAGAAAGCCTTATCGCCTGCAGTAATGTTCTGATTAGTCTTCCACAGATTGTTATAGGAGACAACACCCGTTATAGGGCTCTGAAGAAGATAAGCCTGTTTCCACTCTTGAATGGCAGTCCGAGTGCTCTCCCAAGCAGACTGCAGAGCCGTCTCCAACTGCCGTTTCTCCTGTTCTTTCTGCATCTTGAGTTCAGAGATGGTATTTCGTATTTGGGCAACTTGTATCTTAGCATTAGCCAGAGATGAACGCATCTGCTCTGTCGACATACTACTGTTAAGCAATCCTTGTTCTGTTGATTCTAAATCGGAGACGGAAGTCAATCCTTTGTCATGCAGTATCTTTTCACGCTGATAGTTTCCTTTGCTTAAAGTGTTGATGCGCTGGCTATAATCTACCTGTTTAGATACAGATGTCAGATAGTCTGAGTATGGTCGTAGTTGAGCCTCCTCTGCAGCAATACGCTGGTCGTAGAGATTGTTGTTCACAAAGTTATTATAATCAGTAATAGCCTTTGCAAGCGTCGTATATACACTCTGGATACTGCCAAGATGCGCATTGTCAAGACAAATACCGATACAATCCTCATTCTCCCATGATGTAGAGGACAGAAGAGAATCAAGTGTCAATACATCCTGCGTGTTTGCTGGGTTTTCAATGACTGCGATGATATCATCAGCCTTAACCTGTTGTCCGTCTTTAGCATAGAGTTCCTGTAGCCTGCCCGACATTTTGGCAACGACCCAGACAGGAGGCTCAGTCTTTGTAATGGTAACCGCACACGAGATGGTGTCGGGATACTTAAAAATAAAACAAGCGATGAACAGCACCAACAAGATACCGCCAATCACCGACGACCCGATGCTTAGCAACTTATGAGGAGGAGCCGACAGGATATCTTGTACCTCCTCACTCCTGATAACACTCTCTTTCTTACTTTTTGCCATTTTCTAAAGACTTTCTTATTTTGCAGACCGACGTCAGGTTCCCTTTCAGTTCATAAACAGAAATAGGAGGACAGATGTATTTGAACGGACAAGAGCAACATGATGTCAGATTACGTGTCAACCTCCAAGTATGGTTTTCTTTGAGTTCTTTGCAAACCGCTTGTAATAATGTGCACCCATCTTCTAAATTTCCCAAAACAGACTCAGATCCATGGGGAGAGATTTTTCCAGAGTAATCTATATCCAACACACCAAAGAAGTTCGCGTTCAATTTCATATTTCTGAATATCTTTTGATGTGAAAGAACAGTATTCTGTAAATCTTCTATTGTTAACATCACATTCCTTTCAAAGAAGTCGATATTATCCGTTACCCATATTGGAATCAGTTCCAGATTCTCTATTTCCTGGTTTTCTATCTCACTTTCATCAGAAATAAGATACAGGAAAGAGGCCTTATCTGAATAAAGTTCCTTAAATACCACATTACCATCATACAGATTATATTTATCTAAATAGACCCTATAATCAAGATTATTTATCACAACTCCCTTTAAATGGGATTTAATGGCGGCATAATCCTCATAGAAACAAGAGATTGTAAACGAGAAAGGATACTTGTTGAGGATATGGGCAAATTTGTCGGGTGATGTTTGAGCCAAAAACGAACTACCAATAATTAAGTTCACTCGAGCTACCCCAGAGAGGCGCAGTTCATCTAGTATTTTAATAAGTAGTCCGCTTTCAACCATGTCTTTTAATGGCTGATTATCGTATATGGGAGTGCATACATCTTTATAATAGCTATTCCTATAAGCAACCTTCTTTTTGTCACTATTGTCATAAGTACTTGAAGACATCCAGATATTAACACCCGTCAGAAACCTGAGTTTCTTTTCCATAATGAACAACCGTTCATCTATATTCTTTCCTTTGTCCAAATCTCTCTGCAGATTTAAGATGGGTAGAAGTATCAATGGTTTTGTGTTATCCTCTGTCCTCACGGTTTTTAATACACATATATTTAGAGCCTCAGAAAAATCGGATGAGAAATCCGCTATTTCTTTGTCATCGAATGCAACGCTTCCCATATTCTTTGGCTCTCGCAATCTATCGATTAAACGAATAAACGACTTATTCGTACTTACCATGAAAAGCCCCTTGTCAGTATTGTATAATATTGCACACGCCTCATCTACTCTGTCATAAAAAGTTGATGATGGCAGTATTACCCAATGAGCTTGCGTCTTTTTTTTATTCATATCACCTCGAGATTATGCATAATATGAGAATAGGCTTCAGGAAACTGCTGAAAGAATAAAAGCGCCGCCTCTTTTTCTTTTCCTGTTATTTGTGGCGTAGCAAAATCATTGCATCTACAATTCTCCAAATACCCGTTATGAAAGATACAAGTCAAACAGTTTCCTTTATTTTCACATTTACTGCACAGTTTTGTAATACGATTATAGTAGTTGTTATATGTATTGGCGATTTTTTCAAAATCGATCTCAACACCATCTTCCCGAACTTGACCTAATCCATATTGATGGGATATCTTTTCACATGGAAGAATCTTTCCTGCGACTGTTACAAATACTCTCTTAGTAAAGGGTTGACAAGTCCCTGTTGGTATTGGTTTGCATTCTCTTTTCCCAAACAGCAGTTCATTATAATCAAGAAAGAAATAAGGAGAGTTCATACTCAAATAACTTGCAACCGCCTCATAACTCGGATGTTTTTGGAAGTCAGAGGATTGTGAGCTAAGACTATTTGTTGACTCATTCATCTTCTGGAATATCTTGTCAAATTCTTCTTGCTTACTTTTTCTTACTCCCGTCATGCTGATTTCAGAAAGACGTGGCACTTTCTGAAAAGTACTTGTTATATAATCACGTACACCTAGTATAGAATTCTTGTTATTTAGGACTGCATTGAAGTCCACGAACTTCTCATAGTATTCCGGATATTTATTCTTAATGAGTTCTATTGACTTGACAATCTCCTCAAAAGCAGGAGTCCCATTCTTAAATACTCTATATGAATTTCCTTCTTTATCTCCATCAAGACTGATAAGTAATTTAAATCGTTTATCAACCAGATAATCCATGTATTTCGGAAGAAAAATCGCATTTGTAGTCATAGAAAAGGAAAAGGTCTTACCATAGCCCGACAAATCAGACTCCACATATTCAACAACCTTTTGGATAAGTTCCATGTTCATTAAGGGTTCACCTCCATAGAAACCAATATCGATCTCTGACTTACCATTAGTATCATACCCTTCTTCCCAAAGCTCTTTTATAAATGAAAGAAATTTAATGGCACATGCATAACTTAGTTGTCTATCATGCCTCTGGTCGTAATCAGAATACAATTCTCCGTAAGCACAATATGTACAATTGAGACAACACCTCTCTGTTACCTCAAATGTTATCTGAGGAGTGGTGGCTAAATTTTCCTTTACCTTGTATGGATTTAAATATTCCGTCATTACTTATATAAAATATGAAATGAGTCAATGGCCATCTTTTATATATTGTTAGTAGAGGGCGTATTTACACCCTCTACTAAATTTATGACTTAGGGATGATGAATGATAATCTCATGGTCTGTATGATCAGGAGACTGCAAATGACCACGATAATTAGCACCTCCATTGGCCCTTGTGTTTCCACTTACGCAGGCACAGCGGCAATCGTCGCCACCACCAACAAGATTGTTCATCTCTCTTCTTCCCATAGCATTCTCGGAAAGCGTGTTAAGTTTTAAATTTTTCATAAGATAAAAAATAATTAATTGAATATTGTTTGAATGTTGAATGTACAAGGCCAAACCATCTGTCGTTTACAGACAAAAAATCAATGTACACTATATGTTTAGCTGGTTCTTTACGAGTGTAAAGTAAAGCCCCTTCTTTCCTATTAATGTTTCGTGATCACCTTGTTCACATATCTTGCCATCTTGTAGTACCACGATATTGTCGGCATCGCGAACGGTACTCAGACGGTGAGCTATAATGATGGCCGTCTTACCCTGTATGAAACGGTTGAGATTCTCCATAATCTGGTGCTCATTGTTAGTATCGAGCGAATTTGTTGCCTCGTCCATGAAGATAAATTCCGGATTTTTGTAGACAGCACGCGCAATCAGTATTCGTTGTTTCTGGCCCATACTCAGTCCGTGTCCCTCGGCACCGATCTTTGTATTATAGCCCAATGGCAACTCTTCGATAAAATCCTTGATATTAGCCGTAGCAGCCGCCTCGCGCATTCTGTCCTCATCAATCCGTTCCTCTCCTGGGGCAATGTTCCGCGCGATGGAATCAGAGAAAATAAAACCATCCTGCATCACTGAGCCGCAATGTTTCCTCCACTCCCGTTTATCGTAGTTCTCAATATCAGAGTTACCAAGAATCACCTTACCCTTGTCTGGCTTATAGAAGCCAAGAATCATCTTCAGAAGGGTTGTCTTACCACTTCCACTAAGTCCGACGATAGCAGTTGTCTTACCACGTGGGATTGTCAGGTTGATATTATCAAGCGTTGGCTTCTCGTTCAATTTGTCATATCTGAACGTCAGATTCTCAATCTTGATGTCATTATTATGGATTTCCGTGATAAGTGTCTTCTCCAAGGGGCGCTCGTCATCTTTCGAGTAAATCTCCTGCAAACGATCGAGGCTCAACTTGGCATCCTGATATTGGCGTGCAAAGTTTATCAACTGGTCGACAGGGCTATTCAACTGACCGATAATATACTGAATGGCCAACATCATACCCAGTGTAATCTCTCCTTTTATGACCAACGCAGCAACAAATGCCGTGATAATAGCATTCTTTAGCTGATTAATCAAAATACCTCCGGATTGCTGATATTGCGACAAAGCAAGTCCCTTCACGGTAATCTTGTAGATTCTTGCCTGTATATGCTCCCACTCCCAGCGTTTCTGCTGCTCACACCCATTGAGTTTTATCTCCTGCATACCAGTGACCAGTTGCACCATATTACTTTGGTTTGCTGAATTTTGGGTGAACATCTTATGGTCAAGTATGGCCCTCCGTTTCATGAACAGCCATACCCATGCCACATAAAAGGCACTGCCCAAGAAGAATATCAGAAAAATCATCTGACTATAGAAAAGGATGACCACTCCAAAGATAATAACGTTAACGATAGAGAAGAGAGTCGATAAACTGGTATTGGTCAAGAACTGTTGAATACGTGTATGATCATTGATACGCTGTAAGATATCACCCGTCATCTTCGTATCGAAGTAAGCAATAGGCAGACGCATCAACTTAGCCAGATAGTCAGAGATAAGAGATATATTTACCCTTGTACCAATATGCAACAAAATCCATCCTCGGATAAACTCGACCGACGTACTACTAATGACGAGCATCATCTGTGCAATCAGCACCAAGTAGATATAGCTAAGATTCTGATTGGTAATACCAAAATCGACAATTGACTGCGTAAGGAACGGCAAGAGGAGTTCAAGAAGAGCTCCCGTACCAAGCCCTATAAATAATTGAATAATCAGTTTCTGATATGGTCGGAGATAGCCAAACAGGAACAGGAGGCTTTGTCGGCCTTTATTAGTGTCATCGTCAGCAGAGCGGTTATAGAACTCGGGGGTCGGTTCCAGACATAAAGCAGTACCCTCGTCTTCCCCGTCTTTCCTACTACTCAGCCAGCATCTCTTAAACTCCTCTTCCGTAAATGTGGCTTTAGCGCCAGCTGGGTCTGCCACATGAAATAAGGCCCCTTTTTTGGTTTTCTCAATTCTGTAGAGTACTACGAAATGGTTTTGGTTCCAATGGATGATACAAGGTAAGGGGACATCTTCTTTCAGTCGGGATATCGAAATGCGCAGTCCAATGGTGTGCATACCAAGTTTCTCTGCAGCCTCACTGATGCCAAGCATGGATACGCCAAGACGCGATATAAAGCAGTTCTCCCGAAGATACTGTATCGAGTAGTGCTTACCATAATAAGCAGCGACCATCCGGAGACTCGTCGGACCGCAGTCCATCGCATCATGCTGGACATATAGTGGAAAATCTTTTATTCTCATCGTTTAATCAGGCATTTCGGAGCTGTCTTATATAATGTCTCAAAAGCCGAGACTGGTGGACATATCGTCCGATAAGCACATTCATCACAATCAGTCTCCTTGCGCGTGATTCGCCACGAGGTGTTCTCACGTAATTCTTTTTCGACAATATGATAAAGATCATCGATATAAATATTTCCCAACGGGACTTTTGCATTCAAGGCATAAATACTACCGGTAGGAAGAATCTCCATAACCCCAAACGAAGATGCATTCAATTTCATATGTCTGAAAAGATCTTCCATAGTCAGGCGGGAGTTATCAATATCCTCTTGCGTCATCAGCACATAGCGTCTGAGAAACGCTTCGTTATTACCCGTCCAAACGGGAAGCATATCTATGCCGTCAGTTTCGTCTACGAAATCGCTTTCATCTGCCACAATCTTTTTGAATACAACGGGAAGCCCCTGCTCTTGCAGACTGACACAAATCGAATTCAGATTGTCTGTCCTAGAATATCTGTCGATATAGGAAGTAATGGAATAGTCGCCAGTAAACCCTTTGGCAAGCAACAATTCTGACAAGCATTTGATGTCCTCGTCATAACAATTGAACACATACTTGAAGTTGTATAAACTGAGCGTATCCAATACATCCGAGAAATAAGCCTGTTCGTTCTTGTCTAGGCTTACAATGACATTGACAACAGCCGTACTCGACACCTTCAATTGATTAAGTGTGATGGCAAGTGCTTGCTGAGAGAGTCTTACGTTGGTGAGATAATAAGGTGGTACAGGGTGTTGTCGATGACTCCTATTTCTGAATGCCACCATCGTATGTTGCTGACTGTCGCGCAGTTTGCAGTTCAGATAAATGTGGACGCCCGACAGGAATCTCATCTTGTTACCCATCGTTCTCAGACGTTCTTCTTTCTCGTCATTTGTGCAGTCAAGATCTGTCTGCAGGTTGATGTAGGGTAACAGGTTGATGGGTCTGCCTCCATCGCTAATGTCTTTGAGAAATAATATTCCCCGATTGAAAGCCTGAGTGATATCGGTGTCATTGCTAATGGCATCCTCACTATAGGGTAATGCACCCATATTGGCTGGCTCATACAGACGCTGTACTAATCCTACCATCTTCTGACTCTCGGAAATCATATAGGTCTGGGCTTGCGTGTCGTACAGCATAACTTTTCCTTCGTTGATGATGTCGACATAGACAGAGGGCGAGATAATAATCCAACGGGTATTGGTAGTAGGCATATCCATCTGTTATACAATTTTTAATTTGTTCATAATATAAGAATATGCCTCCGGATATTTTCTCAAGAAGCTATATGCAGAATTTTGGTTGACTCTGGCCATCTGTTTGTTGACAAAGAAAGAGCACACGCTCTTCTCGTTCTCCAACTGACCGTTATAAAACATGCAACACAAGCATGAGAGATAATCGTGACACTTCTGACAAACACGGTTCACCCTCTCATAATAGGCATTATACTTATCGGCAATCTCTTTGAAATCAAGCAATATCTGTCCATCCTCGATTCTGCCTAATGCATACTTATGACTAATACGTTCACAAGGCAGAATCTTCCCAGAGACGGTAATAAAGACTTTTTTCGCAAAAGGGAGACAGGTTCCCGTGGGCATCCTGTTGCTTTTCCCCCTTCCAAGAAGTAACTCGTTGTAGTCGTGGTAGGTATAAGGTGAATGCGTTTGTATATATCGTGCAGATCTCATGTATTCTGGACTGTCTTGGAAACATGTCGGCTTCGATTCCAAGGCTGCCTCTTCTTCTGAATCGACCTTACTCTTATGTACTTTCTCAAATAAATCTCGCGCATCTTCTCTGATACCGGAGGTATTAATCTCCCCAATACTAGGCGTTTTCCCATAATTCTCCATGAAGAAGTCGCGGATGGACTTTACGCTGTTGCAGTTGTTCAGCACAGCATTGAAACTGATGTTATCTCTGAAAAAGTCGGGATAGGTGTTACGGGCATAATCAATGGATTTCACAATATAGTCATAGGCAGGCTGTCCATTGGGGAATACCCGATAGGTATTGCCGATACGGTCGCCGTCAAGACTAATTAATATTCTGAAACCCTTTGAAACCAGATAATCAAGGTTCTGCGGCAATAACAGCGCATTGGTTGTCATCGAGAAAACAATCTTTTTATAAGCGAGGAGCTCTTTTTCTATATATGCGACTACTTCCTTGATAAATGGCATATTCATCAGAGGCTCCCCTCCATAGAAACTGATATGGAGAATGTTTGCTTCTGCGCCCTGATAACCGCTATCCCACAACGATTTTATATACTTGAGAAATGCGATAGCATTCTGAGTGTCAAGCATCCTATCGTAACGCGCATCCTTATCAGAATAAAATTTACCATAGCCACAGTAAACACATGAAAGATTACATCTCTCGGTAATCTCAAAGGTTATCTGCGGTGTGTTGGCAAGATATTCCTTAATATTCTCTGGTATTAATTGTTTCATCCCCGTTATATCTAAAGCTAATGGCATTGGCCATGGCAACACGTCCAACACCATTAGCGGTTAAGGTTGGTCGTAGTTTTTATAGACTATTTATTATGGTCTGCAAACAACTT
>Ga0310690_10006501_pt1 | contig 15347 bp, 15 predicted proteins | sample AusTroGonzalo_MG_2_FD_207661 | JGI IMG/M metagenome (GOLD analysis project Ga0310690, IMG submission 207661) | Bovine rumen microbial communities from tropical cattle in Woodstock, Queensland, Australia - Gonzalo_04 (v2) (version 2) | ecosystem: Host-associated > Mammals > Digestive system >... | reverse complement strand
TCGCCGCCCAGCTGTTCGCCGATATGGTCCTGAACTACAACGCCCTGGCCGAATACAACGTCCCGTTCAACTTCAAGACCTACGCCGGCCTCGGCGGCGCCTTCACCCACGGATTCACCGAAGTGGAACACCCGCTTCAGGAGCTTTCGAACAACAATATCGTCCCGGGCTTCCGCCTCGGCGCCATCTTCGAGTACGACTACAAGGGCGGCTTCGGCTGGTTCCTTGACCTCGGCGCAGAAGCCTTCCTGGACCGCTACGACGGCCAGATACCGATGAGCTTCCCGCTGGACATCAATCTCAAGCTCTCCTTGGGTATCATCTACCATTTTCCACTGAAGAAATAGGATGTTGTTTTAAGTGAAAGAACGTCAATCAAATATAGAGTTGCTTAGAATAGTTGCGATGTTAATGGTCGTGCTCGTCCATGCCAACTATTATTCCATAGGCGCGCCTGATGCGAACGCAATAATAATTGCGCCTTTTTCGTCATTCTGGAGGATTTTCGCAGAGCAATTATGCATTGTTGGCGTCAATATTTTCGTCCTAATTTCAGGCTGGTTCGGCATCAATCCCACGATAAGGGGAATCTGCTCACTTTTCTTCCAAATTGTTTTTTGGGGTCTGATTATAATGGCTGCGGGGTTGTTTTTGAACATACCTATTCCCCTTCGACCTTCTCTCAAAGTTCTTTTCTTCGGAAGCTACTATTGGTTCGTACCAGCATATGTTGGTTTATTTGCCTTTGCCCCCGTTCTGAATTCTTTTATCTTACATTCATCACCCAGGCAAATCCGAATCATTCTGTATTCATTCTTTTTCATCCAGGCTATTTTCGGATGGTTGACAGAAACGGGATCGTATCATGCCGGGTATTCTTTTATCTCATTCATTGGGTTATATCTTCTAGCTCGCTACTTAAACCAATATCCAAACCGTTTCACTTCCTTGCCAAAACGGACCTATACATTTGTATATCTGGCGGCAACGCTATTCCCTGCAATCGTGTCTTTTTATGCGATCAAGTATGGATTTCCCAATTTATCACCGATTCACTATACCTCCCCATTCGTAATCCTCGCCTCTCTTTCTCTTTTACTATTATTTAAAAGAATCGAGATAAAGAGCAGCATGATTAATTGGATCGCCCTTTCTGTGTTTTCCGTTTATATCGCTCACCTGCATCCCGTAATTGACCCTATTTTTAGATCATTTATGGTTGACCTATCTGAGAAGATGGGCACATTCTCCTACACAGTATCAACCTTAGGTATTGCGCTGACAATTACCGTGGTATGCGCAGCTATCGACAAAATACGCATTACATGTTGGAAGGGGGTTTATTCTGGTGTACTCTATCGGTGGGAGGAACAATACAACAGACATGTCCGAGCCATTAAAACAGAAAACCATTAAGGGTATTTCCTGGAGTTTCGTTGAGCAGGTTTTAACGCGAGGCGTCAATTTCATAATCGGCATCATACTCGCGCGCTTGCTAAGCCCTACGGATTACGGCCTGGTGGGCATGCTTAGTGTGTTTATCGCCGTATCGCAGATTTTTATCGACGGAGGGCTCGCCAGTGCCTTGATACGAGAAAAGGACGCGAGCGAAAAAGACTATTCCACGGTCTTTATCATCAATCTGGCACTAAGTGTTTTCTTTTACTTCATTCTGTTTTTCGCTGCTCCACTAATTGCCAGTTTTTACAATCAGCCCTTATTACGTCCCCTTCTTCGCGCCATCTCTCTTACCCTTGTCATCAGTGCCCTGTCATCCGTGCACAGCACGCACTTAGCCAAGCAAGTTGACTTCAAGAGCAAAACGATTATTTCTATTCTTACAGCCGTCACTTCGGGCGCTGCAGGTATTTATTTCGCGGCGAACGGACATGGCGTGTGGGCTCTGGTAGCACAGTCACTAACCGGGGCCATCGTTGCGACCATAGTTACCATTGTTCTTTCCCATTGGTATCCCACAACAGGTTTTTCCCAGGAGTCATTCAAGCGCCTGTTCTCCTTCAGTTCGAAAATCCTGGCGTCCTCCCTCATTCACACGATTTACGAGAACGCATACCCGTTGGTCATCGGAAAGAAATTCTCGGCCAGGGATGTTGGCATCTTTACGCGTAGTGGGCAGTTCCCGGGAGTCGCCAATCAAACGCTCGTCAGTACGTTCAACCGAGTAGCGTATCCGGTACTGAGCCAAATGCAAGATGATAACCGCCGCCTGCTTCAGGCTTACGAGAAATACATTGAAGCCTTCTGCTTTCTTACTTTCCCCATATTAATGGGTATGTGCGGTTGTGCCAAACCGCTCATCCTGCTATTGCTCACAGACAAATGGATTGAATGTATTCCGCTGATGCAGATTTACTGCTTCAGTCTCCTCCCGAATGGACTGATCTTGATTAACTTAAACTTGCTTTACGTGAAGGGACGTTCCGACCTAACCCTTCGAATGGAGATCATCAAGAAAATCATCATGTTCTCCATCTTGATAATTACGATGTTCTTCGGGCTGAAGGCAATTTGCTACGGCTTGATCGTTAATGCGTTCATCGACCTGTACTTCAGCTCTTTCTACACCAAGAAGATCTTGGACTACAGTCTTTTGCAGCAATTGAAGTCCATCTTTCCATACTTTCTCGTGTCTTTCGTGGTTTTGATTGAATCACACTTCATATCCTTCCTCATTGATTCATACCTCATTGCTATCCTGGTGTCCATCGTCGTCTGCGCGCTCTCATATTGGGGCCTGTCCAAATTATTCAAGTTCTATGCGTACCAGGAAGTGATGAGCATCATTAAATCCAAACTACATTAACACATATGCCTTTAGTCTCCATCATCGTCCCAGCCTACAATGCCGAGAAATATTTGCTCCGTTGCTTGGACAGTTTCGCCGCCCAGTCTTTAAAAGACTTTGAGGTGATTGTGATTAATGATGGCAGCCAGGATGCTACCGGTCAAATTGCTGACGAATATGCAAGAAAAGACCCTCGGTTTCATATTATCCATCAAAAGAATATGGGAGTCGCAGCAGCTCGTCAGGCAGGTTTAGATGTTGCATCCGGAGAGTATACTATTCATGCCGACTCTGATGATTGGGTTGACTCAAACATGTTGGAAGTTCTCTACGAGACGGCTATTAAAGAGCATGCTGACATGGTTTTCTGCGACATGCAAATTATTCATCCGGGGAACATCATCGAGCATCGGTATCAGACACCAAAATCGTTGGATTCCATACAATTGATGGGTGAAATGCTATTCGATCTCAATGGCAGCCTTTGCAACAAGCTCATCAAACGCTCCAAACTTCACGAATTCGACATCAAATTCATCAAAGGGATGAACATTGCAGAAGATCAGTATATGACTTTGCGTTTACTAGCACACAATATCAAAGTCGCGTATGTTCCAGAAGAATTCTATCACTATGACCACACTCAAAATGAGGCGTCATATATGAATAGAGGGATGACAGCCTACGACCGGATTCGTCCGATTGAAATGATTGCAGAATATACTGATATTACACCTGTACAAGACTTTTTTGATCGGGCCGTCTTTCATATTGCTTTCGAGTATTTATACGAACCCGAAAGATTGTGCCCGGATTATAAGGCTGTTTTCAAAAAACATTTGACCTCGTTTAAGCGTGTAAAAGGGTATCCATTTCGCGCAAAATTATTTGTCTTGCTTCGCGTATATGGGATTCGCCTCCCATTGAATGAGATCAAAAGTTTCTGGAAAAGTATTACCCGCCATGAGTAAGCCCGGAGCAATCCAAATTCTTTGTTCGACAGATAACAATTATGCCCCGTATGCAGGCATCATGTTGACATCGTTATTTGTGAACAACCGGGACGAGGCTTTTGAAGTACATGTCCTAACCAGAGGGTTAAACAGTGAGAATTCTGAAAAGCTCAGATCAGTTGGAAAGCAATTCAAATCCGTAGTAAATATCCTTACCGTCGACTTATCAGTATTTGAGGATTGTCCCATCAGACCCGGAGACCACGTAACTCTAGAAACCTACTTCCGCCTTCTTGCGCCACAACTACTCCCAGAGCATCTTGACCGGATTCTATACTTAGATGTTGACATGGTCATCAATGGGCCCATTCGCGAGTTATGGGAGTGGAATATTGACGGATATGCTCTAGGTGCCATCCTGGATGAGTCATACTGCAACCCTGAGATTTACTCCAGACTTGGATTAAATTCTTCCAACCCTTATTTTAACGCCGGCGTATTATTAGTGAATTTAAAGTACTGGCGGGAAATGAATGTTTCTGCACGCTGCATGCAGTGCATCAATGACAACCCAAGCATTTTGCTGTTTCATGATCAAGATACTTTAAACCGTGTTCTGCAAAACGAAAAAGTTCTTTTACCCATCACTTATAATTTCCAAACCGGCTATTATCTGTCTTGGGTTTACCCGGATTACCCGAACGATTTCCAGGCCCAAATTCAAATAGTAGCCAAGACGCCCATTGTAATCCACTTCTCTGGGCCTATGAAACCTTGGGTTGTTGGCAGTGATCATCCCTATCGGTTCTATTACCATTACTACCGGAAGATTTCGTTATGGAAGGACTTTCCCTTAGTCAGAAACGTCACTTGTTTTGAGCAGATTCGCCTCGCCTTTGGACGCTGGGCGAAGAGTTTGGGACTGACACGTTGGAAGTTTGCTGTCAAAACCATTCGACATATCAAGAAGCCTTGTTAAATGCGCCACGCCTGGCTCATCATAGCACACAATGAGTTTGAGGTCCTGCAGCGGCTTGTTTCGCTGCTTGACCATGACCGGAGCGACTTTTTTATCCATATTGACGCTAAGGTTCACATTCTTCCGGAATTAAAAGTAGAGAAAGGGCGACTGTTCATGTTGGACAAACGAGTCGATGTCAGATGGGGCAGCGTTTCACAAATTGAGACAGAACTGGTTCTGCTGGAGTATGCGCATCAAAAAGGTCCGTATGACCACTATCACATTCTATCTGGCACTCATTTGCCTTTAAAACCCGTCGAGGAATTACTTCGCTTTTATGACGAGCACGCCGGAGATGAAGTGATGCGTTTTTGGCCAGAAGACCCAGGAGATGCCGACTTCAAAATGCGCAGATATCATTTTCCGCTTGGTCATTACAAATACGGGAGTTCCTTTCAGCAGCGCCTCTGTCAGTTGACCTGGCAATGTGTCATCAAGGTCCAGAAAGTACTGGGAATTCGTCATCTTAAAGAAGTTTCTTTTATTAAAACTGACAACTGGCTGAGCCTTACAGAGGGAGCCTGCAAGTGCCTGGTTCAGAACAAAATGCCGATTCTAAAGAAATATAGATGGTCTTTCTGTGGAGACGAGTATTTCGTCGCGTCAGAACTTGCACTACACTCAGATCTGTTCAAGATCTTCGACTGCAAAAGCCTTCTGCACGTTGTATTTCAGTATGACACACCCCGCGCCTTCACACTGGATGAATATCCTCTATTACAAAGCACCGGATACTGGTGGGCGCGCAAATTTACCACAATATCATGACACTCAAAGAACGTTTCCTCGAATGGTGGATCCGTCCTGAGATGTACTACATCAAACGGTATCTGCGCTTCCTTCGCAAAGAAGAGAAGTACACCTTCACCACGCCGAACAAGCTACTCTGCTTCTGGTATCGCGGACGGAAGAATCGCTTGGGATCCCGGCTGGGCTTCATCATCAGCGCGGGCTGTTTCGGTGAAGATTTGCATCTGGAGCACTTCGGATCCGTCATCGTGAATCCGAAGGCCCGTATCGGCAAAGGCTGCATCATCCATGGCAACTGCTGTATCGGCAGTGATGGAGGTTATCCTGACGACTCCCCTGTCATCGGCGACAACGTGGATATCGGTCAGAATGCCCAGATTCTCGGCGGCATCCGTATCGCTGACAATGTCCGGATTGGGGCTGGAGCAGTGGTTGTCAAAAACGTTCTCTCCTCTGGAGTTACGGTGGTTGGCGTGCCCGGAAGAATCATAAACCCAAAGAGCTGAATGGCCCCTGCTGTTTCTATAATAGTTCCAGCATACAATGCCGAAACCAGTCTTGGAAGATGCCTCGCCAGTATCACCGCTCAGACTTTCGCCGATTATGAAGTTATTATCGTAGATGACGGGAGTTCGGATGACACACTGAAGATAGCGGAACACTTCCGAACACGGGATAATAGGTTTACCGTTATCCATCAGGAGAATCTAGGAGTTTCCGCTGCCAGGCAAACAGCAATCGATCACGTTCATGGGGAATACACGCTATTTGTAGATTCGGATGACTATATAGCCCCTGAAATGATCAACCTGATGTACCAGTCGGCATCGAAGTATAATACAGATGTAGTCATCTGCGACTTTATGATGGTATGGGAAGAAAAGACCGAGTATTGGTGCCAGCGACCAGAGTCTTTCGAACGAGAGCAGATGATAGGTTCCCTCCTGTATCTTTGTTCGCTGTGTAACAAACTAGTTCGAACATCCTGTTACAAGACCCATAATATTCGTTTTGATGACAAAATCAACGCAAGTGAAGATCAACTCTTCATGCTGAAAGTTTTTTTTCATAACGACCCCATTGCTGTTTCGTATGTAGACAAACCCTTATATACTTATGACCATACTAAAAACGGGAATTCCATCACGAACAAAGGCATAAGCGCCTCCAAGCGGCTTCTTCCGCTCCGGCTAGTTCGTGACATGTATGACTTGAGTTCCATAGAAGGGGCATTTAACAACGCTATCCTCCACATTGCATATGACTATTTGAGACGTCCAGATCTTTGCTCAGATTACAGGGCTGACTTTTGGGAATTTAGGAAGAATATTATCAAAGCGAAAGGATTCCCTACTCGAACTAAAATGCTGGTTCTGTTAGGTCTTTTCGGGCTCCGAATACCCATCGATCGCATCAAGGCAATCATCAAGCCAATCCCTTAATAAGATCTCTCTCCTTTCATTCATGACTATCGCGAGGTTGTCAAAGATATCCTTACTCCCGGCGAAAGTCATAGTCAAGTGATGGCAAATAACGACAGAGACATAACTATAGATATGGCGAAGGCGGTCGGGATGGCTTTGGTTGTCCTTGGCCACACATCTGGTTCCGGAGAGGGGGTCGGGTTGGAACACGCCAGACAATTCTTGTACCAGTTTCACGTTCCCTTGTTCTTTTTCTTATCCGGTTATTGCTTTAAAGAGAGCGAAAGTTGGGGATCATTCGCCATCAAGAAAATCCGCCGATTGTACCTACCTTTCGTAATTTCGAATCTGCTGTTTTATTGCATCCATGTCATCTCCCACGCGTTGGTCGGAGAATCATTCTTGGCTGTTGACATACTGAAGCATTGTATCAAAATCATGTTGGGCCTTTCCCTAACTCCGCTCGGAGGCGCCACTTGGTTTTTAATTTCTCTTCTTGAAGCTCTCTTTCTATACAAGATTCTTGTTACACTTCTCTGTCGTCTGCCTTCTGCTTTTGTTCTATTGTCAAGTTCGTTGATTGGCATCGTCGGATCTCTTCTTGATTTACCATGGGGAATAAGCAGCGCCTTCATAGCCCTATTCTTTGTGTGCATCGGACATTTTACCAAAAGATATGTGGACATTTCCCGAATGAGAGGAAGGATCAAGATACTACTTGGACTCATCGGGGGCGGCGTGGTGCTCGGATTCTCCTGGATCAATCATCCGGACATCGCCTTCCACAGGTTCGGTTCTATTCCCTTGTTCTGGATTTCTGCCCTGATTGGTATTTGCATGGTTTGCCTTCTATGTTCCTACTTCTCTCAATTTCAAATCCTCTCTTTTCTAGGGAAGTGGGGACAGCAGACGATCTGGATACTTCTTGGACATTTCACGGCATTCAAGGTTGTCGCTTTTATTCAACACTGGGTGTTGCATCTATCCCTTCAAGATACATTGTTTGCACATCCGTGTTATTATGTGGGTGGATGGTGGGCATCTGCATACTTCATATCAGGGTTCTTCTTACCGCTCCTCATATCCCGAGTATTCTCTAAATGAACAGTGTCTCTTTTATCCTACCGGCATGGAAATCCCGATATCTGAGGGATGCCATTAATAGTATTAAGACCCAGACCAGTCCAGACTGGGAACTGGTTGTAGTGGACGACTGTTCTCCTGAGCCGTTAAAGGAGATTGTTGACGCTTTCAACGATTCCCGAATCCGCTTCATTCGGAATGAAAAGAACCTTGGTGGGCAGAACCTGGTCCAACAGTGGAACCACTGCATCCAATTCGCCACCGGCGATTATATAGTCCTGGCCGCAGATGATGACCTTTACAAACCGACTTTCTGCGAAGAAGTGATTCGTTTGGCCGGGAAATATCCGCAAGTGGATTTGATACATTCCTCCGTTGAGCAAATCGATGAAGAAGGAAAACATCTTTGGGATGACAGCATCCTTCCGGAGTATACTAGCAAATATGAATACCTCAACTGGTGGCTCACGGGAAGATCTTTTACCTGTATCGGCAATTTCGCATTCCGGCGGACGGCTTTACTCGAATTAGGTGGCTTTATAGATTTCCCTTGTGCTTTCGGATCCGATATCGCCACTCCTATCGCTCTTTCCAAGAACGGAGTTGCAAACACCTCGGAGATGTTGTTCTGCTTCCGTCAATCGGCACAGCATTTATCTGCCGATTCCTCCCGCTTTAAAGAAAAGCTGGAAGCTATTTCGCAACTGTCTGAATGGCTACAGTCCATTGACTATGAAAGTCCTGGAAATCCGGAAGATCAGGCATTCTATGAAATAAAAAACCAGGAATACCTGCACAGGAAAGTCGTTTATGACTATTTTAACTTGGTTATTCGCTTCGTCCCTGCGACGAAGCTACCAGAATACCTGAGGCTTTGCCGCCTGGCAATGCCCAAAGACAAGTTTATGATGGTTCTCCGGTGGATTAAGAGAAAGATATGCAAATAAGAAACGTAGGACAAGCATTGAACGTTCGTCAATCTGAGCTCATTAAAACGATGCGATTCCCGTTGATCGTTCTTGTTCTTTATGAGCATTCTGTACGTAATTATAGCGCACCTATTACATTGTCATTGGATAGCGCGAATGTTTTCCATTTCCTCACAGAGATGATTTCGCACTTCTTCTGTTCCATTGCCGTCTGTTGGTTCTTTTTCTTCTCCGGATTCTTGTATTTTTACAATCTGCAGGATAATCAGTTTGGGCATCGGTGGGCATTGCAGAAATTGAATCGCCGTGTCCACTCCGTACTTATTCCGCACGTTTTCTGGAACCTGCTCAATGTGGTCATGGTTCTTATTGTCACTTGGCTTTTCAACTTCGTCGGTATCACCATCAACAGCGACCAGATGGCGGGCGTGGAGGAGGGGCCTCTGTTCTGGTTCATCACGGGTCCTATCAACTTCCCGCTGTGGTACCTTCGAAACTTGATTGTCATGTCCTTGCTTGCCCCAGCTTTCTACTATCCTATCAAGAAATGGCCCTGGATATCGCTGGCAGTCATCCTGATTTTGTATCTTGTTTCCTTCAAGATTGACTTCTTTCTCTTCCCGACTTTCTCCCTATTCGGGATGGGTGCCTGGATGAGCATTCGGAAAGATAATATTGTTGCATTTTGCCGCTCACTCAGATACCCGGCAGCCGCCATCGCCTTCTTCCTCCTGCCGCTCGCGACTTTTTTCCATGGTAGTGATTATAACTACGATCAATTCTTCCGGCTTCTCTACATTCCGTCAGGAATGATAACCTTCATGAACATCTGCGACAGGTTCTACGACTTTAAAGGATACCGGAACTTGATGCTAAAACTGACGGAAACCGTCTTCTTCGTCTATGCGGCGCATGAGATATACATTCTCGGATGGACAAAGGGGTTGTTTATCCGCGTTTTCGGAGAAACACTAGCCGCCAAGTGGATTGCGTACACATTCGTTCCTGTTGTGACCGGGGCCATCTGCCTGGCCCTGTTCTATCTGCTTAAACGAATCATGCCGAAAACACTATCGTTTGCCTGCGGATGGCGTACCGTCCACAAGCACTCGCTTAATCAAACCACGACGAGCAATCCATGATTCCTCTCGCTATCGCCTTCACGCCCAACTATTTCGTTCAGGCCGCCACCCTGCTCCGCTCGGTGCTGGATGCCAGTCCGAACGGGCGATTCAGTGTGGTGTGTCTACTGTCAGAAGACATTCCAGACAGGATGAAGGACAAGCTGGCCTGGCTGGACGAAGAGCGACTGGCGCTGGAGTTTATCCCGCTGAAGGGCCGCTTGAAAGATGTCTATATCGATCCGCGCTACACAGAAGCTGCATCACTGCGCTTGCTGCTGCCGGAACTCCTTCCGGAACTGGATCGCATCATTTACCTGGACTGTGATATCATCGTCCGTCAGGACCTTGCCAAGCTCTGGAAGGAGACGGACCTGGGAGACAACTACCTCGCCGCCGTGTATGAAGCAGCCATCGAGGGTCAGGCCGAGCGCTTTCAGGCATTGGGTTGCGATCCTGCCAAGTATTTCAATTCCGGTTTCTTGCTGATGAATCTGGAGCAGATGCGGAAAGAGAAAGTGTCCGAGAAATTGCTGGAAGCCTGCCGGGTCCCCTATCTGGAGTTCCCGGACCAGGATGCCCTCAACCAGGTCTGTCAAGGGCGCGTGCTGCCACTCAGCCCGCTCTATAACAGCATCCGGACCTTCTTCATCCCCAAGTACAAGCCGGACTTTGTCCGCCAGTACAATCAGGAACTTTGGCACCGCGTTCAGCGGAAAGGTACCATCCACTACACGGGCGGCAAGCCCTGGGATATCTTCACCATCCAGTTCGGCGCCTGGTGGCGGGTGTACGACAGTCTGCCCGGCGGGATCAAGGCCGAATGGAAGCCTGGCAAGATGAAGAAGTTCTGGAAGTTCTATCGCACACCACTCGGACGTATCCTGGATATCATCCGGGACGTAAAACAAAAACTTGGATGAAACACGCTTACCTCATCCTCGCCCACCACGAATTCGGGTTGCTCCAGACACTGATTGACTGTCTGGATGACGCCCGCAACGATATCTACGTGCACATCGATAAGAAGGTGAAGAACTTGCCGGAGTTGCACGCAGAGAAGGCGAGGTTGATGATACTGAAGCAGCGCATCGATATCCGTTGGGCGGATTACTCCATGGTCGAGGCGGAATTTGCTTTGTTCAAGGCTGCACAAAAGAACGGTCCTTACGACTATTATCACCTGCTGTCCGGCGTAGACCTGCCACTCAAGAGCCAGGACTATATCCATCGCTTCTTTGAGGAGCATCAGGGCCAAGAGTTCATTGGATACACCCTGACCGAGATGACGCCCGAAATCTCCCGGAGGATACAACGCTGGCACCTGTTCCCGAAGCACTTCAGCCGGAAAAGAAATGTTTACAGCGCCTTCCGGAGCATTTTCCTTCGCTGTCAGGAGCTACTTGGCATCAAGCGCAACCGAGAGACCGTTTTCACCAAAGGATCCCAGTGGATCAGCATTACCGAGCAGATGGCGCAGTGTTTCCTGAGCCAGGAAGCCTGGGCCAGGAAGACATTTACCCATACTTTCGTTCCTGATGAATGTGTGGTGCAAACCCTTTGCTGGAATTCCCTGTTCCGGGAGAAGCTTTACAGCACTGCCTCTGACGGCGAGGGTTGCATGCGTTGTATCGGCTGGCAGAATGATGAGTTGTATGACTGGACGGCTGCCGATTACGAAAAGCTCGCTGCTTCCGAAGCATTGTTCGCCCGGAAATTCAATAGCTCCGACCCGACCTTTATTCAGCGGATCGTTGCCCTTACGAAATGAAGATCAGCCTGATCATTCCCGTCTATAACGCCGAGAAGACCCTCCCGGCTACGCTGGACAGCATTCGGGCGCAGCGGTATCGCGATTTCGAAGTCATCTTCGCCGAAGATGCAGGCACGGACGGTTCTGCCGCCCTGCTGGATGCCTTCTGTCAGGACAGCGGACTCCCCTGCAAGTTGCTTCGCGCGGAGCATAATGGCGGAGCCGCAGCTGCCAGGAACCGCGCACTGGAGGTGGCGGAAGGCGATTATCTGGCGTTTGCCGACGCGGATGACCTGCTTGACCCGGGCATGCTGGAGTTAGCGGCAGCAGCGGTAGAATCATCTGACCGACCGCTGGATATCGTAGGTTGGGATTGGACACTGGGGCTTAACCAGGACGGTCGATACATGCGGCAGGCTGATTATTCGACTCCGACTGAAGCCCTGCGCAACCTCACCGGCGGCACCATGCGCTGGAATCTCTGGATGTTTCTGGTGCGGCGGGAATTGATCGAAAAGAACGGGATCCATTTCATCCCGGGAGCAGATATCGGTGAGGATATGCAGTTCATGCTGCGTGCCTTTCTACATGCGCTGCACGTCGTGCAACTGCATGAGTCGCTTTACCGTTACAATGCAGTGAACAGCGCGTCCATCAGCAAACAGTTCAGTCCGGAGAAGAGGGCGCAGGTCGAAACCAACTTCCGCGAAGTGGAGCGCTGCTTTGCCGGCTCTTTTTTCTGCCGACAGCATCCGGATGCCTTAGCTGACTTGAAGCTCTTTCTAAAACGGCCGCTGCTGATCAGCGCGGACCGGAAGGATTATGAGACTTGGTATGCGTGGTTCCCCGAGGTTAACGGACGCGCCCGCCAGAAAGGCAACCTGCCCATGCACACCTTTATTCTCCAGCGAATGGCTTCCAGGCGTTGCTGGTTGGGGGTCAAGCTGTATTATCTGCTGGTACATAAATTTGTATACGGCGTTCTATATCGATAGAGGCTATGTGGAGAGTAATTAAGGTTCTTTTCTTAACGGTAGCGGTAAGCTTTTATGTCTTTCCGTTCTCGTTTCCCTTCCTTCCCTATGCCGTAAATTCCAAGATTCTTGTGGCGGTTTTCGGCATCGCTGCTTTCATCTATGACAGTATCCGGCGTCACGGGATGTTTTTTTCTGAGCCCACCTTATTCTCCGGGTTGCTGGCGGCTATCTTCTCCGTATGGTGTCTGTTCTGTATCACGATGGCCAACACCTACACGACGGATTACGCGGATTATATTGTTTCTTATTTAACCTGGATGTTTGGAGCCTATGGCGCCTATTCCATCCTTAGAACATCATACGAGAAAGTGGATTTAGAGATCTTGGTGCGGTATTTAGCTCTTGTTGGCGTTTTTCAATGCATCACTGCCGTCATGATCGACAACATATCATTCGTTGAGCGACTTGTAGACCATCTTCACGCGGACGCAGGTTACTACCGGGAACATAACCGCATGTATGGTTTAGGCGCCGCTTTGGATCCTGCCGGTGTCCGCTTCTCCGTGATTCTGGTCATGATCGCCCACCAGTTTTCTACATGTCAGAATGTCCGAAACAGCAGTCTATACCAAGCGACAGATTTGACTGCTTTTGCCATTATCACCATTATCGGCGCTGTCATTTCCCGCACGACCGTTATCGGTGCAGGTTTAGGCTTGTTCTACATTTTTTTCACCTTAATCCGAATGCGAAAAGGTGGCTTTATCACCACCCGAATGGTTCAGGCTTTCTTCTGGTTCTTCATCGTGATGGCCGGCATCATCGGGGTCGCCATCTATTTTTATCGGACCAGCGACACCTTTCACGGTTATCTCCGATTCGGTTTCGAAGCTTTCTTCAACTGGGTCGAAACCGGAGAATTCAGTACCAGCTCGACGGATGTTTTGGAAACTATGTGGGTGTGGCCAACTGACATTCGAACCTGGCTTATCGGCCGAGGGGTGTTTGGTGTATTTGAAACTAACAGCGATATCGGGTATTGTAATTTCATTGCCCTATGTGGCCTGATTGGAATGGTAATCTTCTCTATTTACTTCCTGTACTGCCATATCGTACAAAACCGCAAATTTAGCATGTTCGGGCTCACATCCATTCTCTTGATTGCCATAACCTTCATCGTTTGGATGAAGGTCTCCACAGATATCTTCTTTATTGATGCGCTCTTGTTCTGCATAACGGGAGATTACGTTGATAATCAAGAGGAAGAAGACGCATCTCACATATTACCCAATGACATTGGATTTCGGAAATAGCAAGATGCCGCCCGTCCGCGCCATCCTGGCTCTGGTCATCGTTCTCGGGCATTTCTCCTTCTATGGAGTAGACGCCTTGATGCCCCTACGCAACCTGGCGCCACCTGCAGTTGCGATGTTCCTCTTTATTTCCGGCTATGGTCTGACACGGTCTTTTGAAAAAAAGGGGACTGCCTACCTTGACGGTTTTTTCCATAAAAGAATGCTCAAGATTCTTCTTCCTGCCCTATTTGTCGTATGTCTTCATCTGTTGCTATGCGGTGGGAGCGGAATCGGGTTGCTGGAGCGACCCAGGTTGGTAACAACCCAAGGGAAAACATTCCTGCCTCATTATTGGTTCGTGTGGGCGATTCTGTTTGATTATCTCCTGTTTTGGACTTGTCATAAGCTACTTCGCGGTCATGTTGCAAACTACGCCATGCTGGCAGGTGTCATCGTATTCACACTGACAACAGCCATTGCCGGATTCGACCGATGCTGGTGGATCTGCTCGCTTGCCTTTCCCACCGGGGTATTCTTTGCAGAATACGAGTCGCCCCTCTTCACCTTCTTTGGCAGGAAAGAGTCACATTACTGGCTGACGCTAACTGTTCTCGCACTGGTATTTATTGCTTGTTATCTGACTCGCGAACCTGTCATTTGGACGCTTTGTTATGTATTAATCCCTATCATTGGAGCGCTAATCATCGCTCGGACTCCGCTGGACAGGCTTCGGCTCCGCACCCTACATTTTATAGGGTTGATTTCTTATGAGATCTACTTGATTCACATTACGGTCATGAGTTTTCTACGTGGCGATCGCATTAGTTTATCTTCTGATCTTTTGTTTATTGCAGCCGCCCTATGTATCACCATTGGCGTCGCATACGGAATTCACCTCCTTGGCCGATTAATAACACCCAAAACCAATTAATAACCCCATGAAAATTATTTACTGTCACGCTGATGTGTACAACCCCGGAGGGATGGAGCGCGTGCTCCTCAACAAGCTCCGCGGGTGGGTACAGCGCGGCTACGAGACCTTGGTCGTGACCACCGACCAGCACGGACGGCCGCCGTTCTACGAGTTCCCGCCGGAAGTCCGGATGGTGGATCTCGGCATCAACTACAAGGACGACAACGGACGCAACCCCATCGCCAAGACGCTCGGCTACCTGCGCAAGCGCAGGAAACACCGCCAGGCGCTGACCGAGCTGCTGATGCGCGAGCGGCCCGAC
>Ga0310690_10006499_pt1 | contig 15356 bp, 9 predicted proteins | sample AusTroGonzalo_MG_2_FD_207661 | JGI IMG/M metagenome (GOLD analysis project Ga0310690, IMG submission 207661) | Bovine rumen microbial communities from tropical cattle in Woodstock, Queensland, Australia - Gonzalo_04 (v2) (version 2) | ecosystem: Host-associated > Mammals > Digestive system >... | reverse complement strand
TAGTTCTTCTACTTCATCTTCTTTTAAGCCACTAGTAATTATTTCATTAAATTTACCCATGGCTTCTTTAATATATGGCAAAGTATCATAAGCTTTCTTAGTTGGATATACTTTATATGCTCTTTTATCATCTTCATTTACTTCGCGATAAACGTATCCGGCATCAATTAATGTTTTGATACTTCTCGCAACGCTAGATTTATTAACATATACTTTTTTAGCCAAAGCATCTTGGCTAACCCCTTCGCTATGATTACATAAATAATAAATATACATATGATGCGATGGTAATAAATCAATATCTTTAAAAGCGATATTGCGATAAAGCATCGCACATCTTTCAGTTATGGAAATCCATCTTGTAATTCTTGCCATAGTTCACCTCTAATTAGTTGCATATGCAACTAATTACATTATACAACTATTCTTCTACTTTTCAATAGATAATACAAAAATTCATTCCTTGATTGATAAACGCTTCAAATAAACCTAGGTTATATATAAAATCAGCTTCGGCGTTATTTCTCCACAAAAATATATAATCATCATGATATTCCAAATATTTCTCAATTTCAAGTAACATCCTTGCAAGCCTATCACTAAAGCATTCCGATACAATATCATATTTAACACTTTTGCAGCCTTTAAAGATGGGGTATATTCTAATAATATTTAAGCCAATTAAAATGATCTCATCATCTATAAACTTAGAGCAGTTTTTACAATCAATAATTTCTAATAAATCATTAAGATTTCTTCTTTTGTTTTTTATACAATACATATTAGCCTCCTAATATATATTTAACAAAACTCTCTTTTTTTTCTTAAACAATAAAAAAAAGTAGATACGATGTATCTACTTTTATTCTTCAGGTGCTTTATCATAGAATGTGGATATAACTAGTTCTTTTAAGTCTTCTTCGTAAGGAATAAATTCGATTAGACCTTTGTTCTTTTGCGTATAGCCTTTAATTTGTTTAATTCCATTATAGTGGAATGTCTTTACATAATTTAAGATATCGGCCATATCCATGTATGTTACATCCATGCACACATAATTGTTAACAATATGTAGCGCATCTAAGATATCTGAGAAAGTATAATCGTTAGTTCTTGCTTTTCTAACTAATTCTTCCATATAGACTTGTTGACGACGCATTCTAGAAACTTGCGTACCATCACCAACTTCCATTCTAGCACGAAGATAATTAAGGCAAGTTTCACCAGTTAAAGTAATTGTTGCCCCTTCTTCCCAAGTAGGATCAATTACAGTCAAATCTTCTTCAAGGGTAATCGTCACACCGCCTAAGAAGTCATTAAGTAGGGGAACAGTAGTCATATTGATACCGATATATCTTTCAATATCAACGCCCATTAGTACTCTCGATGCAGCTCTACAAGTGTTTCTAAAACTCATATCGAGTCCATCACCAGATGTATGAGCATAATCAATTTGCGTATATTTAGAACCAATTACTTTTCCGCTTAAACCTAAGACATCAACTTCTACCATTGTATCTCTACTTATTGGAATAATTGTATAAGAACTATCTGTTAGATTAAATGATACTAAACAAATTAAATCATTTAATGCAGTATTGTTATATCCATTACTAGCTTTCATTTCACCAGTTGAATCAATACCAACGACTAAATAATTAACTGTGTCTTTAGCAATATATTTTTCACCATCGATATAAATGATTTCATGTTCCTTTGGCACATTTTGTGCTCTTTCAGTTTTACTACCTTGGGCAAATAAGAAATACCCACCAGCAATAGAACCTAAAGTAACCACTACACCAACAAGTGAAAGTATTATAATTAATAATATTTTTCTTGCTTTTACCATAATCTAACACCTACTAATAATAAACTGCCTAGTTGCGCTAGGCAGTTTATAATTTTAATTATTCTTCTGAGCCTTCATCACTTGGTGATAATAATTGTCCACCAGTTAATGCAACCATCTTAGCAACGCCTAATGTGTAAGCATCGCAATCAATTGTTAAGGCTCTATCCATCTTACCACGAGGTTTTAACTTGTAAGCTGTCATCTTCTTGTCAACGCCTTTAACTCTTTCTTTGATTGCAGCTAAATCGACTTTTTCGCCTTCTTCGAATGCTTCACATAATTGATCTGTGAATACTTCACCGAAATTAGTACTATCGATTTCTCTATCTGAATGACCAACTAAGTTAAGTGCATCGTTGTCATCCATCTTACTATTAATATTGTAAACAGAAGTTTCTTTTAATAGCTTGTATTGACGAGCTCTAGCTTTAGGTTTTTCGCCTCTTTCAACACTCATCTTAATTTGACCTTTAGCAATTAAAGTCTTTTCAGAATCGCCTCTGAACTCAGCTAATTCATCAACTGGTTCGTATTCTTTTTTCTTTTCAGCTTTAATATCTTTTAATAAGTCTTTTAAGATGTTAAGAGCGTATTTAGTTCTTCTCATACTCTTAATCTTCATTACTGCGAAACCATCTTTATCTGGTTGTAATGGAGTCTTAGGATCGTTAGCGTATTTTTCAACATCTACAGTTAGATATAAGTTAAGTGTTTTACCACGAACCATTAATCTAGCAAATGTTTCTCTACTCTTTGCGAATGTTTCATGTTTCCATGATACTCTATTAGTAATTTGATATGAGCATAATAAGTCTTTAATTAATTGATAGCATTGTTGCATGTTTTCATCTAATGCTACTAATTTAGCGATGTGAGATTTATTGTAGTTGATTGATAAGTATTCATCTTTTTCTTCTACAACTTCTTCTTCAGCAGCGGCAGCAGCAGCAACGATTGGAACAACAACTGGTTCAACTTCTGGAGCAGCTTCTTCTTCAGGTACTTCTTCAGCTTCTTCTGGTTCTTCAGCAGCTTCTTCAGCAGCTGGAGCTTCTTCAGCAGCTGGTTCTTCAGCTACAGGTTCTTCTTCAGCAGGTGCTTCTTCTTCAACTGGAGCTTCTTCTTCGTTAGCTTGTTCTTGTTCTTCTTCTGGAGCAGCTTCTTCTTCAGGTTCCTCTTCAGCAGGTTCTTCTTCTTTATCGTTCTTATCTCTCTTGAAGAAAATATAGATAACTAATAAGATGATGATGATTACTAATAAGATGATGATAACGATGAACATCCAGATAGGACCTGAACTTCCACGTTCACCTTTTTCACCTTGATCACCTTTTTCACCTTTTTCACCTTGTTGACCTGGCTCACCTTGTTGACCTGGCTCACCTGGTTGGCCTTGAGGACCTTGTTGACCTGGCTCACCTGGTTGGCCTTGTTGACCAGCAGCTTTAATTCCAGTGTCTTGACCATTGATTACCCAGTTTCCGTTAGCACCAACTTCGATTGTTGGAGTTACGCCATCTTGACCAGCTTGACCAGCTTGACCAGCTTCACCAGCTTCGCCTTGAGCAGCGACACCAGTATCAACACCATCGATTAACCAATTTCCATTATCACCAATAGTGATTAGAGGACTATGTCCATCTTCACCAGCAGGACCTTGGATTGCAGTAGGAACTGCATTTTCATCAGGTTGTAAGAATGCAACAGGACATAAGTGACTGAATTCAACTTCTAATTTTCCGTTTTCATCATCGTATGCAACTTTATTAGAATCAACAACTGTCCATTCTTTAGTTGCTTCATTTTGGTGAATAACGACTGGTGATTTACCATTTGAAGATTGATAATCAAATTCGAATTTAATAGTTCCGCCAGCAGCGAATACTGCAGCGATTTCATCAGTTACTGATAAATCGAATACTTGTTCAGCATCGAAATCTTCAGATTTGTACATTTTACCATCAACTAATAAATTAGCTAATGCAGATTGAAGGGCTTCTTGACTTTCTTTTTGATCGCCTTCCAATGCAGCACCACTGAATATTTCACGTAAAGCTTGTGTTGCTTCGCTTAAAGCTTGAACTTTTTCAGGGTTTCCACCTTCTCCATCTATTGGAGTGATAGTAACCTTTGATAAGTCAACACTAGTTTCAGATCCATCAGCATTTTTAACAGTTGCAGTTGCTACTTCTGGAGTCTCAGCTGCGAATGGGCTACCAGCAGGGCTGCCAGTAGGACTTGCAGTAGGACTTGGTTCAGCAAATGCAACAGGGATACTAACTAATACTAATAACATTGCTACTATTACAACAAATAGCATTTTGAAATTAAATTTTTTCATATTCTTCTCCTTGTTTTTAAAAAAGTCTAATGTGTTTTATTACTCTCATAACAAAAATAGACACTTCTTTTCCTTATTTTACTGCCGATTTGTTTTTTTTTCAACATTTTGTTATTTTTTCATAATTAGTGAAAACACTTTCATTAAATTTTTTTATAATTTTTATAAAAAAAAGCGCTTATCTAGTTAGCTAAACTAACTAAAAAGCGCAAATTTTCTTTTAAATTACGATACTTACTAACTTGTTAGGTACTACAATTACTTTCTTAACTGGGTTATCACCCACATATTGTTTTACCTTTTCGTTAGCTAAAGCGATTCGTTCTAACTCTTCATTAGGTAATCCTTTAGCAACTTCTACTTTATCTCTAAGTTTACCATTTACTTGGAAGACAACAGTTACTGTATCTTCATGAGTCTTAGCTTCCTCAAATGTTGGCCACTCTTCGTAGACGATACAGCCAGCTTCTGGTTTAAGCATACTATATAGCTCTTCAGTAATATGTGGACAAATTGGATTTAGTAGTTTTAAGAAGCCTAAAGCATATTCAAGTGGTAAATTAGGATCTTTGAAGCATTCATTCATGAATACCATCATTTGACTAATAGCTGTATTAAATCTTAATGCAGTATAGTCTTCAGTAACTTTCCTAACTGTTTGATGATATAATCTTTCAAAGTTTTTATTCTCAGGGACGATATGTAACATCTCACTATAGAATCTATAAACTCTATCTAAGAATCTATGTGGTCCTTCTACACCTTTAGTTGACCATGGTTTAGTTGCTTCTAGTGGACCCATAAACATTTCATAAAGACGAAGTGTATCAGCACCATAATCCCTAACAACATCATCAGGATTAATGACATTGCCTCTACTCTTACTCATCTTTTCACCATCTACACCTAAAATCATTCCTTGGTTAAATAGTTTATGGAATGGTTCTTTACTATCTACAACTCCACAATCATATAATACTTTATGCCAGAATCTTGCATATAGTAAGTGAAGTACAGCGTGTTCAGTTCCACCAATATATAAATCAACTGGTAACCATTTATTTACTTCTTTTTGAACTTCTTTATCACTTAATGGTAAGAAATCATCACCATCTTTTAGTAAGTAACCAATATAGTACCAACAAGATCCAGCCCATTGAGGCATTGTATTTGTTTCTCTTCGGCCTTTAACACCATCACTTCTAACTACTTCTAGCCATTCATGCGCATTTGCAAGTGGACTTTCACCATTATGAGATAGAGTAACTCGCTTCATTACTGGTAGTTCAAGTGGTAAATCTTTTTCTTCTAGGACACTAACTTTACCATCTTCCCAGAAGATTACTGGGAATGGTTCGCCCCAATATCTTTGACGGCTAAAGATCCAATCTCTTAGTCTGTAGTTTACATCTTTATAACCGATACCTTTTTCACTTAAGAAAGCGATCATCTTATCAATCGCATCTTGCTTATTTAAACCATTTAAGAATTCAGAATTGATATGGATACCATCTCCAGTATAAGCACCACTTGTCATATCGCCTTCAAGAACTTGGATGATATCGATATTATATTTCTTAGCAAAATCATAATCTCTTTCATCATGAGCAGGAACTGCCATGATAGCACCAGTTCCATAACTAGAAAGTACATAATCAGCAATCCAAATTGGTAACTTCTTACCATTAGCTGGATTAATGGCATATGCTCCTGTAAAGCAACCGGTTTTTTCTTTATTTAAGTCAGTTCTTTCTAGATCACTTTTAGCTTTCGCAAAATCAACGTAAGCTTGTACATCTTTTAAGTGGCTAGCTGGTGTAATCTTCTTAACAAGTTTATGTTCAGGAGATAATACACAATATGTAGCACCAAATAAAGTATCAGCTCTAGTAGTAAATACTTCAAATGTTTCATTAGTGCCATCAACTTTAAATGTGATCTTAGCACCTTCTGATTTACCAATCCAGTTCTTCTGCATTTCTTTAACGTTATCTGGCCAATCAAGTAAATCAAGATCTTCTAATAATCTTTCCGCGTAAGCAGTAATCTTTAAAACCCATTGTTTCATTGGTTTCTTAACAACTGGGTAGTTACCTCTTTCACTTACCATCTTACCATTATCGTTTAATACTTCTTCGTTTGCTAAAACGGTACCTAATTCTTCGCACCAGTTAACTTCAATATTTTTAACTTCAGCTAATCCTTTTTCATAAAGTTTAGTAAAAATCCATTGTGTCCATTTAAAATATTTAGGATCACAAGTAGCAAGTTCTTTACTCCAGTCAAAAGATAAACCTAACATTTGTAATTGGTTTTTAAATATTTCAATATTGCGATATGTGAAATCAGCTGGTGAATTACCAGTGTTAATAGCATATTGTTCAGCTGGTAAGCCAAATGCATCAAATCCCATTGGATGGAATACTGCATATCCTTGCATTCTTTTCATTCTAGAAACGATGTCAGTAGCAGTATAACCTTCAGGATGACCAACATGTAAGCCAGCTCCACTAGGATATGGGAACATATCTAGTGCATAAAACTTTTCTTTATTAGTTACAAGTGGTTGTTTAAAGACTTCATTTTCAGCCCAATACTTTTGCCACTTCTTTTCGATTTGTGTAAAATTATAACTCATAATCTTATCTCCTAATTTCTTCTAATGCTTAATAATTGGTTGGAAGCAATCATATTATAAATTACTGCTAGCACAATTCCAATCATATATATAAATCTAAGTCCAAATAATTCTGATAATAATCCGCTTACCACCATTGGTGATAGCGCGTAACATGCAATTACATAATTTTCTTTAAATGAAATTATTCTTCTTGTGATTAACCTTTGTACTAAGGCGAGGACTACTCCGATCGCTAACATAATACCTAGGTTCGATAAAGTATAACCAATGATTACTCCTATCGTAACATATGGAATATATCTTTTAATTTCTTTATTAACTACATTAAATATATCATTCCAAAATTCATAATTTTGATCTGATATAGCGTGATGTAAATTGATATTTGTTAACTCCGGATATTCTTCATACTTAAACATCGGCAGCGATGTAGCAAACCTGCCATTTAAGTAATAATAAATACTAACGCCATTTTCTAAAAAGACAATGCGATAACTAGTTTTCTTTTCGGGATCGCTTAATTCTTTTAGAGCAAACGTCACCATAATCTCTTCATCGATATAATAATCAGATAGCATTACTTCACTCGTATTAGATAATTTATTATTTACAATTGTGTAAGGTACTTCTTGGTCTTTAAATGTATCTTGAATCTTTAATCTTTCATCGAGCGACAATTTATCAAACCTAGCTACTTTAATACTAGCGGGTATCATCATAATAAAGGCGAGTAATAAAATGTAAACAAAGACCAAACCAAAACTATCAACACGCATGTTGATGATTTCAGTTGGGACAAATAAAGCTGTCTTTAATCTTTTAATCATTTTATCACCTTTAACTTGTATGCATTATATCACATTTTTTGCCTATCAACAATACACTTTTATGCAGTTTAATCTATTATTAATAATTGATTATTTCCTACTTATACCAATTAGGATAGCATTCAATTTCAACTTTTTCGTTAGTTATTGGGTGCCTAAATCCTAATTTATAGCAGTGTAGCATCAGCTCACCATCGCCATCACCATATAATTTATCCCCTAAAAGTGGGTGATTATGGTAGGCAAAATGCACTCTAATTTGGTGAGTCCTACCCGTTAGCAGCCTTGCTTCTACAGTAGATACATCGCCATTTTCTAATACTTTATAAATCGTATGAGCACTTTTGCCATCGCTAAATACCCATCTTTTAATGTTAATTTCTTCTACTCTTCGAATCGGATCAGTGTATTCACCTTCTAATTCTTCAAAAGAATTATGCACTTTACACAAATATAATTTGTCAAATTTGGCGTTATTTAGAAGGTTATGGACATATCCATTCTTAGCAATTAAGACAATACCGCTTGTAGAAAAGTCGAGCCTAGTGACAATATGGATGTTAGAATCGATGCCTTTTTCTAAATAATATTTCTTAACTGAACTTATTAAATTATCTTCTTGATGTCTTTTTGATGGCTGAATGGCAAGGTTAGATTGCTTATTTACGATTAGTAAATAATCATCTTCATAAAGAATATCAAGCGGGATATCATTAGTTTTAAAGTCTTCATTTAGCTTTTCATTATATTCTATTTCAATAATATCGCCTTTATTTACTTCATAATAATTCTTTACGCGATTACCATTTACATAAGCAATATCTTCTAATCTTACTCTTTTTAAAAGATTGCGTGATACGCCTTGCAGTTTTAAATAATCTTTTAATTTAATATTATCTTGATCTACTACATACTTAATTTTCATATAATCATTATACTCTTAATTATAATAAAATAAAAGACCATACAATGTATGGTCTTAAATGCTTTATTGAGCTTGTTTGTATTCGTCACAAATCTTCTTGATTAACATTTCAGGAACTTCTTCGTAACGAACGAATTTTCTTGAGAATCTACCACTTGCTTGAGTCATAGCTTTTAAGTCAGTAGTATATTTAATGATTTCAGCTTCAGGCACTTCAGCGATAATCTTGCTCTTGCCGCCTTCCATTTCTTCAGTAGATAAGATACGGCCACGACGTTTAGTCATATCACCCATGATAGCTCCGAAGTATTCTGATTTAGCGATTACTTCTACTTCCATAATAGGTTCTAAGATTGTAGGACGTAATTTATCAACAGCGTTCTTGAACGCAAGACCAGCAGCGATAACGAATGAAATTTCGTTAGAATCTACTGGATGGTAGCTTCCATCATATAGAGTAGCCTTAACTTTGATTACAGGGAATCCAGCTAATGGGCCATGTTCTAATACTTTAATTAAACCTTTTTCTACAGCAGGGAAGTAGTTTTTAGGAACTGATCCACCGAAGATTTCTTCGCAGAATTCGAAGTCTTTATCAGTAGGTTCAAATCTAATCCAAACATCACCGAATTGTCCAGCACCACCAGATTGCTTCTTATGACGTCCTTGAGCTTCACCTTTAGAACGAATTGTTTCTCTATAAACGATCTTAGGATCTGCTAAGTCAACATCTACTTTATACATATTTTTCATCTTTTCAAGAATATATCCGATGTGAGTCATACCTTGACCACCGATTAAAGTTTGAGATGTTTCAGCATTTCTCTTGATTTCAAATGTTTCATCTTCTACAGATAACTTTTGTAATGCTGTAGAGATCTTTTCTTCGTCTTGTTTATTCTTAGGGTTAATTGCTACATAAATTGTAGGAGTTGGGTGTTCTTCCTTCTTGAAAGTAACCATATCTTTCTTATCACATACTGTGCAGCCTGTGAATAAGTTAGCCATCTTAGCAACTGCTACGATATCACCAGCAAATGCCGAATCAACTGGAATTTGAGTCTTACCCATCATTGAGAATAATTGGCTCATCTTTAATGCTTCACCAGTATTTGCTAAAACTGCTTCTTGAGCAACTTTTACAGATCCTGAGCAAACTTTTAAGAAGTTGATTGAACCAACGAATGGGTCAGAAATTGTCTTAAATACTTTTGCACTGAATGGAGCAGCATCGCTTACCTCTCTTACTACTTCTTTACCAGCAGCATCGATTCCTTTGGCAGGAGCAACGCTACAAGGAGATGGTAATACGTCGATTACTTTATCCATTAATTCTTTAACGCCTTCATTCTTAATTGCACTTGCAGTAACAATTGGGAAGAAGTCACAGTTTAGAGTAGCATTTCTTAAACCTTTAACAGTATCTTCTTCGCTTAACTCTAATTCTTCTAAATATTTATTTAATAATTCTTCATCACTTTCAGCAGCAATTTCCATTAATTCTTCACTGAATGGAGCATTAACTTCTTTTGCATGGCTTGATAATTCATCATTAATTTCAGCTAGTACCGCATCCATCTTAACATTTTCTTTATCAGTCTTATTAATTAAGATTAATGTAGGGATCTTACGAGCACGTAATTCGTCCCAACATCTTTCAGTACCAACTTGAACACCACTTGATGCATCGATTAATAATACAGCACCCTCTACTACACTTAATACATTTTCGATTTCACCGATGAATTCTTCAGAACCTGGAGTATCAATGAAATTGATTTTGTATCCATTATATTCTACTGGGATTAAACTAGCAGTTAGTGTAGTTTGTCTGTTTTGTTCTTCAGCTGTATAGTCACCAACAGTATTCTTTCTTTCAACTTCGCCCTTAGCTTTAATAGCTCCACTTACGAATAGTAAGCTTTCAGCTAATGATGTTTTACCAGTTCCTAAGTGACCTAGTAAAGCGACGTTTCTAATTTGTTTGCTATGATATTCTTTCATATTCGATAATCTCCTTTATTTGTCCTTTACCATTATACTATATATAAGTATCTTTTACTAGTTTTTTTTATTTTATTCAATTCCTTCTTTATAATGGCCATATGTCACATCATCTAAATCATATTCTTCAATATACTTATCATTATTTAGATATGCATTGAAGGCTTCAAGATACTCTTCAATTACTACTTCATAATCTTCTTCTACACTTAAATCGACAAGTAAGTTATTAACTCCCATCTTTAAAAGTTCATCAACTTGATTTACTAAATGTAATCTCTTGGAATTAAGTAGTTTTAAATGACATGCTCCATCATTTACAAGTGGGAATTTATAACCTAGCCTATCTACTAAATAATACTTACTAGCTTTACATGCTCCGCAGCCTAGCTTATCATAGCCTAAAGCTTTATTTATTAAGCAATGCTTCATAATCATTAATTCATAATATCCATATACCATAACCATGATATTAGGGATATTACCATATACATATTTATAAGTATCAATAGTTGATTTAATGTCATCCTTACTTGCTTCAATTGACATACCAACAATCTCGCATCCATTCTCTAGCATATTTCTTACACTAGCATAATTAATAATATTAGAATAAACATTAACCACTTTCTTATTATATATACTGTTATTATTAATTCTACGATCAACTAGTATTACATTTAATTCTTCATCAAGTAATTTATATTTACTAGCAGCTTCATATAAATTCTTATCATCAACTAATAAGTCTTTAACACCTTGATTTATACAAGCTTCTAATTGATTCAAATTACTTACTTTAAAGAATAGATGTTTATCATTACTACTATATACTTCTTTTGTGCTTGGAATAAATTTGTTAACTCTAACTTCTTTAGTTCCTTTTCTTATATTATTAAGTGCATCAATTGCTTTTCTTCTTAATTCATTAATCTCTTTAATTGGTAAGAATATTAAATCAGTTATTTCAATATTTCTAAATTCATATACTGAATCACTAGTTTTTCTAAGTTGTTCTATTTGTCTAGATTTAATATCAGCATTCTTAGCAGCCTCATATGGATAATCCGACTTAATAGTTACTTTGTTTTTACCATCACTAATTTGTAAGCAGGCAACACCATCTAGATAAAGTTTGGCATCAAGCAACACTTTATCTTCTTTTTTATTAATAACTTCATCTTCTAAATTAGCATCACTAGTCTTAAGCACAGTGGCTGCAGTCTCTGCTACCTTATGTACTTTTATTTGAATTAAGTCACCCGCTTTAGCAAAAGCGCCTTTAATGCCATTAACAAACATTTCATTAACGATAACAGCATCATTATCTTTATTTAGAATTCTTAAGCCATCACCACTTCTAATGCTATCTTCTAATTTAATATAGGCATAACCATTATTAAATTTTGTGACTTTACCTACTTTAATACCTATATGATTAGATGTAGCTACATTAGAAAAATGTTTATTATCTTCATTAAATAAATAGCCTTTAGTAAATGTACGATTAAACATCACTGCTAAATCTTTTTTGTAGTTAGCTACTTGCTCACTATCAAGCATATTATCGATTGCTTTTCTATATCTATTAGTGATTAAGCCTACATATTCTGGTCTTCTCATTCTACCTTCTAGTTTGATTGATGTAACACCAATGTTAGCAAGTTTATCTACGTTTTCAATTTCGCATAAATCTCTTGGACTTAAATAAAATCTCTTTTGTCCTTTAGCTTCATCATCTTTAACTAGTTCATAAGATAGTCTACAAGGTTGAGCACATTTACCTCTATTGCCACTTCTTTTACCAATTACACTTGATAAATAGCAGTTACCTGAGTAGCATATGCATAATGCTCCATGGGCAAATACTTCAACTTCAATATCTACTTCTTCAATAATCTTTTGAACCACTTCAATTGGTGTCTCACGGGCAAGGATAATTCTTTTAAAGCCAAATGCTTTTAAATCCTTAGCATGATTTACACTTAAGCAATTCATTTGCGTTGAAGCATGTAATACTAAATCCGGATATACTTGCTTTAGAATTGATGCTAATCCTAAATCTTGAATGATGATGGCATCTACTCCACCTTTGTAAAGTTCCCCTACAAAATCAACGCAACTAGAAAGCTCGCTATTTTTAATTATTGTATTAACCGTAACATATACTTTTTTATCACGGATATGGGCATACTCAATAGCTTCAATTAATTCTTCAGTTGTAAAGTTAGTAGCATATGCTCTAGCACCAAAGTTTTTACCAGCGATATAGACGGCATCAGCCCCATTATTAATTGCTAGCTTGAATGAAGTCATATCACCAGCTGGTGCTAATAATTCTAATCTATTCATATACCCTCCTACAATTAATAAAGCGAATAGATTATCTACTCGCTTATTATTTTTATTCTTTTACGATATATAAAATACCAATAGTTCTTGGTCCACAATGAGCAGCGATAACGCTACTTGCATTTGTTTCTACAAGATTATCAATTTGGACATCGCGTTTCTTTAATTCATCCATTAGATAAATAGCATCTTCATGTGTATCAGGATGTGTAACAAATACGAAATCAGGATCGATATTATTAATATCCGCATCAAACATTTCTAATTGTAAATCTAATGCTTTCTTAAAATTACCGATTGGCTTTTTAGCAACTACCATTTTACCATCAACTACTTTTACGATCGGTTTAATCTTAAGTAGTGTACCAAATAATCTAGCAGTTCCTGAACACCTTCCACCTTTATGTAAGTAATCAAGTGTATCAATCGCAAACTGTGTTCTAACTCTTGGTTTAATCTTTTCAATTTCGGCTACGATTTCTGGAGCACTCATGCCAAGGTCACGAAATTTAGCAGCTTTTAATAAAAGTAAGCCAATACCTGTAGATAAGTTAGCACTATCAATTGGATAGAAGTTAGGACATTCTTCAGCTGCAATTCTAGCGTTATTAAATGTTCCTGAAATTCCACCACTTATACCCATATAGATGACATCTTCATCTTCTGGATATTCTCTAACTAAATCCGCAAAGAATGCTGGTGGTACACTAGCAGTGTGTGGCATTTGGCCTGTTTCATCAATTAGTTTAAATAACATCTTAGTATCGATGTCAACACCACCTTTGTATGATTTTTCCCCAATGTTAATGATTAATGGGAATTCTCTAATACCATACTTCTCTTTTAATTCAGGTGTTAAGTCAGATGTGCAATCTGTAATTATATTTACTTTTCTCATAGTTTACCTCTCGCTAGTTTAATTATATATTCTTTACTACGTTTAAACAATGTTTTTATTTTCTACTTGTTTTTCGCATCCCACTTTTTACGTTCAACTGTATCTAAGATTCGCTTTCTTAATCTAACGCTTCTTGGTGTTATTTCAACAAGTTCATCATCATTAATATAATCTAAGCATGCTTCTAGACTCATACGACGTGGTTTCTTTAAAACAACAGTAACTTCTTTATTTGATTCACGCATGTTAGTTAAATTCTTTTGTTTAGCAACATTAACGCTCATATCTTCTTCACGGTTACATTCACCAACGATTTGGCCTTCATATACTTCTTCGTGTGGTTCGATAAATAGCACGCCACGGTCTTCAATATTACCAATACCATATGCATTACTAGTTCCGGTAAAGGCCGCAACGAGTACTCCCCACTTACGATTACCTAAAGTCGCATTAGCATCCATTGGACGGTAGTCTAAAAATGAATGCGATAAAGTTCCATAACCTTTTGTAGCAGTAAGGAAAGATGTAGATAAGCCAATTAGGCCGCGGGAAGGAATTGTATAGATGATTCTAGTTTGGCTACCATCAGCGCTCATATCTTCAAAAATACCACCGCGGTTTCCAAATAAACTAATAACATCTCCTGCTGATTCATTAGGTACATCGATTTGTGCAAATTCGTATGGTTCGCAAACGACTCCATCAATTTCTTTTAAAATTGGTTTTGGTCTTGATACTTGGAATTCATATCCTTCACGACGCATATTTTCGATTAATATACCAAGATGTAATTCTCCTCTTCCGCAGACAACCCATTCATCACTAGTACCAATTCTTTTTACTCTTAAGCTAACATCCTTCTGAGTTTCTTTAAATAATCTATCATCAATTTTAGTACTAGTAACAAACTTACCTTCTTTACCAGCAAATGGTGAAGTATTAGTACCAAAGATCATTTCAATTGTAGGTTCACTAACATGAATTGGTGGCAATGCTTCTTCAGCCCCAACATCGCACACAGTTTCCCCTACATATATATCACCAAGCCCAGCTATCGCTACGATATCACCAGCATATGCAACTTCAGTTTCAATTTTGTTTAAACCTAAAAATGTAAAGATCTTTTGAATTCTAAATTGCTTAATTGATCCATCCATTCGCATACAGCTTGCCATTTGGTTAACGCGCATTACTCCGCGTTGAATCCTTCCAATAGCCATTCTACCAACGTAGTCATTATAATCAAGTAATGATCCTTGGAATTGTAAGCTACCATCAACGCTTACAGCTTTATGCGTTTTATCAGGAGCAGGGATCTCATTTACGATTAAATCAAATAAAGGATCCATTGTCTCCTCTTGGGTTTCTAAGTCACTAGATAAGCTACATGTTCCTTTTAAAGCACTAACATATGCAACTTTAAAATCAATTTGTTCATCTGTGGCACCTAACTCAATAAATAAATCGATTACTTCATCTACTACCTCTTCGCATCTAGCCGAATCTTTATCAA
>Ga0310690_10006498_pt1 | contig 15356 bp, 16 predicted proteins | sample AusTroGonzalo_MG_2_FD_207661 | JGI IMG/M metagenome (GOLD analysis project Ga0310690, IMG submission 207661) | Bovine rumen microbial communities from tropical cattle in Woodstock, Queensland, Australia - Gonzalo_04 (v2) (version 2) | ecosystem: Host-associated > Mammals > Digestive system >... | reverse complement strand
ATTATATCGTATCCGCCTCAGTAGATAAAACCATACGCGTTTGGGATGCATTAACAGGGCGATGCATTTACACTCTTTCTGGACATGGGGGAGAAGTTTATTATGCAAGTTTTTGTCCGAATAGAAATCTTGTAGTTTCTGCATCAGAAGACAAAACCATTCGAATTTGGAACTTAGCCAATGGTCATTGCATAAAATCCTTAAGAGGTCACAACGATGGTGTATGGTTTGCTAAATACAGCCCAAGCGGGGAACTAATTGCATCTGCATCAGCAGACAACACCATTCGCATTTGGAATGCCAATAATGGAGAATGTATAAAAGTTTTAACTGGACACAAAGATGATGTCAATTCTGTATCTTTCAGTTCTGACGGAAAACTTATTATTTCTGCCTCGGACGATTATACCTTGCGAATCTGGGACGAAAAATCAGGCAATTGTTTACAAGTATTTGAAGGACATGATGATTTCGTAAATTCTGCATTCTTTAGCCCTGATGACAAAAGAATAGTTTCTGCTTCAGATGACTATACTGTTAAGATTTGGGATTTATAAAAACACAGAAGATATGGAACAAGAAAAAGAATATCGCATTAATAATTCGACTATCAAAATTATCTTTGGTAATCTCTTGGATAGTCAGGCAGAAGTGATTGTCAGTAGTGATGTCGGTTATATCACGATGGGGGGAGGTGTATCTATGGCCATCAGAAAGAAAGAAGGAACGGATGCCATCATGATTGATGCGAAGAAGAAAGAGAAAAATGACATTTCTCTTGTTCATTTGAGGAATATGTTGTATATTTGCAAACAAGAACCAAAACTATAAAAGAATATGATTACAATATTATTACAATGCTGTCCAGATACAGCAGCTATTGCGAAATGTATTCATGAGTATGAAGCAGCATCAAATGACAATGATTTGCAGATTTTTAATGAAATCTGTGGAACAGTTGTACTTGTAGCAGTTATCGTTATGGGAGGTTTCTTACTTTGGAAACTGATTGATCACATAGCTAATGGAATACGTGGTATTTACAAAAGAAGCTGTGACAAAAAAGACTATCAAAAAAGACAAGAAGCTGACTTAAAGGACAAACTTCTTTCTTTTTTAGAGACAAGCACTTCTACAGAGGAATACAACAAAGAGGCCGGTAAAGTTATGAAGAAGAAAAAAGACGAGAACTCTACTGAGAGCCAATACTACATAAAAGTGCTTAAGAACATGATTAAAGACAATACTATTCCTGATTATCCTTCTCATGAAAACTAAGAATAAAAGAACGCTGTGGCTACGCTTTGACAGGGTCCTAGCGCATGACCTGATGAGACAGCTGGCCTTATTGGGAGTTGCACTTATCATTGCCTTGGGGTTGTCGTATTTGTTTTTGGCAGCCTCAAATACCGAATGGGAGCAGTTTTGTAATGCTGAACACATTAACAAATTTTTGCTGCCTCTATATCTCCTGATAGACTCAAACGCCCTTAATAACCTTTACATGGGTAGCGATAATACTCATGTACATGGATGGATGCTATTTGCCAGTAGTATCACTTTTTTGATTGGAGCCTTTATCTTTAACGGTGTCATCATCGGTATCATCACTAATTCGATAGAGCGACGAGTGAAGAATCATCAGGAGGGTCATCTCCACTATCTGAAGTCAGGTCATTATATCATTATGGGATATGACGAGATGGTACCTTCGTTCATCACACATATCTTTGGAATAGACAAAGATGCATACGTATTGATATTGACTTCGGCAGAAGTAGTTGACATTAGGGAGAAACTACAGAAATCGTTCTCTGAGAAACAAATGAAGCGAATCATCATCAATTATGGACACAGAATCTCGACAGATGCATTTAAAGAGATACATTTGGAAGCAGCAGAGCAATTATACATCGTTGGTAATCATCATAAATCGGCTCATGATGCCATCAACGTGGAATGCGTGGACAGCATCTGCCGGTATCTAGAAAATCCTAAGATAAAAGACAAACCTAACAGGATTACTTGCGTATTTAAAGATTTGGATACGTATGCCGCTTTTAAGACCTCTGAGATATTCAAGAGAGTAGGTATACTAGGCATAGAATTTGTGCCCTATAACTTCTATACGGGATGGGCTAAGCAGGTGTTTGTGAAGCGGGAATATCAGGACTTTGACAACCCTGGCACAACGTATCAATATCCTGCCGTTTATGGAAAAGGAATTACCCCAGATGATGACAAGTATGTACACTTGGTGTTTGTAGGAACAACCAACGTTGCAGTGGCCTTCGCCATGGAGGCTGCCCACGTACTACACTTCCCGAACTCCGACAAAGCAAAGACACGCATCACATTTATAGACATTAATGCGGACAAGGAAAAAGACGAGTTTATCATACGCAATCGTCACTTCTTTGAGGTGCAGTCGTTCTGTTATCGAGACTTTACGGTTAATAATGATAAAACAAATAAGGTAAAAGGTTATCTACGATTTGAAGGCAAAGATGCCGATTTCCTTGACGTGGAGTTTGAATTCATCAAAGGTGATGTATTTGCTAAAAACGTTCAAGATGAAATTAGCAAATGGGCAGAAGAACATAATCAAAAGCAGTACTTGTCAATATTCTTGGCATTGGCAGATCAGCGTCAGAACTTCGTGATGGGTATGAATATGCCGGATGAAATATATAACAATGAGGTGCCCGTATTTATACGCCAAGACCGCTCAGACAATTTTGTTACCAACCTAAGAAATGCAGACATTAGGGAGGACGGTAAGAAACTAACCTACTCGACCATTATGAATGGAACATTGTGTCAGAGAAAGTGCGATGCCCGATATGCCAACATCTATCCCTTTGGCATGAACGAGACGGCTTATAGCGCTGATAATCATTCCATGAAACGGGCTAAGCTCATCAATTACCTATACTCAACGGCCAATTATAAAACCCACAAGTTCCAAGGAATACTCGCTTTAGATGCCATGTCGACCGAACAGATTTGGGCCGAAGCAGACAAATATTGGAAGGATCTTTCTGTTGCATTAAAGTGGTCGAACCTCTATAATGCATATACGATGAGAACCAAGTTGGCAACACTGCGTGCCATGCGAGGACTAGACCTTAGAGACAGATCTCATGACTTTGACACACTTACTGATGAAGAAGTTAAAGCTCTTGCTAAAGTTGAACATAACAGATGGAATGTGGAAAAACTTCTTATGGGATTCAGAAAGCCACAAGCCAATGAAGACAAGTATGAGCATCCTGAATTAGCGAAAGAACTGCAAAACAACAAGAAGTTGTTTATTCATCACGACATTCGTCCTTTCGAAGAATTGGATATTGTCAGTGAACATGACAAGGAATTTACACGATATCTTCCTTGGATTATGAAAATGACCGAAGATGACTGACCAAGAAATCATACAAGGATTGATTGCACGGGACAATAAAGTGACTGAGGAGTTTTTCTTCGTCAAATGTCGGCCATTGTTTCAAAGCATCATGAAACTTGTATTCAGCTATGAAGTGGATTATGATGAGATGGTGAATGAATTATATGTTTACCTGATGGAAGATGATGCGGCAAAACTGCATAACTTCCAATATCGTAGTTCCGTATATATGTGGCTGAAAGTATTGACTATTAGATTCTTCATTAAGAAAAGGGACAGGTTGATAGATGACACTAGCCATGAGACTCCTTATGATGGGCAAGTGCAGTTGAAAGCAGAAACAAAAGGCGAGTCTGCCAGCGGAGACCTAAATAGGCTTTTCTTACAGATGCCCAACAAACGGTATGTTTACGTCATCAAAAGACTTATTCTTGATGACTGGGAGCCGGAACAATTGGCAAAGGAGATGAACATTACTACTGCAAACCTATATAACATTAAACGGCGTGCTATGGCTCAACTGACTCGTACCGCCCTTAAAGACATTGAAGTATATGGAAAGTAAAGACTATATATCCGACGAGTTGTTGGCAGCATACCTGGAAGGGAATACCAACGAGGCAGAAACGCGTCAAGTGATAGATGCGCTGCAGAAAGACCCTGAACTTCAAGAAACGCTGGAAGTAGCAATGCGTGATGATGACTCAAATAGTCAAACATATGACATATTGCCCATGATGAAATTGGCTGCCGACAGTGGGAATAACATTTGTAGTGTGCTATGCGAGGCTTATATTCTGCATCGTAGAGGCGTACTTTTCAAAGAAAAAGATCTATTGGAGATGGCGCAATGCAATCATTGGCTAAAGCCTGAAGGCTCTCCACTTCATTCTATAGGGCAAATACTGGCACATAACGATTTAATGGTAACTCGCAAATACGACGCTACTATTGAGGATATCAGCAAAGCTCTAGACCTAGACAATGATGTGATTGTTGTCGTTGACCGAGAGAAGCTATATAACATAGAAGATAAAGAAGATGCGCCTAATCATGCTGTAGTTATTCGTCGTGTCAAAGATGGAAAGATTTCTTTGTTTGATCCATCTGGACAAAATACAGAAACCATCGTTTCTCAGGCAGCATTCTTAGATGCATGGAGAGAATCACATCATTACATGGTACGTGTGCTTCAATGTATTGAGGAATATGAGCCTCGACCCATTTATCTCAACGACATTAACCTGACCGACGAACTATTGGAACTTCAGGAAGCTATTGCAGAGAATGCTCATGACGTATGGGCAGAAGCCCGAATTAAAGATAAATGGACTTATGGTCCTAAGCGTGACGATGCAAACAAAAAACATCCCGACCTTATACCCTACTCTTCTTTACCTGACAGTGAAAAGGTATACGACCGGTTGATGGCTTATAACACCATTAAGTTAGTCAAAAAATTAGGATTTGATATTGTGAAGAAATGAATATCTTACTCATGCTTATCGCAGCCCTTCTTCCGGCTATTTTACTCTTATTTTACATTTGGAAGAAAGACCCACAGCCAGAACCAACCTCATGGTTGGCCAAGGCTTTTGGATGGGGTGTAGTCATTTGTTTACCAGTATCCGTTGTTGAACTGGCAATCCAAACATTATTGTTTGGCATTGATGGCGAACCGACGACCCTCATTGGAACGACAGCTGATGCGTTTATCGTGGCGGCATTACCAGAAGAGTCTTTCAAGTTACTGGCATTATGGTTGGTGTTGAGGAAGAATCCGTTCTTTGATGAACATTTTGATGGTATTGTATATGCCGTTTTTATTGGATTAGGCTTCGCAGCCATTGAGAACGTTGGATATGTGTTTGGTGAGGAGGAATGGTTGACCGTTGCCATCACCCGTGCGTTACTAGCGGTACCTGGTCATTATGCCTTTGCAGTCATCATGGGCTATTACTATTCCATATATCATTTCGTAGATCATTCACCACGTGCTGCGGCAAACGTTATTCTCATCCCTATCCTATTCCATGGTGTATACGATGCACTTGCTATGAGTGGTGCTGCTAATCCCGTATTAGGCGGTATTAGTTTCTTTGTTCTAATCTATTTCTGTATTAAGATGCATAAGATAGCCAAGGCAAAGATTGTGGAACATATTAAGAGAGATTATCCTGAATACGTGAAATAACTTTATCATGTAGAACTATCAAATTACACATATGAGTACAAAGAAAGTTGAAGATATCTGTTTAAAGAAAGAGCAGGAACTGCTCAATAAATATTTTGGGAATCTAGTAAAAGAGGCTGCCCACGAAAGGCCTGAAACCATCGGGACGTATACGAAAGACTTGCCCTTAAAGATTGAGGCTGAGTATAAATTATTCCTTGAAGAGCTCTGGGAGGAATATGCCCCTAACAATCTGAAAGGAATGCCATTGGTGCTAGAGGAACAAAAACTACGTGAGTTGATGACAGAGGATGACCGAGAAGGAATAGAATCGGCTTATCAGAACGCCACAGAACAAACCTTGTGGGAGCGTATTACCAAAACCAACCATAAGGACGTGACTTATTACAAAGGGCTGTTAGAAGAATATACTCGAGACCTGCTAATGGTAATGCGCGAAGATTTCCTAGAGGAAATAACTGGTCATCATATCAAAAACAAAGCATTTGAGGATAACTAGTGTTAGACTTCAATGACCAAATGACTCTCTATCTATAGTTATCATTCAAGAATAAAAAGTAGTTATGGAAGAAAAGTACATTCCTCAGCCTATTGACACCAACGATGTCAAGCTACCCAAAGAACTAGAAGAATTGGTAGAACAGATGTCGAAGAACGTTCATGAGGTATGGGCAGAGACCCGTATCAATCAAGGGTGGATATACGGAGAACAACGTAATGACAAGTTAAAGACACATCCATGTCTTATCCCATACGAAGAGCTTCCCGAGGAAGAAAAAGACTTTGACAGGAACACTTCCATTGGCACCCTGAAGCTCATCATGAAACTGGGATTCAAGATTAGTAAATAACCAACAACTAAATGTGTGGCATATGAAACGTTTCCACCTTATTTTATTATTGCAGCTTTGTTGTATCATGTCAGCATTTGCACAAAGTGATTACTACATGCGGCAGGCGCAGGGCTATCAGCGGGAAGCGGAGTATTACACCAAGCAAGCCCAGGGATATGACAGGGAGGTAGAATACTACAACCGTCAGGCACAGGGTTACCTTCGTGAGGCGGAGTATTATACAAAGCGAGAGAAATACGACCAGGCAAAGAGCTATCAACGCAGAGCGAAAGATGCAACAGACAAGGCTGAATCGTATAAACGAAGAGCGGACGACGCTAGAGACAAAGCAAGAGAGAATATGAAAAAAGCGGAGGATGCGCTTCAAAAAGCAAAGTAGTTATGAGAGATATAAATATTCATGAAATGACAGGCGAAAAGGACAAATATGTTAACTACATTACAGGATTGACATTCTGTTGTGATGAGCGTGGGATAACATGTAAAGGGCATCCATTGCTTGAGAATCTTTCAATATACCCAATAGGTGAAGGGATGCTGTTGATGGGGAAAAGTCGTGGTCCGCTGTTCATGGCAAATTTCTACACAGGTAAAGCAAGACAGCTGTTAGACGAAAGCTGTCATCTGGTGGGATTCGCAGATAGTGACTTCGATTGGGAGAAGCTCAAAACAGTAGAACACAGCTATGATTTGAATCATCAATATGTGGACTATGGCGGTTTGGGGCGATACTCCGATTTTCATGATGGTGTTTGCTGTCTTTCTTGGATGCTTTATCCTGATGGCCGCTATTTTGCCGATGAAGATGGATATGGCATGGAAGATAACGAGGAAGAAAACATCTACTGTATCATTGATCATCATCTTCGTATTGTCATCCCCTGGCAGCCTATGCCAGACGATGTGATGGCAACAAAAATGAGGGAAGCCAGAGAGATTTCAGGAAATGCAGAATAATGAAATAACAAAGTACGATATGAGAATGAAAAATAGATTGATTTGTTTTGCGCTTCTGTCAGCGTTACTGTTCAGTTGTGAGAAGAAGGAGCAGGCAGACTCGTTTGACTATAGTGTCCCTGTGGATTTGTCGTATATCTTAGAAGCGTACGACTGGCAACAGACGTATGAGGGAGATGACATGTATGAACTGTTGAAAGAGAAGATTTTTGCGGGTATGCCTGAAGATGAATCTTGTCTGATTGAGGACACTTCATTTGTGTTACGGGTTCCAGAACACAGGGGTTCCCAACAGCCGTTTCTCAAAAATGCGGAGGACTTCTATAACAGTTGTAGCCTGTCATGGGATATATACAGCAATTATGAGGTTTGGTTCAGAGGACATACTGCTAACTTTTTGAGTGATGAAGATGATAATGATATCAAGCAGAGCATCAGGAATATCAGCGTCAACATCATTCGTGACAAAGATGTTCAGCAGGCTGCCCAATTATACAAGGACTCCATACTCCTTCTGATGGAGACGACACCTGATGAATGGGACGAGGATATCTCTGCAATGGACTATGTGGTTGCCTTTGGTAATGTGATAGAGAGCAAGGCTTATATGTTCTATGATGACGAGGAGGCCTTCGTAACTTCCCTGGACAGCGTAATAAAAATAGCAGAAGAAATGGCATCGGACAGGTTCCAGCGCTATATGGAGGCGAGTGAAGAGAAGCAGCTGGAGGTGATGCTTGGTGAACTTGCTGCATGTAAGAATTTTGACGAGCAGTGCTCGCTATGGCGGCATTGGGCAAACTGCGAGAAGTCGTCCGCGGATGACGAATGGATTTTGAGCGTGGGTATAGCACTCATGAAGAGTGGCAAATACAGCCCCATCTTACACCATATCTGGATAACGTGGCGCGCGCTTTGTCAGACGATGTTCTTTGGCTCATCAAGAGATTCGGTTATCCCCAATCAATATTATAACGAGTTCAGGAGGATGTGTTATGTAGCTTGCCTGAAACGAATCGAAACTCATCCGGATGATGTTTTCGCCATGAATTGTGCGGCAGCTATCGGTGGAAGGACAAACATGAACCGATTTGGCCAGTATTATTTTGGCAATGAGGCGATGATAGAGTCGTATATGATGATGCCCCTACGATACGACCGTGATGACTCGGATGAAGAGTGAAAAAGAGGAAAGTGGAATGAGGAAAGAGGAAAATGGAAAGTGGAAAGAGGAAGTTGTACAAACACAAAGAATCGCTGAGCACATGCCCAGCGGTTCTTTGTTGGGGTACCCGGACTCGAACCAGGAAAGGCAGGACCAGAATCTGCAGTGTTACCATTACACCATACCCCAAACTTGAATTAATATTCAGCGCTCTTGCTGAATTGCGGGTGCAAAGGTACTACTTTTTCTTGAACCGCCAAAACTTTTTGGGACTTTTTTATAAAAATCCTCAAAAAAAACACTTTTATTGAGGGGAATCGGATAAAAAACACTATCTTTGCATCTCATAAATACATAATTATATTAATGGTACAAACAGAGACACTGGTTCAAACAATAATTAAAGGTATACAAGAGAAAAAAGGCAGTAACATCGTGGTGGCCGACCTTCGTGGCATTGACGGCACCATCTGTAATAACTTCATCGTCTGTCAGGGTAACTCGCCCACACAGGTGGAGGCCATTGCAGAGTCGGTAGGCGACATGGCACGCATGGAACTACAGGAACGTCCCGCCCATGTGGTGGGTTTGGAGAACGCCCAATGGGTGGCGATGGACTATACCGACGTATTGGTTCATATCTTCCTGCCCGACGTGCGACAGTATTATGACCTGGAGCACCTGTGGGATGATGCACAGCTGACGCATATTCCTGATGAGGAATGAGGAATGTGGAAAGTGGAAAGTGGAAAGAGGAAAGAGGATAGTGGAAAGATAAAAGACATATATGGAACAGAATCAAAATAACCAACCGAAGATGCCCAAGTTCAACATGAACTGGGTGTACCTGATAGCCATCGCTGCGTTGGCATTCTTCTTTTTCTCCAACGGCACGACCGAGATACAGGGAGAGAAGGAGGTGACCACGGGCCAGGCCTCGTATAGTGAGTTCAAGAGCTTTGTGAAGAACGGCTATGCTGAGCGCATCGTGGTGAACAAATCGACAGAGACGCTGAAGATGTACGTGAAGCCCGACAGCATCCAGGCAGTGTTTCATAAGTCCACACAGCAGACAGGCGCTGAGCCTTACCTGAGCGTGGAGTATGGCAGCAATGCCAAGATTGAGGAGTTTGTGGACTCTGCCCGTGCACGCGGGTATTTCTCTGGCAAGTTCGACTACGAGCATGAGAGCAGCAATGGCATCCTGAACTTTATCATCAGCTCGCTGTTGCCTATCTTATTCCTGGTGTTCCTGTGGATGTTCCTGATGCGCAGGATGAGTGGTGGCGGCATGGGAGGTGGCGGCATCTTCAACGTGGGCAAGAGCAAGGCTAAGATGTATGAAAAGGGCGGTGAGCTGGGCATCACATTCAAGGATGTGGCTGGTCAGGCTGGCGCCAAGCAAGAGATACAAGAGATTGTGGAGTTCCTGAAGAACCCACAGAAATATACCGACCTGGGAGGTAAGATACCCAAGGGCGCCCTGCTGGTAGGTCCTCCGGGAACAGGTAAGACCCTGCTGGCCAAGGCTGTAGCAGGAGAGGCTGGCGTACCTTTCTTCTCGATGAGTGGTTCTGACTTCGTGGAGATGTTTGTGGGTGTGGGTGCCAGTCGTGTGCGTGACCTGTTCCAGCAGGCTAAGGCAAAGAGCCCCTGTATCATCTTCATCGATGAGATTGATGCTGTGGGGCGTGCCCGTTCGAAGAACCCTGCCATGGGTGGTAATGATGAGCGCGAGAACACGCTGAACGCCCTGCTGACAGAGATGGACGGCTTTGGCACCAACAGTGGTGTGATTATCCTGGCCGCTACCAACCGCGTAGATATGCTCGACTCGGCCCTGCTGCGTGCAGGACGTTTCGACCGTCAGATACATGTGGACCTGCCCGACCTGAACGAGCGTAAGGAGGTATTCATGGTGCACTTGAAGCCCCTGAAGCTCGACGAGACCGTAGATGTGGACTTCCTGGCGCGTCAGACACCTGGTTTCTCTGGTGCCGACATTGCCAACGTCTGTAACGAGGCAGCCCTGATTGCTGCCCGTCATGACAGTCCGAAGGTGGGCAAGCAGGACTTCCTGGATGCTGTGGATCGTATCATCGGTGGCTTGGAGAAGAAGACCAAGGTGATGACGGAGGCTGAGAAGCGTTCTATCGCTATCCATGAGGCCGGTCATGCCACTATCTCATGGTTCACGGAGTTTGCCAACCCTCTGGTGAAGGTGAGCATCGTACCCCGTGGTCAGGCCTTAGGTGCCGCGTGGTATCTGCCAGAGGAGCGTGTGCTACAGACCAAGGAGGCCATGCTCGACGAGATGTGTTCTCTGTTAGGTGGACGTGCTGCTGAGGAGTTGTTTGTGGGCCATATCTCTACGGGTGCCATGAATGACCTGGAGCGTGTGACAAAGCAGGCTTACGGTATGATTGCCTATGCTGGCATGGGTGAGCAGCTGCCCAACGTCTGCTATTACAACAATGCCGAGTATCAGTTCCAGCGTCCGTACTCTGAAACCACTGCCAAGCTGATTGACGATGAGGTGCTGAAGATGATCAACACGCAGTATGAGCGTGCGAAGCAGATCCTGACCGATCACAAAGAAGGTCATGCCCAGCTGGCTCAGCTCCTGGTGGAGCGTGAGGTTATCTTTGCTGAGGATGTGGAGGAAATCTTTGGCAAGCGTCCCTGGACCTCTCGTGCTGAGGAGCTCTTAGAGGCCCAGATGCGTGCTGAAGCCGAGAAGATGGCGGAGGAGCGCACCAAGCAACTGGAAGCCAAGAATCACGAGGAAGCTTCAGACAGTCCGGATACTACGGAAAGTACTGAGACTCCTCAATAAAAAATACTGTTGCTATGAAGAACTTTATTGTAAGAACCATCACAGGCGTGTTTTTCGTAACCGCCATCGTGGTCAGCTTCATGAACCCGCTGGCCATGGTGTTTCTGTTTGCACTTGTCACAGGCCTGACCATCTGGGAGTTCTGCGGACTGGTTAACGAACGGCCGTATGTGCAGGTAAACCAGTTTATCTCGACGGTGGCTGGCGTGTACCTGTTCCTGGCCATGGCCGGACACTGCAGTGGCTGGACAACCAGCGACACGGTGTTTATACCTTATTTAATAACGATTATCTACCTGATGGTGGCTGAGCTCTACCTGAAGGCCAAGGACCCCATCAACAACTGGGCCTACACCATGTTGCCCCAGTTGTATATCGCCCTACCCTTCTCGATGCTCAACGTGCTGGCATTCCCACAGGCAGGCAGTTACTCATTTGTGTTGCCACTGAGCGTCTTTGTGTTCCTGTGGATGAACGACACAGGTGCCTACCTCTGCGGTTCGCTGCTGGGACGCCATAAGCTGTTCCCGCGTGTGTCGCCAGGCAAGAGCTGGGAAGGCAGCGTTGGCGGTGGCGTGCTGGTAGTAGGCATCGCTGTGCTGGTATGGTATCTGTTGGGGCTGTATTTCCCCAACGAGACTAACCTCAACGTGTGGCAGTGGGCAGGACTGGGACTTACCGTGGTGGTCTTCGGCACCTGGGGTGACCTGGTAGAGAGCCTGTTCAAGCGCACCTTAGGCATCAAGGACAGTGGTAATATCCTGCCGGGACATGGTGGCATGTTAGACCGTTTTGACTCGTCATTATTGGCCATTCCAGCTGCTGTAGTCTACCTTTTTACCATTTCTTTGCTGTAGGATTGCATATTTTTTGTAAAAAAGTTTGGCGAAATAAAAAAAAATGTGTTACTTTGCACAAAGTTTTTATCAAACATTAACTTAAAATCAAAAAGTATGAAGAAGTTTTTAGTGGCTATCGTAGCCGTGCTCTTCGCAGCACCTTCGTTCGCTCAGTTCAACAGCGGCGGTTTCTCACTCAATGAGAGCACCATGTATTATGGTATGCGTCTCGGTCTTAACGTATCTAACCTGACTGGTGATTTTGATGAAAACGGTGCAAAGGCTGGTTTAAACTTTGCCGGCGTCCTTGGCATCCGTGTTTCTGAATCTACCCCTATCTTCCTTGAGAGTGGTCTGTATTTCACCCAGCGCGGTGCTTCAAAAGACAAGAACACCTATGCTAGTCTGAACTATTTGGAGATCCCCCTTCTGTTGAAGTATGGTATCGCAGCTACTGACGATATTGCTGTACTGCCCTTCCTCGGCCCCACCTTCAGCTATGGTGTTGGCGGTAAGATGAAAGGTGGTGAAGGTGATGACAAGGTAAGTTCATTTGGCAGCGACAAGTTCTCTCGTGCCGATGTAGGCATCAAGGTTGGTTGTGGCGCCGAGTATAACAAGCTCTACCTGGAAATGGGTTATCAGTTTGGTCTCAGCAACATTGCTGACTGGAAGTTGAATGCAAAGGACGATGCTTCTGTGCACAATGGCGCATTCTTCGTCAACATCGGTGTGAACTTCTAATCACATAGAATCATACAAACTTTATCTTGAAAAGCTCGGCCATCCGAGCTTTTTTCTATGCCCTGATTCATGATGGAGAAGCACAGACGATGACCATTAGAGGCCGTGCAATAGCCAGCCAATGCGCTGACACCCGTCACTGTGCCCGTCTTTGCCTGCACATTGCCTGCTGCCGATGTATCCTTCATGCGTTTCTTCAGTGTACCATCCTCACCGGCAATGGGCAGTGAGGGCAACAGATGTTCGTACATGGCCTGATGCATAAACGTATAGCGCAGGATCCTGACCTCAACTTCCGGAGAGAGATAGTTATAGAGCGAGAGTCCGCTACCATCAGCAATACGATAGTGTGAAGAGTTGAGTCCGGTCCGTTCTATCAGCGCACGTTCCACACGTGCAGCGTCTATGGCACGACCAGGACGATGGCTGTTGGCTGCTATCTGATAGAACATCGACTCAGCATAGAGGTTGTCGCTATCCTTCATCATACGCTGCAGGATCTGGTCGATGCTACGTTTACGCTCACATACCAGCACAGCATCGGAAGGCAGCGTGCCAGTAGTTGTAGAAACATCATTCAGATAGACTTCTGCCTCAGTCAGTGCATTGGTGAAGCGTCTGACAAAGCCCGTCTTACGTCCTACCAGCAGTGGCGACAGGTCAGGGTTATCATCATCCCAGCACCATCCCTCACCCCATATCAGGGTATCTTTCAAGGAGGCATCTGCCACGATACTTCCGCTAATGGTGTCCACCCCTACCTGTTTCAGTGCGTTGGCAAAGATGCGGAGGTCATCAGCATCGAAGGCAGGATCCATGCCTCCCACGCAATAGAGGTCACCTTGGAGGGTATGCCCTACTATCTCACCTTTATAATATAGAGAGGTGCGATACTGATAGTTGCCACCCAAGCGGTCGAGGGCTGTAATGGCTGTGAGCAGCTTCATGGTAGATGCCGGTCTGAGCAGCTGCTTCTGGTTATATGAGAACAAAGGACGGTCGTCCGTCAGATCCCACACCATCAGTCCCAGCTGTGTATAGTCGAGCAAGGGGTCGCGCATCATAGAGTCGAGCCTGACCTGCATACAATTAGGCCATGGCAGTTGCTGTTCTATTGAGTCAACAACGACACTATCTACCACACTCACCACACCTTCTGTCTGTGCGAAAAGCGTGGAAGACAGAAGCATCGACAAACCAAAAATCAATCTTTTCTTCATAATTGAGTGCAAAGATACAAAATAATTCATAATTCATAATTCATAATTCGTAATTATTTTCTACCTTTGCACCATAAATTTGATTTGCATGGTCTATAAATACGACTTTCTGATTATCGGAGCAGGTGTGGCTGGCATGAGCTACGCCTTGAAAGTGGCCCAAGCCAAGAAGGGCTCGGTATGCCTTATCTGTAAGACCTCGCTCGACGAGGCCAACACTTCGTTTGCCCAGGGTGGCGTGGCCAGCGTGACGAACCTGGCCGTTGATGACTTTGACAAGCACATCGAGGACACGATGATTGCGGGCGACTATATCAGTGACCGCGCTGCTGTGGAGCAGGTGGTGAGAAACGCACCTGAGCAAATCAGGCAACTGGTGGAATGGGGTGTGAACTTCGACAAGCAGAAAGACGGTAGCTTTGACCTGCACCGCGAAGGCGGACACTCTGAGTTCCGTATCCTGCATCACGCTGATGATACTGGTGCCGAGATTCAGCGTGGACTGATGGAGGCTGTGAGGAACAACCCCGACATCACCATCAAAGAGAACCATTTTGCTGTGGAGATTATCACACAGCACCACCTGGGTGCCAAGGTCACACGTCGCACGCCCTATATCAACTGCTATGGTGCCTATGTGCTGAACCCCGAGACAGAGAAGGTGGACACCTACCTGTCGAAGGTCACGCTGATGTGTACAGGAGGATGTGGTGCTGTGTACCAGACCACCACGAACCCCGTCATCGCCACTGGCGACGGTGAGGCTATGGTCTATCGTGCCAAGGGTACTGTGGCAGACATGGAGTTTGTGCAGTTCCACCCCACCGCCCTCTATTCGCCCGGCGAGACTCACCCAGCCTACCTCATCACCGAGGCCATGCGTGGCTATGGCGGCATACTGCGTCTGCCCAATGGTGAGAGCTTTATGGAGAAATATGATGAGCGTCTTTCGCTGGCACCGCGTGATATCGTGGCCCGTGCCATTGATAAGGAGATGAAGATTCACGGTCTGGACCATGTCTGTCTGGACGTCACCCATAAAGACCCTGTCGAGACCCGCAAGCACTTCCCTAACATCTATCAGAAGTGCCTGAGCATGGGTATTGACATCACCACCGACTATATCCCTGTTCGTCCTGCTGCC
>Ga0310690_10006497_pt1 | contig 15360 bp, 9 predicted proteins | sample AusTroGonzalo_MG_2_FD_207661 | JGI IMG/M metagenome (GOLD analysis project Ga0310690, IMG submission 207661) | Bovine rumen microbial communities from tropical cattle in Woodstock, Queensland, Australia - Gonzalo_04 (v2) (version 2) | ecosystem: Host-associated > Mammals > Digestive system >... | reverse complement strand
GTCCGACCTGAATGTCTGGGACAAAGACAACAACTGGTGGAGCACGCCCTATACGTCCGAAAACCGCTATTTCACCGGCTTCTCGCACGTGAACCTTTCCGGCGTGGGCTGCCCGGACCTGGGTGCCCTCCTGACCATGCCCACCACCGGCCCCGTGGTGGCCGATTACCGGCTGTACGGGTGCGAATACACGCAGGAGGAAGCCCGGCCCGGCTATTACGGGGTTCAGCTCCTGAACGGGGTGAAGGCCGAGGTCACCGCCACCCCCCGGACCTCCCTGGAGCGCTATACTTTCCCGGAAGGTGAGGGAAACATCCTCCTGAACCTGGGAGAAGGCCTTACCAACGAGACGGGCGCCTCTGTCCGCCGGGTATCGGCCACGGAAATAGAAGGTTTCAAGCTCCTGGGCACCTTCTGCTACAACAGCCAGGCCGTCTTCCCGGTGTATTTCGTGCTGCGCCTGAACAGGATACCCTCCTCCTCCGGCTACTGGAAAAAACAAAGGCCGATGGGAGTTGAAGCCAACTGGGACACCTATTCCGGCCGGTACAAACTGTACGAGGCCTATTCCCGGGAGATGAGCGGAGACAACATCGGATACTGGTTCCACTTCGACCATCTGAAAGCCGGAGAGACGGTTCTGGTGCAGATGGGCGTTTCCTTCGTGAGCACGGAAAATGCCCGGGAGAACCTGGAGGCAGAGCAGGCGGACTTCCAGTTCCAGGCGGTGTGCGACGCCGCCACGGCAGCCTGGGACCGGGAGCTGGGCCGTATCCGCGTGGAAGGCGGCACCCCGGACCAGCAGACGGTGTTCTACACCGCCCTCTACCATGCGCTTCTGCATCCGAACCTCCTGAACGACGTGAATGGGCAGTACCCGCTGATGGAGTTCGGCAACCCGTCGGCCACCGACGACTACATCATCCCCACCGGGCCTTCCGGACAGCCGCTCCGGAAGCTTCGCCAAAGGGGCATAGGCACCCTTTCCGACGGCAACCGCTATACCGTTTTCTCCCTCTGGGACACCTACCGCAACCTGCATCCGCTGTTAACGCTGCTGTACCCGGAAAAGCAGTTGGAAATGGTCCGTTCCATGATAGACATGTACCGGGAATGGGGCTGGATGCCCAAATGGGAGCTCTACGGCCGGGAAACCTGGACCATGGAGGGAGACCCTGCCATCTCCGTGATTGCCGATACGTGGCTGAAAGGCATTCAGGAGTTTGATATCCGCACCGCCTATGAAGCCTTCCTGCAATCGGCCGATACCCCGGGAGCAGAAAACCGGATGCGGCCGGATGCAGACCCTTACCTGAAATACGGCTACATTCCGCTGGGGCATTACTCCGCCGACTTCTCCGGAGACAATTCCGTCTCCCACGCCCTGGAGTATTACGTGGCCGATTATGCGCTTTCGCAGTTGGCATCGGCCCTGGGTTATGAGGAAGACGCGGCCCGGTTCAAGAGCCGCTCCCTGGGATACCGCAACTACTACAGCGCCGAATTCGGCTGCCTGCGCCCCATCCGGGAAGATGGCACCTTCCTGCAGCCCTTCAACCCGCAGGCCGGAGCCAACTTCTCCAATGCGCCGGGGTTCCACGAGGGCAGCGCCTGGAACTATACCTTTGCCGTGCCGCACGACGTTCTGGGTTACGCCAAACTGATGGGCGGATCCAAAGTGTTTGTCCAGCGGCTGCAGAAGGTGTTTTCGGAGGGTTGGTACGACCCTGCCAACGAGCCGGACATCGCTTACCCTTACCTGTTCAGCCGGTTCAAGGGGCAGGAAAAACTTACCTGGACCACGGTGGAACAGATTCTGGCCGACCATTACCGGAACGCGCCCGACGGACTGCCGGGCAACGACGATACCGGCACCATGAGCGCCTGGGCGGTGTTCTCCATGCTGGGCTTCTATCCCGACTGCCCGGCAGACCCGGCCTATACGCTAACCCGCCCCACTTTTGACCGGGCCGAACTGGACCTGCCGGACGGCCACACGCTGGTAATCACCCGCTCAGCCGCCAACGCTTCCCGTGTCCGGGTGGACGGCCGCAACAAAGGCTTCCGCCTCTCCCATGCGGATTTGACCGGCGCCTCTGTCATTGCCTGGCGCTGAGAAACGCAACATGATGATTGTCAGTCATATAGCTGTTTCCCGGTGCAAATTTATTTGCACCGGGAAACACGTAACTTGTTGCTGGTTAGCGGGTTGTATTCTGCTAGTGCTGATGGCTATAGGCTGCACACAGAAACGGCCCCTGCCGGACCCGGTGGATTATGTGAACCCGCTGGCGGGAACGCTGTCTTCCTATAACCTTTCCACCGGCAATACCTATCCGGCTGTAGCGGTTCCCTGGGGCATGAACTTCTGGACGCCCCAGACCGGCCGGGACGGGGACGGCTGGACATACCGGTACGACGCCACCCACATCCGCGGCTTCAAGCAAACGCACCAGCCCAGCCCGTGGATCAACGACTACGGGGCCTTCAGCCTGATGCCCGTAACCACCGGACCGGTCTTCGACCAGGACGCCCGCGCCAGCTGGTTCTCCCACAAGGCGGAAACCGCCACGCCCTACTATTACAGCGTGTATCTGGCCGACCATGACGTTACCGCAGAATTCACTCCCACCTCCCATGCGGCGGCTTTCCGGTTCACCTATCCGGAGCGGGATTGTTCCTATCTAGTGGTGGACGCCTTCCCGGGCGGTGCCTGCATCAAGGTGGAAGGCAACCGCATCTTGGGCTACAACACCCACAACCACGGCGGGGTGGCGGAAGGCTTCCGTAACTGGTTCATCCTTGAATCCGACACGCCCTTCACATATTCCGAAGTGGTTCCTGAAGGGGCGGTGGTGGGTTTCCCTACTTCCCGCGGCCAGGTGGTGAACCTGAAAGTGGCTTCCTCCTTTATCTCCCTGGAACAGGCGGAACGGAACCTGCAGGAGGCCGAAGGGGGCTTTGAGGTCGTCCGGAGTGCCGCCCGGGACACCTGGAACCGTACTTTGGGCCGGATAGAGATAGAGGACGACAACTTGGATCACCTTCGCACCTTCTACTCCTGCCTGTACCGCTGCCTGCTGTTCCCGCGGGACCTTTCGGAAAGGGATGCCGATGGCCGTCGGGTGCATTACAGCCCCCATACCGGAGAGGTGTGCGAGGGAGAATTCTTCACCGATACGGGCTTCTGGGACACTTTCCGGGCCCTGTTCCCGCTGCTGAACCTGGTGTATCCGGAAACAGCGGGTCGCATCCAGCAGGGGCTGGTTAACCATTATAAGGAAAGCGGTTTCCTGCCCGAATGGGCCTCACCGGGTCACCGGAACTGCATGGTGGGCAACAACAGCGCCTCCGTTGTGGCCGATGCATACCTGAAAGGCATCCGGGGCCAGGATATGGACATCCTCTGGGAGGCGGTAACAAAAGGCGCCCACGCCCGGCATCCTTCGGTGGGTTCCACCGGTCGGGAAGGCTGGCAGCTCTACGATTCGCTGGGCTATGTTCCCTGCGATGCCGGCATCAACGAGAGCGCTGCCCGCACCCTGGAATATGCCTACGATGACTGGTGCATCTGGCAGCTGGGGCTGGCGCTTGGTCGGCCGGAGGAAGAGCTGGCCCCATATCAGGCTGCGGCGCTCAATTATCGGCATGTATTTGACCCGGAATACAAGCTCATGAACGGCCGCAAGGCCGACGGCACCTTCCGCAGGCCCTTCAATCCGCTCAAATGGGGCGGGGACTTTACCGAAGGGAACAGCCTGCACTACACCTGGAGCGTGTTCCACGACGTGCAGGGACTGATAGACCTCATGGGCGGGGCCGATGCCTTCAACGCCCAGCTGGACACGGTGTTTGCCATGCCGCCCGCCTACGACGATTCCTACTACGGCTTCCCCATCCACGAAATAGTGGAAATGACTGTGATGGGCATGGGCAACTACGCCCACGGCAACCAGCCCATCCAGCACATGCTGTACCTCTACGACTGGAGCGGCCAACCCTGGAAAACGCAGGCCCGCGTACGGGAAGTGATGGAGAAGTTCTACGGCCCCTGGGCCGATGGCTACTGCGGAGACGAGGACAACGGCCAGACATCGGCCTGGTACGTGTTCTCTGCCCTGGGATTCTATCCCGTGTGTCCCGGAAGCGGGGAATACGCGCTGGGAAGCCCTTTGTTCCGGAAAGCTACGGTGCACCTGCCCGGCGGGGATTTGGTGATGGACGCCCCGGAGAATTCGGCCGACAACTGCTATGTGCGCGAACTTCGGCTGAACGACCGCCCCTGGAGCAGCAACTTCCTGCCGCACGGCGAGCTTTCCGCCGGCGCCCGCCTGCAATTCACGTTAAGCAATATACCCAAATAACTGTACCCTATGAGAAAGACGTTCCTCCTGGCATCCCTGCTGATAAGCCTCCTGGCACAGGCGCAAGACAATACCAACGACAGTTATGAGTGGCCGACGGACCCGGCGGTGCTGGAGAAACTGGACCAGTGGCAGGACCTCAAATTCGGGGTTCTGATGCACTGGGGGCTGTATTCTGTGCCCGGCATAGTGGAATCCTGGAACCTTTGCAACGACGACTGGGTGGTCCGGCCGGAAGGAACCACATACGAGGGCTACAAACAGTGGTACTGGGGGCTCTCCAAGGCCTTCAATCCCGTGGATTTCAATCCGGAACAGTGGGCAAGCGTATTCCGCCGCGCCGGCATGAAGTACATGATTTTCACCACAAAGCACCACGACGGCTTCTGTATGTTCGACAGTGCGTATACGGACTTTTCCATCGCCAAGGCCGGCCCCTTTGCCGTGAATCCCCGGGCCGATGTAGCCAAATACGTCTTCCAGGCTTTCCGGGAACAGGACTTCCTGATCGGGGCCTATTTCTCCAAGCCGGACTGGCACTGCGAGTGGTTCTGGAACCCGTATTACGCCACCGCCAGCCGTCACGCCAACTACAACGTGAAGCTGCACCCGGACTGGTGGGAGAACTATGTTTCCTATACCCGGAACCAGCTTCGGGAAATCACCGGGGGCCGATACGGAAAACTGGACATCCTCTGGCTGGACGGCGGTTGGATTACAGGAGACCAGGTGGGCCTGCCGGTAGTGCTTCCGGAAGCGCGCCGGGTGAGCCCCGGTCTCATCTGCGTGGACCGCACCATCGGCGGCCCCAACGAGAACTACCAGACCCCGGAACAGAACATCCCCTCCAGGCAGCTGGATCACCCGTGGGAATCCTGCATCACCCTTAGCAACGACTGGGGGTGGACGCCCAATGCGCCGTACAAATCGGCCCGGAAAGTGGTGGGCCTGCTGGCGGAGATTGTGGCCAAGGGCGGCTGCCTGGTGCTGGGCGTGGGCCCTACCCCGTCCGGTATCATTGAAGCCCAGGCCGTGGCCATCCTGGAAGAGATTGGCAACTGGATGGGCCGATGCGGGGAAGCCCTGTACAACACCCGCCCCACCGAGCGGTACAACGACGGGAACCTCTGGTTCAACGCCTCCAAGGACGGCCGCACCCTCTACGCCGTCTATGCCCTGGCCGATGACGAACCCCTTCCCGCCACCCTGGAATGGACCGGCAACCTGCCGAAGGGAAAAGTTACGCTCTTAAACACCGGCAAAACCCTGAAAGCCACCGTCAAGGACGGAAAAGTGACCGTTCAACTGCCCAAGGGCCTTCAGCAGGAACCCCTGGCCCTGAAGTTCAGCCTTTAAGACGTTAATTGGGCCAGGAAATCTTTAGGAGAAAAGAACCGGATATGAGGGCTTTTGCTCCCACATCTTGCGTGGAAATCCTTGTCTCCGGTTAAAACTATGTCGCATCCGGTATAGTATGCGAAGGCAAACTGAGCGTCTTCCTCAAAATCTCCCGTACAATTCTTAACCGCCTGCATAACACTGGGAAAATCCATACTGTCTATATTGACAAAAGTGGACAGTTCCAGTATCTTGCTCCGGAAACCCTCTACCATCCTTCCTTCTGTCTGCGATGCAATATAAGCAGCATCTATTATGCTCTGAGTGGACAGCTCCCCCTCCAGGAACCCCTCCTTAATGGCTTTGAAAATAGTGGCCGAAGCGCCTGAAGAGGGCCTTTCATCCGGACAGATTACATCCAGCAGCACATTTGTGTCTATCAAAACTTTTAAGCGCCTTTGTTCCATATGTGTGCCAGTTTAGGGTCTGCTTTTAACATCTCTTGAGAAGGGGACGGTATGTGGCCCTTGTAATGAAACAAATCCTCTGGAGAGGCTGCATAGTCTTTGGGCAGTTTGGGCCATTTAGCCTGGGTTGCCCTTGTTAATGCCTCCTCCACATAGTTGTTGAGCGAGCGCCCTTGCAGCTGCGCCTCCCGTTTCAGCCTTTCCACCAGCTCCACCGGAAGCCGAAAAGCCGTTTGTACCTTTGCTGTTCCGTATGCCATAATCAGCACTTTTTGCAAAGATAAAACTTGTATACCACTTTTCCAATAGTGTTATACAAGTTTCGGAAACAGGATTTAAAAGGACCGGGCTCAAGAGTCGGTTAGGGCCGATTATGCCCCCCAATGTGCTCATACAGGGTTTGTACACAAATACAGATCTGAATGGCTGTTTTTGTGTACAGACCACCCGCAAAACAGTCCGTTCGCAGGTATTCCGGGGGATTTGTACCTGAAAAATGCATCTCAAGTCACTTCCATTGTACATACGAGGTATGTACCTGCGCAAGGTAGATTCAAGCAGGGGGGTATTCCCACCACTGGTTCAAAGCCGCGAGTGCAGCCAGAGTGCGCTGAAAGGCCGATTTGATGGATTCGCGGCAAAAAAGTCCCGAAGGGTAGGGCCTCTACTTCGGTTCCATGCAAGATTTCGAAGTTCTGCCGTTTAGTTAATAGCCTTGTTATTATTCGGACTTATGAGACATAACGGTTTACACATTATTGCTGGAGCTTGCGCGCTGGCGCTGGCATACGGTTGTACGGAGATTCACCCCATCGACCCGACTGAAAACGCTGAAGAACAGGAGGTTACACCTGGAACAGAGGAGACGGTTGCCGTCGGCCTCCCCGCGCCCATTACGCAATTGGGGCCCATTACGCTAACCGGTAAAGAGGAAGAACTAGCACTGGGTATCAACCAGTTTGCATTCCGGCTGCTGTCCCAATTATACTCGGGAGGAAGTATGGTTATTTCTCCGTTGAGCCTGGAACTGGTGCTATCCATGGCGGCCGATGGAGCCGATGGGAACACACAGGACCAAATCCGGGAAACGGTGTCTTCTCCAGGCCGCACATGTCTGGTCTCCGGCAGGGAAATGGAGCATCTGGACGGATTCAACAAACACCTTCTGGTGCATCTTCCGGCGGTTGACACAACTGTCAGGATGAATTGTGTCAACGCCTTGATAGCCGACAACAACGCACCGTTGCTGGACAGCTATGTCAGCTCCGTGGAGAATAACTACTACGCGACGGTCCGGAACATGGACTTCAATGATTTCGGGAAAGTACAGGAAACCGTGAACGACTGGTCTAACAGAACCACGAACGGCCTGATTCCCACCATTCTAGACCAAAATAGTCGGGGAGATGCGCTGGCTCTCCTGATCAACCTTCTGTACATGAAGGCCCAGTGGACCACGGGTTTTGACAAAGAACGTCAGGTACTCAAGAGTGCTGAGTTCAAATCGGCCTCCGGACAAACCGTTCTCCGGGATTACCTAAACGCAGAAAGTGCCCTTGCCTACTATGAGAACGAGACGTTTACGGCGGTCCGTCTGGGCCTGGGCCGCTGGGAACGCTTTTCCTTCACCATCCTTCTGCCCAAAGCCGATGACGGCTTGCCGGAACTGGTGGAACAGCTATCGGCCAACCCTCTTCCATGGAGGGAATCCATTAGAGGAATGACCTATAAGATAGTCGCTTTCAGCATGCCAATGTTTGAAACAGAATCCAGCTACCGCCTGCGCGAAGTACTGAAGGAACTGGGCATCCGGGATGCCTTTGATGGTTACAAAGCCGATTTCTCCAGAGTATTCCAGACGGGGGCCAGGATTGATGAGGTGATTCAGAAAGCAAAGATGGTTGTTAATACCGACGGGATAGAAGGGGCGGCCGCCACGACTATCGGCTTTGTCGCCAGCGGGCTTGTTCCAGATCCCATCCAGTTCCAGGCCGACCATCCGTTTATATACATCATTACCGAAGACTCTTCCCGTACCATTCTGTTCCTGGGCATTTACGACGGGGAATAGCCAGCTTAAAGGAGAAATGGTTTTGGTTTCGGAGAATATAATCCGTACATTTGTTTTCCGAAAACCACATGTGTATGAAACACTTTTTCCTCTTTGCCCTGGCGGCTGTCGCGGCGGCCTGCAGCGGCCCCGCAGCGGAAGACTATGCCGCGTGGGTGAACCCAAAAATCGGCACGGGCGGGCACGGGCACGTGTTCGTGGGGGCCAATGTACCCTTCGGCCTGGTTCAGGTGGGGCCCACCAGTATCCCGCAGGAGTGGGACTGGTGCTCCGGGTACCACGACAGTGATTCCACCGTCATCGGCTTCAGCCAGATGCATCTTTCCGGGACGGGCATCGGGGATTTGTTCGATATCACGGTCATGCCCACGATCGGCCCCACCGCTCCCGAACGGGGCGGCAACGGCGCCTGGTCGTATGCCAACCGCAGCGGGGAAATTGCCGAGCCCGGCTATTACAGCGTACCGCTCCTCCGGTACTATATTCTGGCCGAGATGACCGCCACCGCCCGCGTGGGCTTCCACCGCTATACATTCCCCGCCTCGGAGGAGGCCAACCTGGTCTTCGACCTGGAGAACGGAGGCTGCTGGGACCGCGCCGTGGACAGCGGCTTTGAGGTGGAAAAAGACGAAAACGGCAACGTAAAGGCCCTGGGAGGCTACCGTTTCTCCACCGGGTGGGCCGAAGACCAGAAGGTATTCTTCTGGGCGGAATTCTCCCGCCCCTCTGCTCAGTTCTCCGTGGCCGAGAATCCGAACAAACGGAACGGCATCCTGAGCCCCCTTTACGGCTACTATTCCCTGGGGCATACCGAACCCGGAGAGCAGATTCTGGTGAAGGTGGCCCTCTCCCCCGTTTCGGTGGAAGGCGCCCGCGCCAACATGCAGGCGGAACTGCCCGGCTGGGACTTTGAAGCCACCCGGAAGGCCGCCCGCGAAGCCTGGAACCAGGAGTTGGGCAAGGTAAAGGTTACAACCCCGGACCCCGACAAGCGCACCGTCTTCTACACCTCCCTGTACCATACGATGATTGCCCCCTCCGTGTTTGACGACGTGGACGGCCGGTACCGCGGCAGCGACGGTAAGGTGCACCAGGCCACCTGGCGCAACTACACCACCTTCTCCCTTTGGGACACCTACCGCGCCCAGATGCCGCTGATGACCCTTATCCATCCCGAAAAGATGGACGATATAGTGGCCACCATGTACCACATTTACAAAGAGCAGGGAGACCTTCCCGTATGGCACCTGATGGGTAATGAAACGGACTGCATGGTGGGTAATCCCGGCCTGGTTTCCTTTGCCGATGCCGTTGTGAAAGGCTTCCGGGCCGGCCTCACGGACCAGGAAATTGTAGACGCCATGGTAGCCACCGCCACCATGCCGGACCGCGGCCAGGACCTCCGCATGCAGTACGGCTTCATTCCCGCAGACCTCTACGACCAGTCCGTGGCCAACGACATGGAATACGCCATAGCCGACGGCGCCCTGGCCAACTGCGCCGAAGCCCTTGGACGGGCCGGTCTGGCTGCCGAATACCGTCAGCGCAGCCACTCCTATCGGCATTATTGGGACCCGGAGCTTCAGTTCATGCGCGGGCGCAAGACAGACGGCACGTTCACCGAACCGTTCAATCCCATCTACTCCAACCACTCCGCCTCCGACTATACGGAAGGCACCCCCTGGCAGTACATCTGGCTGGTGCCGCAGGATGTGGAAGGCCTGCAGGAACTGTTCGGCTCCCGGGAGGCCATGCTGGCCAAGCTGGACGGCCTTTTCACCGCCCCGGAGTATGTAGAGGGAGAAAGTGCCTCAGCCGATATCTCCGGCCTTATCGGCCAATATGCCCACGGCAACGAGCCCGGGCACCATACCATCTATCTGTACGCCATGCTGGGAGAACCCGACAAGGCGGCCAACCGCATCCGCCAGGTGTACGAAACCATGTACCCCAACGGCGTGGAAGGCCTGCCCGGCAACGAAGATGTGGGCCAGATGAGCGCCTGGTACGTCTTATCCTCGCTGGGCTTCTACCAGGTGGAACCGGCCTCTACGCGTTTCTGGTTCGGCGCTCCGCTTTGGGAAAAAGCCGAAGTGAAAGTGGCCGGCGGCACCTTCACCGTCCTTACCAAAGGCACCGGCCCGCACATCGCCAGCGTAAAACTGAACGGCCAGCCCTACGACAAACCATATATTGAGTATAACGATATCGTTTCCGGCAGCACGCTGGAATTTCATATGAATTGAATCAGAAGAAAGAATCATGCAAGTATTGAAATTCAATCCCATCTTCAAGACCCTGGTGTGGGGCGGCGAGAAGATTGCGCCGTTCAAGGGCGTGGAAACCGGGCAGCATAATATCGGCGAAAGCTGGGAGCTGTCGGGAGTGGCCGGGAACGAGAGTATGGTGGCGGAAGGGCCCTATGCCGGCCGGAGCATTGCGGAACTGGTGAAAGAGTTCAAGGGGGAGCTGGTGGGAAAGCATGTGTATGAAAAAACCGGCAACGAATTCCCTCTTCTGATTAAGTTTATAGACGCCTGCAAAGACCTTTCCATCCAGGTTCACCCCAACGACGAGCTGGCTGCCGCCCGGCATGGAACCAACGGGAAAACCGAAATGTGGTATGTGGTGGCGGCGGAACCGGGTGCCGCCCTCTATTCCGGTCTCAGCCAGGCCATTACGCCCGCGGAATACGAAGCCCGGGTGGCCGACGGAACCATCGTGGAAGTCCTGGCCCGGCACCAGGTCCATCCCGGAGACGTCTTCTTCCTGCCTTCCGGCCGCATCCATGCCATCTGCTCCGGCTGCTTCATTGCCGAAATCCAGCAGACATCGGACATCACCTACCGCATCTTCGACTACAATCGGCCCGGACTGGACGGCAAACCCCGGCAGCTGCACACGGAGCTGGCCAAGGATGCCATCGACTATAAGGTTTACGCCGACTACCGCACGGAATACACCCCCCTGCAAGACGAGGAAGTGGAACTGGTGAGTTGCCCGTACTTTGCCACCAGCCTCCTGGACCTCACCCTGCCCTATGCCAAGGACCTTTCAGAGATGGATTCCTTCGTGGTGGCCATGTGCCTCAGCGGCTCCGGCACCCTGGAAGTGGACGGCACGGAAGTACCTCTCCGCCAGGGAGAAACCCTCTTAATACCGGCAAGCGCCGACGACCTGTGCCTGGTCCCCGGCGCTTGCATGAAAGTGTTGTTGTCTTCTATTCCAGACCCCGGGCGCGCATAAGCGCGGAGGGGTTGGGCTCGGCACCGCGGAACTGCTTGTAAAGCACCATGGGCTCTTCGGCTCCGCCCTTCTCCAGGAAGGTCTGGCGGAAGGCATCGGCCGTGGCCTTGTTGAAGATGCCGTCTTCCTTGAACTTCTCCCAGGCATCCACGGCCAGTACCTCGCTCCAGAGGTAGCTGTAGTAACCGGCGCTGTAGCCGCTGTTGAAGATGTGGTTGAAGTAGGAGGTGCGGTAACGGGGGATAATCTCGTCAATCAATCCCATCTCCCGGCACACTTGATCCTCGAACGCCCGGATGTCTTCCGGACCGTTGAAGGCGGCCAGTTCGGCCGATGACAGTTCGTGCCACTTCATGTCCAGAATGCTGGCGGCACAGGTTTCACCGGCGGCAAAGCCCTGGTTGAAGGTAAGGGCCTGGCGGATTTTCTCCACGAGGGCGGTCGGGATGGGCTCTCCGGTACGGTAGTCGTTGGCATAGGCGGCCAGGATCTCCGGCACAAAGGCGAAGTTTTCGTTGAACTGGGAGAACATTTCCACGAAGTCGCGGGCCACATTGGTGCCGGATACGGTTTCGTAGTTCCCCTGGGCGAAGAAGCCGTGCAGGGCATGGCCGAACTCATGGAAAGCCGTTTGCACATTGTCGATGGTGAGCTGGGAAGGGACTTCCTCCGAGGGAGCCGGGAAGTTGCACACGTTCACGATGATGGGCCGTACTCCGGCGGATTCCTCCCGGAAATTGTTCATCCAGGCGCCGCCCCGCTTGGTGGGACGCACGTAATAGTCGCGGTAGAAGATGCCCAGGAGGGAACCGTCGGCATTCAACAGCTTATAGGCCTTCACCACGGGATTGTAAACCTCTACCTCCGGAACTTCTTCTATCTGAATGCCATAGATGCGTTCTGCTGCAGTGAAAACGCCCTTGAGCACACTGTCAGCCTGGAAGTAGGGTTTGGTCTGGCTCTCGTCCAGAGCGTATTTCTGCGCGCGGAGCTGCTCTGCATAATAGCACCAGTCCCAAGCCTCTATCTTGTGGCCGGCCATTTTCTCCATTTCCGCCATCTGGGCCTTGGCACTGCGCATGGTAGCGTCCATGATGGGCTGCAGGAAGTTGTCCACGGTTTCCGGCGTACCGGCCATCTTGTTGGACAGCTGGAAGGCGGCGAAGTTGGGATATCCGAGGAGCTCGGCCATCTCTGCCCGGAGCTTCAGGATTTCCAGGACGATGGCGTTGTTGTCGTGCTCCCCGCCATTGTTGCCGCGGGAAGAATAGGCCTTGAACACCTGCTCCCGCTTGTCACGGTCCGGGCAGGAGCCCATGAAATCGTAGTACTCGGCCACGGAAATGCCGGTAGCATCCTTGAAGGCATTGTTCTCTGCCAAAAGGTTCTGGCCGAACTTCTGGGAAAGGGTAGCCAGGCGGGTGGAAATCTCTGCAAAGCGTTTCTTGCCGGCCTCATCCAGGGCCACGCCGTTTCGCTCGAAACTCTGATAGACCTTCTTTACCATCATCTGCTGCTCCCGGGTGAGCGAGGCGGAATTGTCATAGACGGCCTTTACGCGGGCAAAGAGCTTTTCGTTCATGAAAATCTCATTCTCCGCCTCTGTGAGCATGGGTGTCACTTCCTCCTCGATGGCCTGCATTTCCGGGGTGGAATCGCTTTCGGCCAGGTTGAAGAAAACGCCCTGGACACGCTTGAGGATAGGGTCTGCCTTTTCCATGGCCAGGATGGTGTTGTCGAAGGTGGGTTCCGCGGGATTGTCCACGATGGCCTGGATATTGGCCTTCTGCTCTTCCACGCCGGCCTTGAAGGCGGGCAGATAATCGGCCAGGCCGATTTTGCTGAAGGGGGCCGTTCCATACGGCGTATCCCATTCCTGCAGGAAGATGTTGCCGGAAGGGTTGTTATTACAAGCTGCTAACATGGAAACTGTTGCCAATAGGGTGAGGATACGTTTCATATTTTATAGAATAATTTCAGCAGATAATGGAACCCGGGAAGCGCGTAGGAAAGAAGGTCCGAAGCCTTTCGGTTGTTCAGGATGTTGCGGACGCTGGCCGATACGCCAAAGAGGTGCTTCCCGCCGAGCATCCAGGACTTGCCGGATGAGAGGTTGATGAAGAAGCGGGAGTCTACATCCTGGAAATCGGCGTCCACGAACCAGGCGTTGGAGCTCCAGGAAAGGCCGGCGGAAATCATCAGCGGCGGAAGCAGGGATTTGTCACCGAACAGGCCCATGGAAGCCAGGCCCTGTACGGACAGGTTGGGAATGAGGAACACCGGCACCTTGAAGCCTACTTCCCCGCCTACCCGGAAATTGTCTACGGGAAGGTCCGAGAATACAAAAGTGGTTACCCGAAAATTGACGCCGTTGCTGTTAAAGGACCAGTTGAGGTCTGACGACACCAGGCGGGAATCGGCCTCGTGGAAATAGCCCATGTTGCCGTATATCCGCATGTTGTCGTAGATGTAATGGATACCGGCCTTTCCGGCGTATTGCTTCTGGCTTCCCTCTCCGGTACGGACCGTTCCCGCCCGTACGCCGGCCGTAAACTCCAGCCGCTTGATCACCCAGGAGGCGCCGGCCCAGGCTTCCAGTCGGCGGAAAGAAGGATCTGCCAGCCCCATCCGGCCATCTACACCGCCCTGAAGGGAAACGCGGGCTTCCGGCCGCCACAGGAAAGCGCTGGCCATGTGCACACTGCCGGACGGGCCGAAGATGCCCAGAGCGGTAACGTAGGTCTGGAATCTGGGGGAAGGTGTATAGCTGAACCGGAGGAAAGAAACCGGCGACTGCGCATAAAAGAAGGCGGCACTCACCCGGGTGGCCGGTGAGAACGCTTTGTCGGCCCCGATATAGGCCGATACTGGGCGGCCGGAGAAAGACTCCCGCATTCCCAGACGGGCCGAAATGTCCGCCGCCAGCGTCCACCCGCCGGAGAGGGTGCCGGTGGAACCGGAGGCCTGGGCCTGCAGGAAATAGAGCTGGCTGTGGGTAAGGAGATTGCTGCGGAAGCCGCGCCTGAAAGAGGAGGCGGTGCCCTCTATGAACGTGCTTCCGTTGTATCCGCCAAAGCCCAGACCGGACAGGGCCGGGCCTTCCAGGGAAGTGGTTTCCCGCATGGATTCCCCCAGACCCTGCCAGAGTGTGGCGGGCAGGGGATCTTCCTCGTCCAGCCGGACGCCGGCCAGGTAGTATGTCCGGGATTCCGGCCCCATGCCCCGGATATAGCCCCGCAAGGTGGGGAACTGCGTGCGCATCAGGTTCTGATAGATATCGGCCGATGCGAAGAGTGCCTCCGGGGTTTCATCGGCCACATGGTTTACGGCCGAGAGAGGGACGTTGAACAGGTTCTTCATCCGCCCGTCCGACACCATTACCTTCATCCGGTTCTCCAGATATTCGGGAGCCTCCACCACCAGGGTGTAATATCCGTCCGGCAGGTTGTCAAGCTGGAAGCTTCCCTTGGCGTCCGAGCAGGTTTCCCCCATCGGGGTTGCCTTTTGAAGGATGGTTATGCGGGCGTTCTCCACCGGATACCGGCCGTTCCTGCTTACGATTTTCCCCTTAATGCCGCCGGTAGACGGTTCCTGCGCAGAGAGCGGGAAGCACAGCAGCAAAAGCAGGAGGGAAAACAGCAGGCGTCTCATCTGAAGGGATTATTTCCGGATTTCGATGAAGGTGGGATAATGGTCTGAGTATCCGGCCACAAACTCTCCGTTGGAGAAGGTGCGGAAAGGCGTTCCAGCATACGGGCCGTCCTGCTGGGTAAGGAAGGGAGCGTTGAACACCCGTCCGTAGAACTGGTGCTCCTTATCCAACACCTGCAGGCGGAAGGTCTTTTTGGGCGCATTCACCAGGGCGTCGTTCACC
>Ga0310690_10006496_pt1 | contig 15363 bp, 13 predicted proteins | sample AusTroGonzalo_MG_2_FD_207661 | JGI IMG/M metagenome (GOLD analysis project Ga0310690, IMG submission 207661) | Bovine rumen microbial communities from tropical cattle in Woodstock, Queensland, Australia - Gonzalo_04 (v2) (version 2) | ecosystem: Host-associated > Mammals > Digestive system >... | reverse complement strand
TAACCTTACCAACGCTCAAATCCGTGTTTTAAGGGAAATCGGCAGTGATATGGCGTCAGATAAAAAGATGTTAAGACTTTTACAGGGTGATGTCGGCAGCGGCAAAACAATAGTTGCCTTTTTTGCCCTTTTAAATGCAGTGGAAGCAGGCTTGCAAGGGGCTTTAATGACTCCGACGGATATTCTTGCCCGCCAGCATTACAAAAAGCTGTTGCCTTTGGCGGAATTAGCGGGAATAAACATTGCCCTTATGACAGGCAAAGATAAGCCGAAAGACAAACAGGCAACATACGAAAAACTTGCAAGCGGTGATATAGACATAATCATCGGCACTCACGCCCTTTTTCAGGATAAAGTGCAATTCAAGAATTTAGGCTTGGTAATCATAGACGAACAACACCGTTTCGGAGTTCATCAAAGGCTTGCCCTTTCGGAAAAAGGGAAAAATGCTGATGTTTTGGTAATGACGGCGACTCCTATTCCCCGCACTTTGGCACTGACTTATTACGGAGATATGGATATATCCGTTTTGGACGAAAAACCCGATAATCGCAAGCCGATTGTTACTGCCGTAACTTCCGTTGCAAAGATGAATGATGTACTTACATCCGTTAAAAACGCACTTAACAAAGGCAATAAAATTTATTGGGTATGTCCTTTGGTGGAAGAAAGCGAAGCACTTGACTTTGCCGCCGCAACGGAAAGATACGACAATTTGGTAAAACTCTTTCCCGCAAAGGTCGGACTTATCCACGGCAAAATGAAACAGGAAGAAAAAGACGCCGTAATGAACGAATTTGCCAAGCCTGACGGAAATATAAAAATCCTTGTTGCCACTACCGTCATAGAAGTAGGCATAGACGTTCCCGACGCAAATATCATCATCATAGAACAGGCGGAACGTTTCGGACTTGCTCAACTGCACCAATTAAGGGGACGTGTCGGCAGAGGCAAAGAAGAATCCTTCTGCCTGTTGTTATACAGCCCGAACATTAACCGCACATCATACGAAAGAATCTGCGTTATCAAAAACACGGAAGACGGCTTTAAAATAGCGGAAGAAGACTTAAAAATCCGCGGTTTCGGAGAAATTTTGGGAACAAAGCAAAGCGGGCTGCCCGACTTTAAAGCGGCAAAATTCCCCACACACACGGATTTACTTAATATGGCAGCCAAAGACGCCCGCTATATCTTAAACCAAGATCCTAACCTGTCATCAGACAGAGGCAAAAACCTCCGCACCCTTTTATACCTGTTTGATATGGACGAAAACATAAAAAATATGGGTGGTTAAATAATAAAAAGGCTATTTTTCCTCGGACACATTGTCCTGCTTGCGACTTTTATCAGAATCCTTATGGTGTTTTTTGTCCTTTAATTTTTGCAGGCGTTCCATTTGTTCGGTCTTGCTTACGGGAGAGACTATACCGACGGAAATGACGTACTTTAAGCCTTCTTCAACAGACAAATCCACGCTTTGCACATCTTTTCTGGGTAAGAAAATCAAAAAGCCCGAAGTCGGGTTCGGCGTAGTCGGTACATAAACGCTGATAAGCTCATCTTGCCCCGTAAAATCTTGTATTTCCTTTGTAGGCGTACCCGTAACAAAAGCCAATGTCCACAAACCCTTGCGGGGATATTCTATCAAAACGACTTCTTGAAAAGACTTCTTGGCAGAGGAGGAAAAAAACGTCTCAAATATCTGTTTAAAGGCATTATAAACGCCAGAAACTATCGGAGTGGAAATCAAAATCTTTTCCCACAAACGCAACAAAGCTCTGCCGATAAAGCCCGTTACGAACATTCCCACAAGTATCAGGAAAACAAACAAAATCATCAAGCCGAGTCCGGGAATGCCGAAAGGCAAATAAGCCTCCGGTAAATACTGTTCCGGTATCAAACCCTTGACATGAGCGTCAATATACTGCACCAGCATAACAGCCAAATAAATAGTTATCGCCGCAGGAGCGGTTACGACAATACCCGTGAACAGATAATTTCTTATCTTTGCGGAAAAAGAGGTTTTGACTTGTTTATTTTCTTCCATAACTTTATACTTCACCGTAATTTTTGATGATAACATACTAACAAATAGATTTTAAAAGTAAAAGAGGAAAAATCATGCAGGATAAACAAACATCGGAAGCAAAAGAATTGCAAAGGCTTAAAGAAATTTTGACCGCTTTGCGTAACCCCGAAACAGGTTGCCCTTGGGACAGGGTGCAGACCATTTCTTCCATAGCTCCGAATACGGTTGAAGAAGCATACGAAGTACAGGAAGCTGCCGAAACGGGCAATTATATCGGCTTGCGTGAAGAAGTCGGAGACCTGTTGTTGCACGTCCTTTTTTACTCTATGATGGCGGAGGAACAAAACCTTTTCAACCTTACCGATATAATGACCCACTTAAACGACAAGCTGATAAGCCGCCACCCTCACGTTTTCGGTGATGCTAAGGCAAACAATGCGGAAGAAGCCCTATCCTCTTGGGAAAATGTGAAGTCCAAAGAAAGAAAACAAGCTAATAAAGGCGTTTTGGACGGTATAGCCGTAACTTTACCCCCACCCGATATAGCCGTAAAAATGCAAAAACGCTTGGCAAGGCTTACACCGGAAGTCAAAGAAACGCCCGAGCAGGCTTTGGAAAAACTGAACGATTCGCTTGCCGAACTTACCGAAAATACAGATGAAATGATGGCGGGAAAAGCCTATTTTGCCTTTATCAATCTGCTTAGGACAATGAAAATCAATCCCGAAACAGCCTTGCGTAAATACAACCGCAAATTCAAAGCCGATTTTGATAAAAACGGTAAAAAGTAATTGCTTAAAATAAAGCCCGAAAACAAGCATAAAACAAAAGTCAAACAAATTATCTTTTGCAATATCCTTTATATTTTCTGTCCGATAATGTATAATCGGTCAGTCTTGAACAACAAAAAGAGAAAATATGACTGAAACATTTTATATCGGAAAAGATATAACTGTCGGAAAGCCGAATCCCCTCGGTTCGCATTATGACGGTGAAGGCGTAAACTTTGCGGTTTTTTCCTCTGCCGCAACTTTGCTTTGCCTTTGTCTTTTTGATGATGAGGGTAAAGAGCATCGGATTCCCATGCACAAAACCGAAGACATTTGGCACATTTACGTCAAAGGCTTACAACCGCACCAACTTTATGCTTACAGGGCAGATGGAGAATACAACCCTTCGCAAGGTAAAAAATTCAATATAAACAAACTTCTTGCTGACCCTTATGCAAAATCGCTGAAAGGTAATCCGCTTTGGCACCCGTCCATGTTTGCTTATAAAGAGGACTTTAACATCATAAACAACGAAGACTCCGCCCCGTTTATGATGAAGTCGGAAGTTATTGATGACACCGCCGTCTTTGATTGGCAAAACGATACACGTCCTTTGATTCCTTTTGATAAAACAATACTGTATGAAGTACACGTTAAGGGTATGACTAAGTTATGTACGGATATTCCGCCCGAATACAGAGGTAAATTCTTGGGACTTTGCGAAAAGCCCGTTATTGATTATTTTCACAAACTCGGCATAACTTCATTAAGCCTTATGCCCGTGCATAATTTTTTCACCAATTCTTTTCAACAGGAAAGAGGCTTATCAAATTACTGGGGATATGATTCTTTATGCTTCTTTGCCCCTCATACAGAGTATTTGACAAGCGGCAATCCCGACGAATTTAAACAAATGGTAAGAACTTTGCATGCAAACGGGCTGGAAGTTATCATTGATGTTGTTTATAATCACACCGCCGAAAGTAATGCGTACGGTCCCGTTTTGTGCTATAAAGGCTTGGACAACGAAACTTATTATAAGTTAAACCCTCACGATAAAAACGCTTATTTTGACGATACGGGTTGCGGAGCAAGTTTTAATTTGGAAAATGAAACAGTCCGTAATTTAGTGCTGGATTCCCTTACCTTTTGGGCAAATGAAATGCACGTTGACGGCTTCCGCTTTGATTTAGCCGCCTCTTTGGGAAAAGACAACGGAGGTTTTAACCCCGACTCACCGTTTTTGGAAAGTTTACGAAACCACCCTGTCTTAAGTAAATTAAAATTGATTGCAGAGCCTTGGGCTTTGGAACAAGGAGGGTATAACCTATCCCGTTTCGGTTATCCTTTTGCGGAATGGAATGACCGCTATCGTGATACAATGCGTAAGTTTTGGGCAGGTTGGCAGGGCATAACTTCCGAAGTAGCCGCTCGTTTTTGCGGGTCCAAAGACTTATTCGGCACTCGCCCGCTTTACAGCAGCATTAACTTTATTACCGCTCACGACGGTTTTACAATGTATGACTTGGTAAGTTACAACTATAAACACAACGAAATAAACGGAGAAAACAATCAAGACGGTAATTGCAATAACCTTAGCTGGAACAGCGGCACGGACGGAGAAACAAACGATATTTTCATAAACAATTTGCGTTTTCGTCGTATGGCGGCAATGTGGGCAAGTTTACTGTTATCGGCAGGAACTCCGATGTTCCCTTGCGGCGATGAATTTGCCAAATCCCAAAGGGGAAACAACAATGCCTATTGTCAGGATAACAACATAAATTGGCTTGATTGGCGAAGATTAAGGCACAGAAAATACTCTAAATTATTCAATTTTGTCAAAGGCTTGATAGCTTTCCGCAAAGAACACCCGTTACTTAATTCCGATGACGGCATACGGCAGTTCTACACTCCGTCTGCAACCGTTATGACGGTGGCGGATTGGGGCAGACCGTTTGCCCGCACTTTATCCTTTACCGTAAGTGATAATAAGGACACGACTTTATTTATCGTTATGAACGCCTTTTCGGAAAGTATAAAGTGGACTTTACCGCAACTTGATAACGGTAAGGAGTGGACTTTATGCTTTGACTCTGCGGATTTGGCTTTTGCAAGTAATAAAGATACAACCGCTTATACCGAATACAACACCCGTTCTTTCAGCGTTGCCGTATTCAAATTGACGGATAAAAAGGAGTAAAAAATGCAAAAGATTTGGGACGATTTGGTAAAAGGCATTCGCTCATATTGCACGGAAAACGGCTTATCTGATGTGGTTTTCGGCTTATCGGGAGGGCTGGACTCCGCCCTTGTTGCCGCTCTTACCTGTGATGCTTTGGGTAAAGACAAAGTCCACGCTGTCGTTATGCCAAGCCGCTTTTCATCAAGTCTCAGCATACACATAACCGAACAAATGCAGGATATTTACGGCTTTGATATGCGAACGTTTGATATTCAGCCTTTGACGGATTTGGCTTTACGTCAGGCGGCGGATTTATTCGGCAAAGAACCGAACCTTGCCGCTTTGGAAAATGTACAAGCCCGCATAAGAGGACCGGTTGTTTTAGGCTTAATGGGTAATCAATTCGGCTATCTTCCTTTGTGTTGCGGCAATAAGTCCGAAGCAATGCTCGGTTATGCTACTTTCGGCGGAGACACATTCGGCGGACTGGCTCCGATTGCCGACCTTTACAAAACATTTATTTTTGAGCTTGCCTCTTGGCGTAATTCGCAAGGAAAAGCCTTTCCCGAAGAGGTAATAAACAGAGCTCCTTCCGCGGAACTTTCCGAAAATCAAACCGATGAGGCGGCACTTAACATAACTTATGTTTTGGCAGACTCCATATTGGCAATGTCGGAAATCGGCAAGACGCAAGAACAAATTGCCGCTATGAACTTTACAAGTAAAGAACAGATTGCTCACGTTTTTGATTTGGTTAAGAAAAGCACCTTTAAGCGTCGCTGTATGCCGACAAGCATAAACGTAAACGCCCCCTTGGCAAAAGCGGTACAAAACACCCTGCCCGCCTTTGCCGCCGCCGAGTATGAGAAAAAGCTTACATTTATTTCTCAAAATACATCTGCACCCCAGCACCCCCGCTACAAGATCTGGATGCTTCTGTAATATCTGCCGGAGCACTACCTGAGATATCAGTATACCAGTCCATTCCATTCAACCAGAAAGCCACCGACTCACCCCAATCCATGGTTAATATCTCTACACAAGGTTCCTCTGGAACACCCACATACATTTTAAAAGTACCATCAGGCTCAGAATACAACTCCAAATCACCGCCGAAAGGATTTTTAAAATCATCTTCACTCAGCTTACCTGATTTTATCATTTTTGTATTACTTATATCCATATAATTTCCGTTTTTATAAACTTGTCTTACCCTCATTATAATCAAGTGCATTCTTTCAATAAGCAGATTCGTTCTATAACTTTGCATTGCCATAGAATAGCCTGCTATACCGCCTGCCGATAAAACACCGACTATTGCAAGCACACCAAGCATTTCAATCATTGAACGACCTGATTGATTGTGCTTTTTATTGTTTTGTCTTGATTTTTTACCGAAAAGCCCTAAGCGTCCCGCCTTAACCGTGCGGGGGGGTAGTGAACACTTTTATCTTCAAATATCATCTTAAATACCCTTACTCTGTCAAATCATTAAAACTTCCTTTCAAAGTAGTGCAAAAATAACATAAAGTCAAACTTATTCTGTTTGGGCATATTTTCATTTTCCGTATTTTCTCTTGTTTTCCGCCATAATTTAAAGGCCTATTTTCATAAAAAAAGCTAATTTTACGGTAAAATGAGGTTTATAGGCTTGACGTATGGTCGCTTTACTCTTATTATTCGCAAAATGTTTGATTTATTTAATAGTAATTTATGGAGAAAAAATGACTAAGTCTGAACTTATTGCCAAAATTGCGGCTTCTAACAAACACCTTTACGCATACGATGCAGAACGTTTGGTAAATACCGTGTTTGAGGAAATTTCCAAAGCACTTGCAGAGGTTAAAAGGGTGGAATTGCGTGGTTTTGGTGCTTTTTCCGTAAGGGAAAGAGGTGCAAGGGTCGGTCGTAATCCCAAGACAGGTGTAACCGTCAGTGTTGAGCCTAAATCCGTACCGTTTTTTAAGGCGGGAAAGGCTTTGAAAGCAAAAGTTTTGGCCGGTAAATCCAAAAAGTCTTAAGGGCTTTTTCGGCTTTGGCAGCTTAAGTTTTGTAATTTTTGGGTAAAGGATAATAAATTTGAAATACTTATCGGTTATTGTCGGCTTTATCTTTGTATTTGCGGTAGCGGCGTTTTCCGTTGTCAACACACAAACTGTTACCGTTGTTTTGCCGTTTACATCGTTTAATTTGGAAATGCCGATGTACTTGGTCATTATGTCTGTGGCGGTTATATCTTTTCTGCTTGGCGTATTGTTTATGTCTTTTCACTCACTTATGGTTGCTTTGAAAAAAAGGAAAAAGCAAAAAGAAGCACTTAAGCAGGCAGAAGAAAAGGAAAATAAATGAGCTGGCTGACCGACCGTGTTCGCCCGAAAATAAAATCGTTGGTAAAAACCAGTGATATTCCCGATAATTTTTGGACAAAGTGTCCAAAATGCGGGGATATGATTTTTCATAAAGAGTTGGAACAAAACTTTTATGTTTGTCCTAAATGCAGTTTTCACCTTAAAATAGATACACCTACCCGCTTGGATTTACTGTTCAAAGATGAAGACTACTTTATTGTTGATTTACCTAATGTAAGGGAAGATCCGCTTTCTTTTTCCGATTCCGTAAAATACAAAGAAAGGCTTAAGGCCAATCGCAAAAAAACCAATCAGAAAGAGGCTTTGACAGTTGCTTACGGTAAAATCGGAGGCATACAAACCGTTGTCGGAGTTTTGGATTTTGCCTTTATGGGCGGTTCCATGGGCGTTGTGGTCGGAGAAGCCATAGTCGCCGCCGTACAAATGGCATTAACGCAAAAATACCCCTTAGTCTTGGTTACGGCATCGGGAGGTGCCAGAATGCAGGAAGGAATGATGTCCCTTATGCAAATGGTAAGAACGATTGCCGCCGTCAAAAAATTGAAAGAATCCGACATACCTTTTATTGTGATAATGACCAATCCCACCACGGGCGGCGTTACGGCTTCTTTTGCATCTCAGGGAGATGTAATCATTGCCGAAAGCGGTGCTACGATAGGATTTGCCGGTGCAAGAGTAATTGAACAGACCATACACCAAAAACTGCCCGAAGACTTTCAAACGGCGGAATATCTGCTTGCACACGGAATGATTGATATAGTCTGCCATCGTCGCGATTTACGGGATACTTTACAAAAGGTCTTGAAACTGCTTTATAAGCCTCAACCCGATGCAAACGACTATTTGGCGGAAAAGTTCGGTTTTGTTTAAAATAATCAAAGGTTTTGTACTCGTATGAATCTGCAGGATAAAATATCTCTGTTGTTGGCAAAAGACAGAAAAAACATAGTGTTGGGGCTGGAGCCGATAACCTCTCTTTTAAATGCTTTAGGCAACCCGCAAGAAAAAATACCGCCTGTCATTCATATAGCCGGCACCAACGGCAAAGGCTCTACCGTAGCTTTTTTGCGAGCTATGCTTGAAGCGGACGGCAAAAAAGCACACGTTTACACCTCTCCGCATTTTGTTCGCTGGAATGAACGACTTGTACTTGCGGGGCAAGAGGTAAAGGACGATTACCTGCTTTCCGTTTTGCGAACGGCGGAAGACGCAGCGAAAAAGCACGACATACAATGTTCTTTCTTTGAGTTGCTCACGGCCGCCTCATTTCTTGCTTTTGCCGAAGTACCTGCCGATTTTGTACTGCTGGAAACAGGTCTTGGCGGCAGACTTGATGCAACCAATGTAATAAACAACACCTTATGTTCCATAATCACGTCAATTTCCAAAGACCACACGGAATTTCTTGGTGATACATGTGAGAAAATAGCCTATGAAAAAGCCTGTATAATCAAGGAAAATTCCACGGCAATAGTGGCAAAAGCATCGGATTCGGTAATTAAAGTTTTTACGGATTACGCAAATGCAAAGCACACCCGTTGTTTTGTTGAAGGCAAAGACTTTACCGTTACAGATGATATGCAAGACGGTTTTTTATACAACGGGCAACCTTATCCGAAACCTGCCCTTGCGGGTAGGCATCAATATCACAATGCCGCTTTAGCAATAACGGCTGCAAAGGAAGTTTTGCACCTGTCCGACTCTGCCGTAAAAAAAGGCTTACAAAGCGTAAAATGGGGCGGACGCCTGCAACACCTTACACAAGGAAAAATAGTAAACATCTTGCCGAAAAATTGGGAACTGTGGATAGACGGCGGACATAATGAAGGGGCTGCCGCCGTACTTGCCGACTTTTTACCTGCATGGCAGGATAAGCCTTTATTCGGCATTTGGGGAATGATAACCACTAAAAAACCTGATGATTTTATTGCACCTTTGGCAAAGTTTTTTACCGAGATACACACGGTGGAAATAGAACAGGGACGTAGCTGTTATTCTTGCGAACACCTTGCGGAAACTGCCCGCAAATACAAAGTAACCGCAAAGAAAGCTGGCGATTTTATGAAGGCAATAAAGACAATTACCGACACGGCAAATAAACAAAAAACCGAAAACGGACGAATCCTGATTTTCGGCTCTTTATATTTGTTGGGCGAAGTCCTAAAAGAAAACGGCACCTCGCCCCATAATTTTTGTGCTTAAACCAAACTGTTTATCCACTCTTGCACGGCACTTTTCGGCATAGAGCCTACTTTCGTGTCAACAGCTTTTCCGCCTTTAAAAACAATCATTGTGGGAATACCCTTAACATCAAAAGAAGCGGGGGTATCGGGGGATTCGTCAACGTCCATTTTCACAATGCGTATTTTTCCGTTCATCTCGCCCGCAATTTCCTCCAAAACGGGAGAAAGCTGCCTGCAAGGACCGCACCAAGTCGCAAAAAAATCAACCAATACGGGAACATCGGAATTTTTCACGATATTTTCAAATTCACTGTCTTTAATTACTTCCATTTGTTTATACTCCAAAAGTTATTGATGGAACAATAATAAGCTATTGATGAAACTCGTCAAGAATACTTTTTATATAGTTTTAGATTAACCCGCTACTCTTATAACTTCTTTTTCCGTGATGATTATATCGGTTTTGACATCATTTTCATCGGTAATGATTTTCGGCACCTCAAGTAAAGAGAAGCACACACCTATTTTCAAAACATTCGCCTTTTCTTTAAGTACGGACGAAAGGAACCTGTCATACCAACCGCCTCCCCTGCCCATACGATTACCCGTGCGGTCAAAGCCCTGCATGGGAATAATAACGGTATCAAAATCCCGTAAATTCTTGGGCATAGGGGCAGAAGCACTTGCCAAAATCAACAAAACTTCTTTGCCTCTTTCGTTTAAGGCATTGTTAATCAAAGAAATATCAGGCTCATCAGGCAAAGGCGTAAAGCTGATGACTTTTTGCATTGTTTGATATTCGGGCAAATTGCAAAACAGCTTTAAAAGTACATCGGAATACCCTTTATTATCCGAAAAACGCAACAAATTTTTCTTTGTTTGCAATAAAGACTGTCTTTGTTCGCTTTTGCTTTGGCTTATCATATTCAAGCATTAAATCCTTTTACTGTAATAGTATTGCAAGGGACGGTACGAAGGCTTTTCCGTTCTTAAAGCTATAATAGCGTCAACAAACATTTTCATACTTTCCGTACTTGTGTAGCGGGGAATGTTACGAAGCAACGCCGTTTGTCTTATCATAAAACCATCGTCGTGTTCTCCCGCCGCCGCATTTGCCGTAATCATAACCAGCTTTATTTTTCCGGAAATCATCTCATCAACACAGTGAGGTCTGCCTTGTGAAACTCTTAACGTATGACGGACACTTATCCCGTTTTTTTCCAAGAAAGCTGCCGTACCGTCCGTAGCACACAAAGTAAATCCAAGCCCCGTAAGCTCCTTGCAAATAGGCAAAATTTTCGGTTTATCTTCATCTTTCACGGTAACAAAAACCTCGCCCGACTGCACAACATCAAAGCCTGTTGCCTTAGTCGCTTTGGCAACGGCAAAACCGACATTCTTATCTATACCCATTACCTCGCCCGTTGATTTCATCTCAGGTCCGAGAATAATATCGGAACCGGCAAAACGAGAGAAAGGAAAGACTACCGACTTTACGGCGATATAGCCCAAGTCATCATTATTCGGCAACCTGAAATCAGAAAGGCTTGCACCTGCCATAACTTTTACGGCAATCGCCGCCACCGGAACACCCGTAGCTTTGGCAACAAAAGGAATTGTGCGACTTGCTCTGGGGTTTACTTCCAAGATATAAACTTCCCCGTTTTGCACGGCAAATTGTACATTCATCAAGCCCTTTACTTTCAAGGCAAGTGCTATTCTTTTTGCCTGTTCTTTCATCTTGAAAATAATCGGATTAGGCAAAGAAAAAGGCGGCAAAGTACATGAAGAATCACCCGAATGTACGCCCGCCTCCTCTATCTGTTGCATAACGCCCGCAACATAAACCTGCTTGCCGTCGCAGATAACATCAACGTCAACTTCCACCGCATCATTAAGAAAACGGTCAATCAAAATCGGATTATCGCCCGTTACCCGCACCGCTTCATCTATATAATTATTCAAAGCATCATCATCAAAAATTATCTTCATCGCCCTGCCGCCCAAAACATAAGAAGGTCGCAACAAAACGGGATAGCCTATTTTATGCGTGATTTCCAAGGCTTGTTCCTTGTTTTTGGCAATACCGTTTTCGGGCTGCATAACGTCCAAAGGCTTAAGAAAAGCGGCAAAGCGTTCTCTGTCTTCCGCCAAATCTATGGAATCGGGAGAAGTACCCAAAACGGGAATACCCTCCTCTGCCAAAGTTTGAGACAGCTTTAAGGGAGTTTGTCCGCCAAGCTGCACTATCACACCCATCAATTCGCCCTTTTCACTTTCTTTGCGGATAATTTCCAAAGTATCTTCCACGGTCAAAGGTTCAAAATACAGTCTGTCCGACGTATCATAATCGGTTGAAACGGTTTCGGGATTGCAATTTACCATAATTGCTTCAATCCCCATTTCCCGCAAGGCAAAAGCCGCATGGCAACAGCAATAATCAAACTCTATTCCCTGTCCTATACGGTTAGGTCCTCCGCCCAAAATTATGACTTTTTTCTTGTCTGACACGTCCGATTCATCTTCTGCGGGTGCATATTCGTAACAAGAATACATATACGCCGTATTACTGTCAAACTCTGCCGCACAAGTATCAATCCTTTTATACACGGAGTGAACATTTTTTTGATTTCGCAAAGCTCTTACCCTTTTTTCGGACACACCTGCCAAAGCAGCTATTTTTGCATCGGACAGCCCTGCCATTTTTAAAGCGAGTAAATCTTGTGCTTCTTCAGGCAATCCTTGTGTTTTAACCTTTTCTTCCAAAGCAACAATCTGCTCTATTTCCCGCAAAAACCAAGCATCAATTTTACAAAGTTTATACACTTCCTGCACGGAAAAACCACGCCTTAACGCCTCTGCCGCATACAAAATACGGTTTGGGCAAGCATAAGCAAGACGATACGACAATTTATCTTTATCCAAGCCTTGTTCTTCCGAATCAAAGCCTTTTAATCCTGTCTCCAGCGAACGTAAAGCCTTTCCCATCGCTTCCGCAAAACTTCTGCCGATAGACATAACTTCGCCGATGGATTTCATGGAAGTACCCAGCTCTGCCTTTGCTTCGGGGAACTTTTCAAAAGTAAAACGAGGCACTTTCACGACAACGTAATCAATAGCCGGCTCAAAAGAGGCGGGAGTAGTCCCCGTTATCGCATTTGTAATTTCCGGCAAAGTATAACCAACCGCCAACTTTGCCGCAACCGCCGCAATCGGGAATCCCGTTGCTTTTGAGGCAAGAGCAGATGAGCGGGATACTCTGGGATTCATCTCTATCACCAGCATACGCCCGTTATTCGGGTTAATGGCAAACTGCACATTTGAGCCACCCGTATCCACGCCGATTTCCCTTAATACCTTTATGGAGGCATCACGCATTTTTTGATATTCAACGTCGGTCAAAGTCATGGCGGGAGCAACGGTTACGGAATCCCCCGTATGCACACCCATCGGGTCTATATTTTCAATGGAGCAAACAATTATGCAGTTGTCAACACTGTCTCTGACAACTTCCATTTCCATTTCTTTCCAACCGACAACAGACTCCTCTATCAGCACCTCCGATATGGGAGAAGCCGCTAAGCCTGCCGCCACCATCTGCATATATTCATCAGTATTGTTAGCCGTTCCGCTGCCAAGTCCGCCAAGCGTAAACGACGGACGAATAATACAAGGCAAAGGAACAATGTTTAACGCCTCTTGTGCTTCCTGCATATTATGACAGGTTACGCTTTTCGGACATTCCAAGCCTATTTTCTCAACAGCCTTTTTAAATAATTCTCGGTCTTCGGCTTTTTCAATAACTTCGGCCTTGGCACCAATCATCTTTACGCCGTATTTATCCAGCACACCTGCCTTTGCCAATTCCATAGCGGCATTTAAGGCTGTTTGTCCGCCCATTGTCGGAAGTACCGCATCAACCTTTTCCTGAGAAATGATATGTTCCAAAGCGTCCAAAGTAATAGGCTCTATATAAGTTGCATCAGCCATATTCGGATCTGTCATAATCGTTGCGGGATTGGTGTTTATCAAAACGACTCTGTACCCTTCCGCCCGCAAAGTCTTGCAAGCCTGAGCACCCGAATAATCAAATTCGCACGCCTGCCCTATAACGATAGGACCTGCACCTATAACCAAAATAGTTTTTATATCAGTTCTTTTCGGCATTTTTCATCAACTCCGCAAATTCTTTAAAGTGTTGTTTACAATCATTAGGCCCGGGGGACGCTTCAGGGTGATACTGCACGGAAAAGGCAGGATATTTTGTTGAACGAATACCCTCCACGGAATCATCAAACAATGATTTATGAGTAATCTCTACATCTTTGGGCAAAGTATTTTTATCCACACAAAAGCCGTGATTTTGAGAAGTAATAAATACCTTCCCCGTTCTTAAATCCTGTACGGGGTGATTTTCTCCTCTGTGTCCTTTCGGCATTTTCACGGTCTTTGCACCCAAAGCCAAAGCAAGCATTTGATGCCCGAGACATATACCGAAAACAGGTATTCTCGCCTCTAAAACCTGACGTATAAAAGGTATTGCATATTCTCCCGTCGCACTCGGGTCGCCCGGTCCGTTGGATAAGAAAACACCGTTGGGAGAAAATTTCATCACTTCTTCAAAAGAAGTCTCTGCGGGAAAAACCTTTACATCACAACCGACAGAGACAATATCATCAATAATTTCCTGCTTTACGCCGTAATCCATAACCGCAACCCGCAAAGCACCCTCACCCGCCGCACGACTTTCCTTATAAGTCGCCTCTTTTGCCATATCCGCACCTTCGGCAGGTTGTATGGCAGCGGCTTTACGCTTCAAATCCTCTATATCCAAGCCGTTTTCACTGTAAGCAATAATACCGTATAAGCCGCCCTTACTTGCTCTTATCTTTTTCACCAAAGCCCTTGTGTCAATCTCACAAAGTCCGGTTATTCCCTGCTCCCTTACCCAAGTAATAAAGTCTTGCTCAGCTCGCCAATTTGACGGGCTTGTCGGATAATTCCGCACAATCAAGCCTGCCGCCCTTATACCGTAGCTTTGATAATCTTCACTGTTCACTCCCGCATTACCTATATGCGGAAAAGTAAACACCATTATTTGATTAAGGTATGACGGGTCGGTTAAGGATTCCTGATAACCGGACATAGCCGTATTAAAGACTATTTCTCCGCTTGCTTCCCCTTGTTTGCCAAAGCCCCGACACAAAAAAACATCACCGCCTTTGGTAACCAAAGCAGCTTTCACCGTATTTCCCGAATATGTCATTTGATTTTTCCCAGTATGTTAAACACTGAAAACAGTCTTATATACGTTTTATCCGATAAACGCAAGTAAATTATAAATTAACAAAAATATAAGTAAAAATGCCTTTTGCTACTTAAAGTGTATTTCAAATTCCGTTGTACCACTTTTACAATAGTTAATTGCATTGGTCAATGAAACCGGCCAAGAACTTGTGCTGTATCTGACAGTTACCGGATTTGCACCTTCCAAATGAACTCCCTCAAACACACCCGTATTACCCCAATCCGTTTGCAACATGTCCGTACAAACTTCAGCAGGCAACGGAGTTTCGGTTTTTACATAAAAACCATTGGTCGCCCATCCTGATTTTGCCATAGTAAAGCCACCACCAAACGGATTTTGTACATCACTCTCGCTAAGTTTACCGGAATTTAGTAAATTATCAATGGTAATACCGGTATAATCGCTTTTGTAGACAGTTCTGGCCCTTGTCGCTATAAGCTGTATCTTCTCAATCAGCTGCGTTGTTTTATAGCTTTGCATTGCCATTGAATAGCCTGCTATACCGCCTGCCGATAAAAC
>Ga0310690_10006495_pt1 | contig 15367 bp, 10 predicted proteins | sample AusTroGonzalo_MG_2_FD_207661 | JGI IMG/M metagenome (GOLD analysis project Ga0310690, IMG submission 207661) | Bovine rumen microbial communities from tropical cattle in Woodstock, Queensland, Australia - Gonzalo_04 (v2) (version 2) | ecosystem: Host-associated > Mammals > Digestive system >... | reverse complement strand
TCAGTACTACGTCACCACCCTTAGAGGTAACCCCGTCGCAATAGAATGTACCATTGGCATAGAGTTTCTCGCTTGTTGAAAGGGGAGACGGCATTGCATCGGTGCCCAGTGTCTGGAACCAATCATCTGCACCAGATACATAGTTGTTCAGCTTGTATGTCATCTGACCGTCAGTCAGAGTTTCGTCACTTGCATCGACTTTGAAACTGTTTATGACGCTAGGATTATGACGGCCAAAGTCATCATTGTTTGAAGAGCCAGTGTTCCAGTTTATATCAGCAACTATGAGGCAATTCTTAATGGTCGTGCTTGCATGGCTTTCGGCCCAACCAACGATACCACCATTCCCGTCACGATTAGGAGCACTGATTTTACCATAGAATGCACAGTTTTCAATGCTAACAGAGTTATATGTCACGGCGCAGAAGCCGCCGATAGTTCCGTCACCGCTCTGGCTGTCAATGATTTCAACGGTACTGATACAGTTATATATCTTAGAGCCGTCAACCTTCAGCAAACCACATAAGCCAGCCGTCTGATTACTATTAGTGGCGGTAATCTTACCTGCCAGTTTCAGGTGATGCACCTTACCAATAACTGTACCGAAGAAAGAGAAACGTGTACTATAAGACGATGCCAGGTCAACTGTAACGGTATGGTTTTGACCGTCGAACTCACCACGGAAAGGGAAATCCTCAAATAAACCAATTGCATCCAAGCTACCGTTTTTGTAAGCGGTGTAGTCAATGTCGGCAGTCAGCCTAACCTTATAGTTCTCATTGTTTACGTTGTTGCGACACATAAAAGCCAATGTGTTCAGTTCCTCCGGTGTGCCGATGTTGAAATAGCCATCCCCATCAGCTACCAAAAGCGTAGGATTGGCAGCCTGCCAAGACAACGTGCTATTGTTTTTGTTAACCGTAATGGTGTACCACTGCCAGTTCTCGTTTGAGGGATTCCACTTCCAGTCATTAGCAGATTGGAAGGTGTCAGTCCCCCCTTCTTGTGTAATGGCAAAATTTGCTGATGAGGGGCAGTAGCGAACATTCCAAGAGCTATTTCCTTCTTGGATTTTAAAGCCTTCGCCACCATGCTTCAGAAGGCCCGTCCATTCATAGACACCAGTGCTGGTTTCTCTCATTCTTGTTAATTGGCGCTGAATAAGATCGCCACTCCAACCAATGGTAGTAGCGTCACCAACAAGGTACAACCCGTCATCTGCATTGATGCTGACAACAGCCATGAATGCAAACAAAAGAGTAAAAAACTTTTTCATTGTCGTTTTAAGTTTAAAAGTGGTTAGTAATATGGTTTTTTGTTCTCTTTTTACCAAAAAGCACAACAAAGTTACACATTATTTATTATATATGCAACAATTGTATTGAAAAAATTGTCTCAGAGGTCTTAAATAGTGTTGGTAGCCATATACGCAAATGCCCCTGACCATGATTGGGTCAAGGGCATTTTGTTGTCAGTTGGGATGAGACTTATTCCTCGTCTTCCCAGATGTCCCAGGCGTTGTCCTCCTTGGTCAGGGCATCGCTACCATTTACGGTTTTGTCACTGATGGCCAGGCTCTCTGCCAGCATCTGAGCTGCATGAGCCTCTTCAATCTTGATGGTAGGTTTAATGTATTTCATTGTCTAAAAGATTTGATTTATGTTCTTTAAATAACTTTCTCATCAAGAATTAGAGAATTGGAGAATTACTATTTCCTTGGCGCAAGGCCATTACTTTCTTCAGGATGAAAAGAGTTATTTCTCGAATTCTCTAATTCTTGATATTGATGATTTTAAAAGAGAATCTTCTTGCCGTTCACGATGTTGACGCCCTTCTGAGCCTTGTTAATGCGCTGGCCAGCGAGGTTGTAGATTGATTGACCATCGACCATTGAGCATTGACCATTAACTTCGTTGATACCATCAGCATCATCACCCTCGAATGGATAGAAGGTCTTAACAAGAGCACCACCATCGATTACCAGATAGCCCTTACCTGCTGGGATAGTGCCAATTGCCTTATAGAAGCCAACACCACCTTTATTAGCGAGGATGTACTGGGTACCGTCAGTTTCAACTGCATCGTTGGAGAAGGTTAGGTCGTTAGCTACGCCCAGAATCCTTACTTCGTCGGTGTTGTTGTAATAGTATGTACCTTCTGCTGCCTTTACGACAACTGCATTGTCAGCAGGAACTTCTGTTACTTCCTCCAAGTGGATGTAAGTTGGATTCTTTTGTGCAGCGTATGCCGTAACACCTGCGGGAAGAGCTGCGACATTAGCCTTGGGTACGAAGGTTGCATATCCAGCATCGGTAACAGCGAACTGATATACAAAGCTATGAGTGGAGAAAGGTACAGGGTATGCATCAACATCAAGGTTCTGATACCAATCGGTGCCGCCTTGTGTGCTTCCGTTCAGCAGATAGCAAAGTTCGCCACTGGCAAGTCTTGCATCAGTAGACTCTACCTTAATACAGTTGCTGCATGTGCCAGCACCGCCATGAACGAAGTCCTTTTGAGAGCCTGCTATAATCTCGGCAGGGGCAACGAGACAGTTGGTGAAGGTACCGCTACCTGTCCAGCTTACCAAGCCGCCTACATTCAGACCTTCGCCTACATTGATAGAGCCGACAAAAGCGCAGTTCTTAACGGTGAATGCACCTTCCATGTCACCAAAGAGACCACCGCAAGTGGAATCGTCCGTGCCAGTGAACTTGACAGTAGATTTAACGACAACATTTTCTATAAGGGTGTTGTCGCCACGTGAGATACCACCAATACCTCCAATCCATTTTTCGGAGGACTCAACGCTACCTTCAAGTACAAGGTTCCTGATAGTTGCATCAATGATTGAACCAAAAAGACCAGTTCCCCTTGCATTGTTCTTAATATCAGTGGTAACAGTGTACATCTGACCATCGAAAGTGCCTGAGTATCGGTTGCCGTCTGTTCCGATGAAGCCCTTCGGATATGCTGTGTAATCGATCTCGGCTGTCAGCACAGCATCAGATGTGGTGTTGCCAGCGTTGACTTCGTCTGCGAACTTCTTCAGGGTTTCGCCGTTAGCTATTGGAAGCTTTCCGTCAACAACAGGCAGGTTGGTAAAGCTGCTTGAAGAGGCCTGATGAACTGTTTGACCAAAACCGAAGAGAACTGGATGGCTACCTGGGGCAATAGTTTGTGTCCAAGTCTCACCATCGTTTGTGTTTCCATTCAACAGATAGCAGAATGCACCGCTTGTAACCTGCTTGGCTGTAACTTTGTTGACATTGTCCTGCTGACCTACACCTTCAAGCTCATAGCAATTAACAATTTGGGTAGAACCGCGAGTGAAGGAGCCGGTGCCGTAAATACCGGTCAATGTGGCAGAACTCCAGCAGTTCTTTACAACAGAGCTTGAACTTGACCAACCGCAGATAGTGGCAGATTCGCGATTGCCGTTTATAGCACCTGTTACATAGCAATTGGTGATGTGCAGATTTGCAGAGCCGCCGTTGTCAACACCAAGGATACCTGCAGCGTTCTGAGCATTAGAAGTAATAGTACCTTCGTTACCAATGTTGGTGATGTAAACTTCACCGCCACCATTGGTGCCACCAATCAAACCAACGAAGGCATTACCGGTGATAGAGCAGGTCTTGTCGAGGACAAGATTCTTGATGTTAGCACCGCCTCCGATTCTGCCAAACAGGCCTTGGTAGTCATAGCCGCCGTTGTTGATAACGAGGTTCTTTACAACATGGCCCTGGCCATCGAACTCGCCAACATACAAGTGTGCATCAGTACCGATAGGATAGTAGTCCGTAATGCCAGACATGTCAACATCGGCATACATACGAGCCTTGGCATTGGTTTCGCCATTGGCGTTTACAAGTACAGTGAACGCTGTCAATGTCTGGGCATTGATAATCTTCTTGTACCCGTCCGCATCAGTCTCAATGACTCCACAGTTCTTGCAGAGGCCATCTTCGTACTCGTGAGGAGCTTGCGTAGGATAACTTTCGGTATTAGAATATGTCAGGTCAACATCGGAACCGTCGCAATGGAGGACACCAGAGCCATAAACCCGTGCATGGGTAGAGAAGGGAACAGGCTGGGCATCGGTGCCAAGCGTCTGATACCAGATAATGTCGCTCTGGTCGCCATTAAGCTTGTAGCAGAGAGTGCCGTTTGCCTTCTGTTCTGCTGTAATAGGCGTACCTTGTACTGTTCCCATCTCATTGAGGTAGTAGCAATTGTTGAATGTGTTGGTGCCTCCACTATGAGTCAGGGTAAAGGTACTGCTGGTACCTGTTCCTTCGGTAAGCTTGCAAGCAGTATAGCAATTGTTCAGAGTGGTGGAAGAGTTTCCATCCGACCAGCCCGAATAGCTGCTGTACATAGAGCTGCCCGAATATCCCATTTCGCCGAGAGTTGCGCAGTTGTTGAAGGTAATGTTGGCGTAGTTGGCACCTACCATACCTGCATCGCCCGTCACGCCGCTTCGTTGTCCAGTGATATTGACATTTGTCACAACTTTCTCCACGAGCACTGTGCCATCAGCGCGACCGATGAGAGCTCCGAAATGGATGTTCGTTGAGACAGCACTGCCTTCCACATTCAGATTGCGGATGGTGGCTCCATCGACAGCGCGGAAGAGTCCCTGATGGCTGCTGGTTACGTTTGCATAGTGATAGGTAATGGTGTATCCTGCGCCATTAAAGATGCCGGCAAACTTGTGATCTGCTGTGCCAATCATAAGGTTGGGATAGTCGCTGGTGCTCAAGTCGATGTCGGCTGTCAGGAGAGCCTTTGAGGTCGTTTCTCCTTTTTCAATCTTGCGAGCAAACCAATTCAGCTGCTTTGCTGTGCCGATAAGATAATAACCATTTGCATTCTTCTCCACAGCATCGGGATCGGCTTGGCCGCAAACAGTGCAGAACCCCTCATCGTTATACTGATGGTCATTTTGTATAGGATGACTTTCTGTATTGGTATATGTGAGAGGATTGTCTTCAAACTCTGCTCCGTCGCAACGTAGCGTTCCTGTTTCATAAACTTGTGCATGAGAAGAGAAGGGAACAGGATGAGTATCAGCATTAAGCGTCTGATACCAAGCGATTTCGCTTTGGTCGCCGTTGAGTATAAAGCAAAGTTTGCCGCTGACAACTTCTTCGGAAGTGATGATATTGGTCTTGTCCTTACCATTGTTGTTCTGTGTACCCACGCCTACTATCTCGTAGCAGTTGACGACAGAGGTGTAACCGCGAGTGAATGAATTGGTGTCGCCGTATTTGCCTTGCAACGTAGCAGTGCTGTAACAGTTCTTAACAATAGAATTTGTACTTGACCAAGAGCAAATAGTAGCGGATTCACGATTACCGCTGACAGCTCCTGTCACATAGCAGTTGGTAATAAACATATCTATGGTGCCGCCCATGTCAACGCCAATGATACCTGATGCATTCGCACCAGTACCTGTTACAAAACCTTCGTTGCCTACATTGGTGATATAGACTTTGCCACTGCCGTTCGTGCCACCAATCACTCCAACGTATGATTGGCCAGTGATGGAGCAGGTGTTGTCGAGAACAAGGTTCTTGATATCAGCACCGTTGCCGATTCTGCCGAACAGACCTTGATAATCATAGCCGCCATTATTGATGACTAAATTGCTGATAGCATGACCCTGACCGTCGAACTCGCCCACGTACAAATATGTTTCAGTTCCGATAGGATAGTAGTCAGTAATGCCAGACATGTCAACATCTGCATACATACGAGCCTTCAAGCCAGTTTTGCCCCTGGTGTTTACAAGCACCGTGAATGCGGTCAATGTCTGAGCATTGATAATCTTCTTGTAGCCGTCTGCATCAGTTACAATGTCTCCGCAGTTTCGACAAACACCATCCACGAATACATGATCAGGAATAGTTCCTGAAGAAGTGTTGCTATATGTGACATCATTGCCCAGAGGCGTACCATCGCAAAGATAATTTGCAGTTACAGCATAGACAAGTCCGCCTTCCTTTGCAATAGGCATTGGCTTTGCGTCTGTGCCAATCAGTTGATAGAAGCGGTCCAAACCGCTCTGCTTACCATTCAGGAAATATGCAAGTTCACCGTTAGCTATACCGTCTGTATTTGTGTAGATGGTGAATTTGTTCTTATTAATTTCATCATCTTTAACATATTTACTTGTGATTGGATTTGCGACATACACATTTTCACAGGTTATTTTGCCAGGGTTACGACTGATGTTATAGGAATTTTCTGTGCCTGCCGTTTGGGTATCATTAGCACAGCCTGCACCAACGAGGTGACCGAGGAATGCACAGTTCTTGAAAGTGGTTGCGTCATTTGCCCAGCCGGCGAATCCGCCAATGCGTACGCAGCCACTTGTCAAGTCAGTTCTAGGTGTGATGAAGTCGCCTGCATAGATACAGTTTTCAACGGTCTTGCTATATATCATCTTCCCAAAGAAACCGCCAGAGCTGTTATCACCATTTACGGAGGAGGTAATTGTAACGTCGGAATACACATTGCGTACCAAAGACTGACGGCCTTCTCCTGAAATACAGCCGACGTTTGTTGCACCTGTTCCGGTTGTGCTAATAGAGCCGTGCATGATGACGTTCTCAAAAATACCACAGTGTTCGGGCATAAAGCTTGCACGGAAGCCAACGTCGACCAGTTCTATGGTAAGTACGTGACCGCCACCGTTAAAGTTTCCGTCTATCCAGTCGTTGCTGTTGAAAATAAGCTGACCGGTAGGAGGGGTGCATTCGATGTCGTTCACCATCTTCATGTTAATTTTGAAGCCGTTGTGCAGACGGTTCCAACCTTCTGCAAGATACAGGTCTGCTGCGCTGCCGAGAAGGACAGCTTTGTCCGTTGCATCGAATCTGGTGGGGTCGTCGAAGTCAAAGCAGTTGAAGTTGAACTGGCCGCAAGTGGTGCAGACACCATACTTGTCGTATGTGTGCTTTGTTGCAGTATCGCTGCCGCTGTTGGAGAAGGTAACTTCGCCTGAAGCCTTACCCTGACAGTTGGTAGCTACAGAGGCATAAACCTGACCTTTATTTGCACCAAACACAGCAGGAACAGGGTAGGGGTCACCTATGTTCTGGACCCATCGGATTTGGCTCTGGTCGCTGTTCAACTGATAGCAAATCTTACCACTTAACAGTTCCTCAGAAGTAACAACAGTCGTCCCCTTGTTGGTAACGCCCCAGTTGTTGGTGACATAGTTGTTGGCGCAAGCACCTTTGGGGCGATTGTTGTAACTGTCTGCATTGTATGTTTCCAGATCAATAACATTCAAGTATTCATCGTTACGAACAAGGCCTGCACTCTTGCCGTCCGACCATTTAAAGTTGCTTTCGGGATCGTTGATGACCAGACAATTTGCAATGTTGATGAAGGTGGGGTTAGTATTACTATTATCTGCCCATGCAGCAAGACCGCCACACTTATGTGTAGTAGCACCAGTGATTTTGATTTTTGCAAGACAGTTCTCAATAGTTGCAGTTTTGTTTAACTGACCAACAATAGCACCAATGCTAGCATCGTCATCATCAGTAAAATTTGATGTGATGTTTACATCTGCGAAGCAGTCGCGGATGATACCGCTACTGTAGTTGGCGATAGCGGCAGTATGCTTATACAAACCGGTCACAATGGTACCCTGAACCTTTAGCTTTTTGATAATAGCATGATTGCCAACTGAATGGAAGATTGCCGGACCTTCACCGTCCGTGCCGTCCGAGAGGTTGATAGAGATTGTGTGGCCTGCACCGTCGAATACACCTTGATAGTTTAGGCCGTTCTTGCCTATCTTTGTACCGTCGGTGCCCTTGTCGATGTCAGCCGTCAGAAGGGCATTGATATTAACATTGCCCGCATTCACGAGTTCGGCGAAGGCCCTGAAGTCTTCCGCTGAACCAATCTGGTAGAACCCATTCACTTGGGAGAGTGCCCAAGCTGTTGTGCTGACGACGCTCAACAGCGCAGTCATGCACAGACATAGTAGTTTCTTTTTCATGGTAAAGATAATTTGATTAATAACTAAGATATAATATGGTATAGTTGTTTAAGGTATAATATTTAATATGCTTTCATGGTTTTTGCCCTACAAAGTTACCTTTTTCTTCAATATCTTCAAAACTTTTCGGCAACTTTCTTCGACATTGATGTAAAAAAAAATGAAAAATCCCGTACATGGGATTTTTCGATTTCACCCTACGCCCTACACTTTTCCTGCCTTTGGCGATGCTTCACCCTGTTCGTGCGTACGCTTCATTGCTGGCGGCGGGTCCAATGAAGCACGTTGTCTTATTGTTTACACCATGATGTAATTATTTTACACCCAGCGTGTAAATTTTTACACCATAGGTGAATAGATGTGTAATGCCTGCAGAAAGGGGGCTTTTGCCTATTCCATGATGTCCTTTGTGCCGCCAGTTGTCTGGAAGAATGTGACCTGAGTGGTGGTCTTCTTGTCGAAGAGGGTGTTGGAGAGTATCTCCACGATGCCGAACTGCGCCACGGGGGTCTCCATGTTGACAAACTCCTGACCGCCGTGGTTGATGCTGATTTTCGTTCGTGCGGGGACGTTGTAGTAAACGCCGTGTTCCATCTTGGTGCGCTTCTTGGCTGCCTCTTCCGTGGGGACGGCTGTGGGAATGGTCTCCAGCACCTTGACGGATGCTATGACGGGTTCGCCTGCCAAGTTATCTGCATCCAGCACGCCGAGCTTCTGCGAGAAGCGGAAGAGGATGTCGCGGTTGGTCTCCTGTTGCGGGTCGTAGAAGAGGGAGAAGACCTCGGTGTCGGTCTGTGTGGTGCCGCTGAAGAGTGACTCCAGTACGGCAGCCTGTTTGTCGAGCTGGTCGAGCATGAGCTTGAGCTGTGCACCGTCCTTGGGCGTGTTGTCGGCTTCGCCCCGAATGAGGGCGTTCTTGCTGTCGCGTATGTCGTAGATTTCCTGTGCACAGAGCTCTGCCATCTTGGCTGTGCTGCCTGCCGAGAGTATCTCCTGCGTCATGTAGGAGCGCGGATTCTCGGGGGCCGGACCCTTCTCGGGTTTGGGCAGGTCGGGCAGGAAGGTTTCCTGCGCGTCAGTGTTGATGCTCAGCAGGAGCCCGTCGCGGCTGAGGCCGACGAGCGGAGCCACCGTCTTGCTCTTGAGCTTGATGCTGTAGGCTTTCTGTGGGTCGGGCTTGCCGTAAGGCTCGAGCGTGATGCTCTTTAGCTTCCACTGTACGCTCTCCTCCTTGGGTACGTCTTGCAGGCGCAGGTAGCGGTCGGCATACTTGTAGAAGTCGCCGGGGCGGGTTGTTGTCTTTTCCGCTGTGACGCTGACGCGGAAAGCTGTGCGCGGCAGGTAGTATGTGACGCCCTCCAGCGTGCTGCCCGGCACGAAAGGCTCAACCTCCGTCTGAGCGGTGGCAAAGTTAAACGTTAAAAGTGAAAAGTTAAAAATAAGTGGCAATATTAAGCGTTTCATAGTTGCTTCTTTTTTTTTCGTAATAACGTGATAACGCAATTTTTAATTCTTAACTCTTAATTCTTAATTATGAATTATTTATGTCTGTTTGCCCGCTGGCGGCGGATGTCGGCTTTCTTCTTTGCTGCACCGCTGCCGTGAGCACCAGTAATGTATTGCTTCTTCTTGGCTTTGGTCTTGACTTTGGCTTCTTCTTTCTTCGCGCCGCCTTTGGGCCCACCTCGAAAGGTAATGCCTTCTAGGATAACTGCATCTATGTCATCGCCTCCGAATTTCATGTCATTGAACATTTATCATTGAACATTGAACATTAATGAGTGAGAGCGGCAGCAAATTTTTCATTGACTTTCCCTTCGGTCGTCGAGCGTTGCTTCTTCACTCTTCACTTTTCACTTCTTTAGTGGTGGAACAGCCTTACGCCTGTGAATGCCATGGCGATGCCGTATTTGTCGCAGGTCATGATGACGTGGTCGTCGCGGACGCTGCCACCGGCCTGTGCGATATACTCCACACCGCTCTTGTGGGCGCGCTCTACGTTGTCGCCGAAGGGGAAGAAGGCATCGCTGCCCAGGCTGACGCCTGTGTTCCGGGCTATCCAGGCCTGCTTCTCCTCGCGGCTGAGGGGTTCGGGTCGTTCGGTGAAGAACTTCTGCCACTCGCCTTCGGCAAGGACGTCCATGTAGTCGTCGCTGATGTAGATGTCGATCGTGTTGTCGCGGTCGGCTCGGCGGATGCCGGGGATGAAGGGCAGAGCCATTACCTTCGGGTTCTGGCGGAGCCACCAGATGTCGGCCTTGCTGCCTGCCAGACGTGTGCAATGGATGCGGCTCTGCTGACCGGCTCCGATGCCGATGGCCTGTCCGTCCTTGACGTAGCAGACGCTGTTGCTCTGCGTGTATTTCAGGGTGATAAGGGCAATGATGAGGTCGCGACGGGCAGCTTCAGGGAAGTCCTTGTTGGCTGTAGGAATGTTCTCGAAGAGCGACGGGTCGTCCAGCCTCACTTCGTTGCGTCCCTGCTCGAAAGTGACGCCAAAGACCTGTTTGCGCTCGATGGGAGCGGGCACATAGTTGGGGTCAATCTGGATGATGTTGTAGGTTCCTTTGCGCTTGTCGCGAAGTATCTGCAAGGCTCCGTCCGTATAGCCGGGGGCGATGATGCCGTCGCTCACTTCGCGCTTGATGATGAGGGCGGTCGCCTCGTCGCAGGTGTCGCTCAGGGCTATGAAGTCGCCGTAGCTGCTCATGCGGTCGGCACCTCTGGCACGGGCGTATGCACAGGCTATAGGCGAGAGCGGCATCTGGATGTCATCCACGAAATATATGCGAGCCAAAGTGTCGTTTAAAGGCAAGCCAACAGCAGCTCCTGCCGGAGATACGTGTTTGAAACTTGCAGCTGCAGGTAGGCCTGTTGCTGTTTTCAGTTCCTTGACCAACTGCCAACTGTTCAGCGCATCAAGAAAGTTGATGTAGCCGGGACGTCCGCCTAGCACCTCGATGGGTAATTCTCCCTCTTCCATAAAGATGCGCGAGGGTTTCTGATTGGGGTTGCAACCGTACTTGAGCTGAAGTTCTTTCATCCTAAACACTTATTTTATATGTTATTATTGTGTTCATGTCGTTACTTTCGACTGCAAAGATACGACTTTTAATTCACAATTCATAATTCGCAATTCATAATTTTTCGTTTCATTGCAAAAGCGTAGCATTCAGAAGCGGAAATAGAGGAAGGGCTGGATGTCGCTTGAGTGCAGTTCGATGACCATTTGTACGACGATAAAGAAGATGAGCAGCTTCATGAGCCAAGGCCAGTGGATGAATTTTGCCTCTGCATGACTGTAGGTCTTTTCGCCAATGAAGAGCGACAGGATGCTGACAATAAGCAGGATGCACCAAGTGGTGCGGGCTGCGAAGAAGGGCACGGCATAGCTTAGGTCCATGCGGGTGAAAATGGCAGTGAACAGCTGGCGGACCGTGTCGAGGTCAGGCGAACGGAAGAATGCCCAGCATATAATGACAAAGCAGAGTGTAAGGATGCGCGAGACAGAGATGGTAAGCCAGTTGTCGCGAATGTCTCGCAGCACAGGCTGGAAAGCTTTGTGGATGGCAAGCCCGAGTCCGTGCAGGGCTCCCCAAATGAAGAACATCAAGGTGCTGCCGTGCCAGATACCTGCGGCGAGCATGGTGACGAAGAGGCTCAGGCAGGTGCAGAAGATGCCGTGACGATTGCCTCCGAGGGGAATGTAGAGATAGTCGCGGAACCATGTGGAGAGCGAGATGTGCCAGCGATGCCAAAACTCCGTGAGGTTGCGGCTGCGGTAGGGGAAGGCAAAGTTTTCGCAAAGGCGGATGCCGAGCATGGCGGCAATGCCGATGCTGATGTCGCTGTAGCCGCTGAAGTCCAGATAAATTTGCATCGTGAAACCGAGGAGTCCCATCAGGCACTCGAAGCCGGAATATGTGTCGGGCGCAGAGAATATCCAATCGTTGTACTGGGCAATATAGTCGGCCACAATCGCTTTTTTGACAACACCCAGAATGATGAGCCAAAGTCCCATGTAGAGTAGTCGTTCGCTGACAACATCCTCCCGCCTGATTTGCGGGAAGAAAGTCTTGGCTCTGGTAATGGGACCTGCCAATAGAAGTGGGAAGAAAGAGAGATATAAGAGGTATTCCAGGAATGTAACCTTCGTGCAGAAGTTGCGCCGATAGACATCCACAGAATAGCTGATGGCTTGGAAGGTATAGAAGGAAATGCCGATGGGCAGGGCGATGCTCGGGAACGAGATATTTGTGGTGAGCATCTGGCTCATCAGTTCGGAGAAGGGATGACTGTACTTGAAGAAGAGCAGCGGCAGCAGGTCGAGCGTGACGATGAGGAAGAGCATGCACTTGCGTCCAGCTCCTTTCGTGTCGGACATCCATTCGGTCAGCACCCAAGATATGAGGGCGGTGGCTGGCAGCATGAGCATCAGCCAGCGGTTGCTCAGGTAGAAGAAGCCGAGGCTGGCGGCGATGACATAGAGCATGACCAGTTCGCGCTTCGTCTTTCGCAGCAAGGCGAAGAGGAGGAGGAAGGCAATGAAGGCTGCCCAAAAGTGTATCGTCGTGAAAAGCATAATAAATGAAGAATAAAGAGTGAAGAATTTGCTACCGCCTTTAACTTTCAACTTTCAATTTTCAACTAATCAAGCGGTTGCAGTGCGTAGGTCTTGTAGGTGTGTTTCTTGCCGTCGGTCGGTTTGTCCATGCGGATAGGGTGGGCTGTTGCCGGACTTTCCATCCATCGGGCTACGCTGTCCATCCAAAGCCCTGCAGCATAGAATGTGGGGTGCATGCGGTCGCGTCCGCGTTGCAGGGTAAGCCCGCGGCTGTCGTAATAGTGGTTTTCGCCAACGATTTGCCTTGTCAGATCATTGATGCCTGTGTCCTCACGCCATGCTGGAACGCCAATCCAGACGAAAGGCTTGTTGCCCACCTCGGCCAGTATCCGGCGTATGCTTGACTCCCGCGCGGCAGGGTCCTTGATGAACTGCTCGTTGGCTCCGATGCTGATCATGAAGAAGGTGGGTTGCACCTTATCAATAAAGTAGCGCAGGGTGTCGGTCTTTGCCCATATCTCTGTCGTGGAACCGTACCAGACGACGTTTGTCATGTTATACCCGTTGGCAAAGGCATAGCAGTTCATTCGGCGCAGGAGTCCTTCCACCATCGAGTCGCCAAAGAACAGGATGCGGTGGGAGGTGGTGTCGGGGAGGTGGGGGAGCTCACTAGTTTTATTAGTCTCACGAGTCTCACGAGTCGTACTAGTTTTACTCTCCCCCTCCTCCTCCTCGGTTGAGGGGGCAGGGGAGGGGGCTGTGAGTTGCATTTTCCCCAGCTTCCATCCAGGAGGCGGCAGCTGCATAGGGCTGCTGGCGTACCAGATGACGAATGCCAAAGGCAGCAACAGTATTGCTATGAGTTTCAGATAAGCCCTCATGTTCTCAAAACGTAACTCAAAACTCTAAACACCTAATTCTTAATGCTCATTGAAACAATCTTCTGCTCCAGGTTGATTAGGGCGGTGACGCGATAGAGTCTGGAGGTGGGCTTGCTGGTGTCGCTACGGCTGATGGTTTCCTGTACGTTGACTGCTATGGCGAACCCAACGCTGCCGTTGGGAAGTGATTCCTTGCGGACTTCCATCTGCTGGCCGATGGCATAGTGGAGCCCGATGACGTCCTTTTCCATCTTGTCGCGAGCATACTGGACAATCACTTCTGCATCGGCTTGCCGCTTGCCACAGAATTCTACCATGCTGTCGACGGGGATGGCTTCGCGTGCTGCCTCTACGTTCTGGTGGGCAATGGCCTTGGAGAAGAAGGTTTCCAGTGTGCCTCGAATTGTGGCGCGTTCGCTAGGCGTCACCTTTGCGATGAGCAGTGCATTCCTCCTCTCGGATGCTTCCGTGACATGGCGTCCGGAAGGATGGTTTTTGAGATATTTCGCGATAGCCTCTTCGCCTCCATTGGCTTGGGCCTCGTGCCAGTCGATGGAATCGAGGATGTCTTCGCAAATGCGCTGGCGAGGTGAGTCGGGATGGTTTTTCATGAAGCGCAAGATGCTTTTACGGCTGATGATCTTTTGCACTTGTTCCCATTCCTCGTGTTCCTGCTGAAGCACAAGCATGCGCTCCCTTATTTCGTCGCAATGCGGACTATTGGGATAGTCGGCGAGGAATTGTTCGTGGAACTGCGGGTTCGTGACGTCGGCGAGCCGTTCATAGTCTGCCTGCTCCTTTTGCTGCATCCGCTGCTGGTGGTAGTAATAGTAGCCTGTGCCGCAGAGAGCAACTGTCACGAGCAACAGGATGATTTTCCCCAGACATCCCCAGATGGTGTTTCCCTTCTTCCTTTTCTTTCGGGGTGCGGGAGTTGCGGTTTCACTCGGCAGCTCTTCCGGGCGGGTTGTGTTGGCTGGCTCGATGGGGTTTTTGCATTCCGGACATACTTCTTGCGACTTGAGGCAGTAGTTGCCGCATTTCGGGCAGATGCGAAGCTGACCGGAAATCTTGATGCCGCAATGGGGGCAGGTGCCTGCCATAGTGGAAACTTGTCCTCGGCAAACTGGACATTTGATGATGCTCACGGTATTGTGGATGAAAAGATGAAAAGTTTTAATCATTAAAGGGGCACAGGCTTTGCGGCCGTGCCCCTTTGGGTTGTTGGTATGATGACCAATGATTATTCTTCTGTCTGTGCAGGAACTTCTTCAGCGGCGGGAGCTTCTTCCTTGGCGGCGGGAGCTTCTTCCTTGGCGGCTACGGGAGCGTTCTCTGCCAGGACGGTGAAGGGCACCTGAGCTGCAACCTCCTTGTGGAGCTTGACGGTAGCAACGTATTCGCCTGCGGTCTTCACATCCTTGACGATGATGGTCTTGCGGTCGATGTCGAAGCCGAGCTTCTGGAGTTCATCGGCAATCTGCAGGCTGTTGACGCTGCCGTAGATGACGCCGCTATTGCTTACTTTTGCGCTGATGGTCAGGCTGACTGCATTGAGCTTCTCTGCAAGAGCCTCTGCTTCGGCCTTGATTTTGGCAAGCTTGACGGCTTTCTGCTTGAGTTCCTCGGCGAGTGCTTTCTTGGCTCCTACGCTGGCGATGACACCTTTGCCCTGAGGAATCAGGTAGTTGCGACCGTAGCCAGGCTTAACATTCACGATATCGTTCTTGTAACCGAGTCCGATTACGTCTTCTTTCAGTATAATTTCCATAATCTTCCTCCTTACTTTTATTTCATCAAATCGGTTACGAAGGGCAGCAGAGCCAAGTGGCGGGCACGCTTAACGGCCTGAGCGACGCGGCGCTGATACTTGAGTGAAGTGCCAGTGATGCGGCGGGG
>Ga0310690_10006494_pt1 | contig 15368 bp, 12 predicted proteins | sample AusTroGonzalo_MG_2_FD_207661 | JGI IMG/M metagenome (GOLD analysis project Ga0310690, IMG submission 207661) | Bovine rumen microbial communities from tropical cattle in Woodstock, Queensland, Australia - Gonzalo_04 (v2) (version 2) | ecosystem: Host-associated > Mammals > Digestive system >... | reverse complement strand
CAATGCCACCAAGGTTTCCGTAACCCTTAACGACAACCGGCAGTACGATGCCACCGTTATCGGCACAGACCCTGCTACGGATGTGGCCATCATCAAGGTGGACGCCACGGATCTTCCCACCCTGCCGATGGGAGACAGTGACCAGCTGCGCCTGGGCGAATGGGTGCTGGCTATCGGCTCCCCGCTGGGAGAGCAGCTCCGGAGCACCATTACCGCCGGTATCGTGAGCGCCAAGGGCCGCTCCATGCCGGACGGCAGCGGAGAGTTCAAGATTGAGTCCTTCATCCAGACCGATGCGGCCGTGAATCCCGGCAACTCCGGCGGCGCCCTGGTGAACAAGAAGGGAGAACTGGTGGGCATCAATACCGCCATCGTGTCCCAGACGGGCTCCTATAGCGGTTATTCCTTCGCCGTTCCGGTGAACATAGTGAAACGTGTTGTGGGAGACCTCATCGACTATGGTTCCGTCAAGCGTGCACTCCTGGGTATCACCATGGTTACGGTGGACAAAAAGTTTGCCGACGAAATGAAACTTTCTTCCGTATCCGGCGTATATATTAACGAGGTTTTGAAGGGAAGTGCCGCTGAAGAGGCAGGGCTCGCCAAGAACGATGTCATCATCGCCATCGGCGGCCAGCAGGTCAAGGACGCTTCTTCCGTGCAGGCCAAGGTGAACGAGTATCACCCCGGAGACAAAGCCACCATCACCTATATCCGCGACGGCAAGGAAAAGACCACCCAGGTTACGTTCCATGCCGCAGCCACCGAGAACGGAGAAAAGGATATCGACGGATCGGTCCTCTTCTACGGCGCCCGGCTCAAGAGTGCGGATCCGGAGACGCTCAAGGCGCTCGGACTCCGTTCCGGCGTGGAAATCGTCTCGGCAGGTGAGGGCAAAATGGCCCAGGCCGGCGCCCCTGCAGGCGGTATCATCGTGTACATCAACGATGAACAGGTTTCAAAGCCCGAAGATGTAATAGCGAAGGCGAAGAAGGCATCCCGCGCTGTGTACGTGGAAGGCGTGGACAAGAACGGAAAGGCATTCTACTTCGGCTTCGGCAAGTAAGGGGCTGCCTGTAGAATCGACTGTTCATTACGGTCAGTTCCTTGCGAAGGACTGACCGTAATGTTTTTATATAGATGAGACAGTTAAAGATTACTAAATCCATCACCAACCGCGAGAGCGCGTCGCTGGACAAGTACCTCCAGGAGATTGGCCGCGAAGAGCTGGTTACCCCCGACGAAGAAGTGGAACTGGCCCAGCGTATCCGCAAGGGAGACCAGGCCGCCCTGGAAAAGCTTACCCGTGCCAACCTGCGCTTTGTGGTTTCCGTGGCCAAGCAGTACCAGAACCAGGGCCTCAGCCTTCCGGACCTCATCAATGAGGGCAATCTGGGCCTGATCAAGGCCGCTGAAAAGTTCGACGAAACCCGCGGCTTCAAGTTCATTTCCTATGCCGTGTGGTGGATCCGCCAGAGCATTCTCCAGGCTTTGGCCGAACAGAGCCGTATCGTGCGCCTGCCCCTGAACCAGGTGGGCTCCCTGAACAAAATCAACAAGGCCCTGTCCAAGTTCGAGCAGGAAAACGAGCGTCAGCCCTCCAACGAAGAGCTGTCGGAGATGATAGACGTTCCCAAGGACAAGATATCGGATACCCTCCGCGTGAGCGGCCGTCATGTGAGCGTGGATGCCCCGTTCGTGGAAGGGGAAGACAACAGCCTCCTGGACGTTCTGCCCAACGACGATTCCCCCAGCGCAGACAAAGGCCTGGTGAACGAATCCCTGAATACGGAAATCGAGCGCGCCCTCAGCACCCTCACGGACCGTGAAAGGGAGATTATCAAGAGTTTTTTCGGCATCGGCTGCCAGGAAATGACCCTGGAAGAGATTGGAGAGCGTTTCGGCCTCACCCGTGAGCGCGTGCGCCAGATTAAGGAAAAGGCCATCCGCCGGCTCAAGAGCCCGTCCCGTTCCAAACTCCTTAAAGGTTATCTGGGATGAGTCCGGAAGCTTTTATCCAGCAGAAGGCCGCACAGGCCATTCAAGCTTTATATGGTACTGAAGTGGCGGAAACGTCACTTCAGGTTTCTGTTACCCGGAAGGAATTCGAGGGAGACTATACCCTGGTCACCTTCCCGCTCCTCAAGATTACCCGTCAGGCTCCGGACGTAACCGGCAATGCCATCGGCGCATGGCTGGTGGAAAACGTGCCGGAAATCGCTGCTTTCAACAGCGTGAAGGGTTTCCTGAACCTTTCCTTCTCGCCCATGTACTGGAACGAGTCTCTCGCCGCCGTGGCGGCCGATGAGGACTTCGGTCAGCTTCCCGCCACCGGAAAGCGTATCATGGTGGAGTTCTCCAGCCCCAATACCAACAAGCCCCTCCATCTGGGCCATATCCGCAACAACCTGCTGGGAGACAGCGTGTCCCGCATTCTCAAGGCCTGCGGCAACGATGTGGTGAAGTCCACCATCGTGAACGACCGCGGCGTGCACATCTGCAAGAGCATGTACGCCTGGGAGAAATGCTTCAACGGGGCTACCCCGGAAAGCACCGGCAAGAAGGGAGACCACCTGGTGGGGGACTGCTACGTGGCCTATGCCAAGATGGAAAAGGAGCACCCCGAAATCATCGACGAGGTGCACCGGATGCTGGTGAAGTGGGAGCAGAACGACCCTCAGGTGCGTGCCCTCTGGGAGATGATGAACGGCTGGGTGTATGCCGGTTTTGACGAGACATACGCCGCCCTGGGCATCACCTTCGACCAGGTGGACCACGAGTCCGAAACTTACCTTCTGGGGAAGGAATTGGTGCAGAAGGGCTTGCAGGAAGGCGTTTTCGTGAAGGACCCGGACGGCTCCGTATGGTGCGACCTCACGGCCGACGGCCTGGACCGCAAGCTGGTGCTTCGCGGAGACGGCACTTCCGTGTACATTACCCAGGACCTGGGAACGGCCGAGCGCCGCTTCAACACCTACAAGCTGGACTCCCACGTGTATGTGGTCGGGAATGAGCAGGATTACCATTTCCAGGTGCTCAAGCTCATCCTCAAGAAGCTGGGCTTCGCCTGGGCGGACCAGATCTACCACCTCTCCTATGGCATGGTGGAGCTTCCGGAAGGCAAGATGAAGTCCCGCGAGGGCACCGTGGTAGATGCCGACGACCTCATCCAGAGCATGTATGAGGAGGCCAAGAAAACCTCCGAGGAAAGCGGCAAGCTGGCCGATATCTCAGAGGAAGAGAAAGACCGCCTGTACCATGTGATCGGCCTGGGAGCCCTGAAGTATTTCATTATCAAGGTGGATCCCAAGAAGACCATGCTCTTCAACCCCAAGGAGTCCATCGACTTCAACGGCAACACCGGTCCCTTCATCCAGTACACCCACGCCCGTATCTGCAGCATCCTGCGCAAGGCCACCGTGCCCTTCGGTCCGGAGGATATCAAGGCCGATGCCCAGCCTTCGGCCAAGGAAATCCGCCTGGTGAAGCTGCTGGGCCTGTACCCCGGCAAGGTGGCCGAAGCCGGCAGTTCCCTAAGCCCCGCCGTCATTGCCAACTACGCCTACGAACTGGCGAAGGAATTCAACCAGTACTACCACGAGACGCCCATCCTCAAGGAAGAGGACCAGGCTGTACTCAAGTACCGTCTGGAACTGATAGAAGTACTGGCTCGGACGCTCCGCAGCGCCATGGGTCTGCTGGGTATCCAGCTGCCCGAAAGGATGTAGTAGATCCTTCGTCACTCCGTTCCTCAGGATGACATCATTGTCATTCTGAATTGTCAATCTGAATTGTCAATCTGAATTGTCGTTCTGAATTGTCGTTCTGAATTGTCATTCTGAGCGAAGCGAAGAATCTATTTCTCCAGATAACGGAGCGTAGCGGAGAGGATTTCCGGCATCTGGGGCGATGTCTCCAGCGGGAAGCCGAAAGCCACACAGCGGTAGCCATCTGCCTGATAAGCGGTGGCTGCCGTTATTTTTGTACCCTGGTAACGGAGGATGGGAACGGTCTTTTCGGAAGCCGGCTCAATGCCGTCCGGATTCTCCACGCGGTAGATTTGGACCGACCACTGGCGGTTGTAGGTAATGGATGGCAGGCGGACGGGGGCGCCCTTGATGCCATCGGCCCCACCGGAAGTGTCTCCGAAATTGGTTACCCATTTGTAGCCCAGCACGTCCTGGACAAACTGCCGGGTGCTTTCCGGCGCTGTTCCTACCGGATACACGTGGTTCCATACATCCGTGCCGATATAGGAGCCGGACAGGATGACATTTCCGCCCGCCTCCGTATAACGGCGGAGGGCCGTCTGCAGGGAATCGGAGAACACGGGATAGCGGTCCGGAACGGCGCCGCGGCCGATACGGGTGGTTACCTGCTTGCCGCAGATGAGGTCTATGGAAAAGGCGTCCGTCTGACCGTGGAAGGCTTCCGCGCTGGTGGAAGCAAAGGCATAACCGGCCTTGAGCAAGGCCTTTCCGTGGGCATACGGGAAATCGAAGGTGTTGCCGGCGATGCGGGAGCCGCCCTGGTCCGTGAACGAGCCGCCGAAGCCGGGATTGTCGTCGTCGGTCCATACGGCCGAACGGTCAAACTGGTTCACGCTGCCCGCGAACAGAAGGTCCGTGCCCCACGGAACCCCGCTGTCCAGGTTGTCCAGGAAGCCCGCAAAGGTGGGCGTGTCGAACCAGGCCGGGGCCGATACCCGCGTGAAGTCGTTGACAATAAGCACCTTCCGGGCCTCGCGGGCGGGCAGGCCCACGGACAGGATTTCGGAAGGGAAGCTCTTGCCGCCCTCGTTGCAGGCCACTACCTTGAAACTGTACACATGGCCCCGTTCCAGGGAAAGGGTGCAGGTGGTGTCCTGAATCTGCCGGCCGGCATCGAAGCCGCCATCGTCCACGCGGGTGTACACCCGGTAATGGTTTACCTGGGCGGTTTTTTCCTGCGGGTCCCGGGTAGGGGACCAGGAGAGTACGGCCTTCCCGTCCCTGAGGTCTGCGCTGAACGCATGCACGGGGAGGGGCTGTACCACATAACTGCTGCCGAAACGGGCACTCAGGTATTTCAGGATGCCTTTATACACAGAGCGGCTTACGGTGAAGCGGAACATGGGGTCCAGTCCGTAGCGCATATCGGCAAAGTTCTGGTGGGAAAGCAGTTCCAGCAGCATGCCCGGCACGCCGGTGGTGCGGGACTCGCTGTAGGAACGGTCCCAGGTTTGCCGGCGGGTCCACAGGGGTTCGAAAAGCGCCCGGATGTCTTCCACCACCTGGGTTTGCACCTGGTCGCACAGCAGGCGGCCGTTCATCCGGTTTTCGCCGTTGGCGTAGAGGTCGGAATTATCGGCCTTGAGGGTGTAGATGGCCAGGGTGCCCACGATGGAATCGTTGGGGGTGATGCCGGCATCCGAATGGAAAGCCAGGGAAAGGTCTATGGGAATGTGGCGGCCTTCCACGCCCGGATTCACCCGGGAGCCGCCGGAGAGTTCCTGCACCCATTTGCCACGGCCGGCGAAGTCTTTGGTGTAGTCGTTGTCCCAGTCGTCGAAGAGGTTCATCTCTATGCCGTTCCACTGCATCTGGTACAGGGCGCCCTCTACATAGGCAGGGTAGCCGGACAGGCTTCCGCCGCGCTCCATCTTGCCCATTCCGCCGCCGAAGCGTACGGCGTCGGCCGTTACCGTTCCGGATACGCTGCTCCGGTTGGTGAGCCGGACAAAGCCCTTTTCTCCCTTGTCGAAGGGGAAGGTGCCCAGGTACACCCAGGTGCTTCCACCCATGGTCTGGTTCACGTGCAGGAGGGTTTCCCCGCCCAGATGATGTACGGTGTACCGGGCGTCGGTGGTGCTGCCGGGCAGGGTTTTGTAGGAAACGTACACGGCGTAGTCTCCCTTCTCCGGGATGTCGGGCCGCCATACCGCCTCGGCCGTCCCTTCTTCTCCGGTTGTTGTGGCTGCTTGCCGGGCCGATCCCGCCATGAAGGGATTCTCGTACATCTGGTACACTTCCTTGATATCGGCAAAACCGGTTCCGGCGTCTTTCCAGTCTCCTTCTTCCCGGTACTGGCCCTTGCGGCGGACAAAACCGGTGCGGTCTCCTTCAAAGGAAGGGTCGTTGTCGCAGACTACCTCATAAGGCTGCGGGTCCCGCTCCCGGGGGGTGATGACCACCGCGCCGGCGTTCTCCAGCATGGGAAGCAGGAAAGGAATCACAAAACTCTGCGTGTAAAGGTCTTCCACCGTCCGATGGGTGGCGGCCCGCTGCCATTCCCAGCGGTCTGTCTTGGCTTCCCAATAGCGGCCGTGGCTTTGCCAGAGGGCGATATGGCGGCCCTGCAGGCCCTTGGACCAGATATCGTCCCCCTGCACCAGCGGAATGGCTTTGCTGCGGGGGTCTTCCACTTTGAGGGAAGTCTTGGCCGGGGTGCCGTCCCGGGTGAGGAGCGGCATGGGCAATTCGGTCAGCTTCTGTCTTTTGGCATAGACGGTGCCCAGGGCATAGGCGCCCAGGCCGTCTTTCCCCAGGCTCTGCAACTCTTCCCGGAACCAGGTGGGGTCTCCTGCCCGCCAGGGATAGTCGGCCAGTTCCTGGGAGAAATAGAAGTCCAGGTTTTTGCCCCGCACCGTAACCTTTTCCAGTTTCAGGCTGGTTTCCACGCCGGTGCGCCGCTTCAGGCGTTCTTTCAGCGAGTCCGTGGCTTCCCTGAAATCCCGGGCGCGGGGCTGGGCTTCCGCCGTCACCACGGCGGCGGTTACCAGGGCCAGGGTTAGGAGAAATCTCTTCATTTTTGGGGGCGGCGCTGCTTGAAAATGTCCCAGGAAGTTACCAGGACGGAACTGATTCCCAGGGCAAGGAAATCGGCCAGCAAGTCCTTTCTGTCTCCGCACCGGTAGTCCGTGAAAGTGGACTGGCCCCATTCCGTACCCACGGCCAGCAGGCAGCCTACCAGGAGGGTGATGCCGAAGAAAGCCAGGGAGGCGGGGATGGAGTTGGTGTACTGGTCGAAGGCCAGGAAAGCCAGGATGGGGAAGGGGAAGAACATGAGGAAGTGCACCAGCTTGTCCATGGGAATGCCCAAGAAGGACCGGGGAATGTCCGGGTTGTTGTCGAACCGGGCAAAGCACAGCACCAGCACGGCTGCAATATACAGGAAGAAAAGAACCCTGAAGAGGATGATCTGTTTTCTTGTCATGGCTTACAGGGCTTGCATGTCGTTGAGTTTCTTGTAATAACCGCCCTGGGCGATGAGGTCTTCGTGGCGGCCGCGCTCTACGATGCGCCCCTCCTGCATCACCACAATTTCATCGGCATTTTTGATGGTGGAAAGCCGATGGGCGATGGCGATGGTGGTCCGGGTGCTCATCAGGCGGTCCAGGGCATCCTGCACCAGGCGCTCGCTTTCGGTGTCCAGGGAGGCCGTTGCCTCGTCCAGGATGAGGATGGGCGGGTTCTTCAGGATGGCCCGGGCGATGGACAGGCGCTGCCGCTGTCCTCCCGAAAGCTTGCTTCCCCGGTCTCCGATATTGGTCTGGTATCCCTCTTCCTTTTCCATGATGAATTCGTGGGCGTTGGCTATCTTGGCGGCGGCGATAACCTGCTCCTCCGTGGCCCCGTCCACGCCGAAGGCTATGTTGTTGAAGATGGTGTCGTTGAACAGGATAGGGTCCTGGTTCACGTTGCCCATGAGGGAGCGGAGGTCTTTTACGGCCACGTTCCGGATATCCTTTCCGTCTATGGTGATGCTGCCGGCGGTTACGTCCCAGAAACGCGGAATCAAGTCCACCAAAGTGGTTTTGCCGGCACCGGATTCACCCACGATGGCAATCATCCTGCCCCGGGGAATCTCCAGGTTTACGTCCTTGAGAATGGGTTTTCCGTCCTCGTACTGGAAAGAGACGTTCCGGAAACGGATGCTTTCCCGGAAGTCCTTGAGTTCCTGGGGATTCTCCGGGTCCTGGATAGGATTCCGGGCTTCCAGGATGCGGTTGATGCGCTCTATGGAGGCCATGCCCTTGGGGATGCTGTAGGTGGCCCGGGACAGTTCCTTGATGGGTTCTATCACCGAGTACAGTACCACCAGGAAGAAGATGAACTGAGAGGCGTCCATGAACTTGCCGCCGAAGAAACTCTCTCCGCGGATGATCATGGCTCCGCCCACGAACAGCACAATCAGCAGCATTACGGTGCCCAGGAATTCACTCACCGGATGGGCCGTGGCCTGGCGGATGCTTACGCGGGCCAGTTTCCGGCGCATGTTGTCCGTGATGGTGTGGAACCGGCCGGACATTTTCTTTTCCGCATTGAAGGCCTTTACCACGCGAAGGCCGCCCAGGGTTTCGTCCACCTGGCTCATGGTGTCGCTCCAGAGGGTCTGTGCCTCCAGGGAGTTGCGCTTGAGCTGCTTGCCGATAACGCCCATCACCCATACGAAGGCCGGAGCGAAGACGATGGTGAAGGCCATCATCTCCGGGCTCAGGAAAATGAGGAAGCCGAAGTACAGGATGATGAGAATAGGGTCTTTGATGAGCATGGAGATGGAGGCCACGATGGAGTTTTCCACCTCCGACACGTCTCCGCTGATGCGGGCGATGATGTCTCCCTTGCGCTCCTCCGTGAAAAAGCCGATGGGGAGGTTGAGGATTTTGTTGTACAGGCGGTTGCGGATATCCTTGACGATGCCGGTGGAGATGGGGACCATGACGGCGTTGGCGCCGAAGTAGCAGGAGGTCTTGAGGGCGGTGAAGAGAATCATCACGCCTCCCAGGGCCAGCAGGGTGTTCATGGCTCCGTGGGCGGCCACGAACTGGGATACGTAAAAGTAGAAGTTGTTCATTAACGTATCCTTGAAGGTGGCCGTTCCGCTGCCCCAGGGGATGAATTCGTACACGGTTGTATCCACCTTGAACAGGATGTTCAGCAGCGGAACCAGCACCGCGAAGGAGAAGATGTTGAACACCACGGACAGGATGTTCAGGACCACCGCTCCGCCCAGGTAGCCTTTATAGGGAGAGACATACTGTCTCATCATTTTCAAGAAATCTCGCATGCGCGCGTTTGTGTATGTGTATGATTCTACAAATGTAGTTAAAAAGTGTCAGCTTTGCAAAATGCAGGATTATGTGTATTTTTGTAAGGACTAACTGCAAGTGACATGATCGGCGTAATTGTTCCCAGGGGCGAAGACAAGCTGTTCGGCGCCCTGCTGTTCCAGAAAGACAAACAGTTCAAGGTGTATGTTCCCGAAGGGGATTCCGTGGCCGATGCCTACGAGGATCAGCTCCCCCTGGTCCGGGGAGGGTTGAACGATGTCCAGGAGCTGTACGTATGGATCCTGGAACCTGGCGCACTGCCGGACAAGAACTTCGTACGCCGGGCCCGCCGGACCATCGGGCGGCATCCGGAGTTCCATGTCTATCACGCCAATCTCATTCAGGGAGAGCCGTTTCCGCGGGTTGCCAAACGGGATAAGCTGTTCGACAAACTGGTTCTGGACGGGGTTCCCGCGCCGCTTTCGGCCTGTGTATTTGCCACCGCCCGCCTGAGGGAAAGGGCCGTTTTCCAGGCCGACGGCACCCTGGACCCGCTGCCCACCCTGCTGGCCTGCGCATCCGAAAAGGGCCTCCGGAACATCTGGCGCCAGCAGCTGGAATGGACGGCGCCCGTTCTGCCGGAAGGTCCGGCGGAGGAGGAAAAGCGCATCCGGCAGCGCCTGGATTTCTATCACTGGACGGAATCCTTCTATGCCGAAGACTATCCGCTGGGCACAGGAGACCGGCTGGAAATGATTGCCACCGAGCTGGCCAAACTTTACCCCAGCTATTCGGAAGAAGCCCTCAAGGAAATGATGCAGGGTTTCCAGGCGGCTTCCGGCGCCGTCCGGAAACTCCGGGCTTCGTCGGCCTTGAAAAGTGCGCTGAAGGCCCGCCAGCAACAGCTTCAATAGGCCCCTACAGCAACTGATGCAGGAAGTGGAAGATGAGGCGGATGCGGCGGTGGAGGAGGGAATAGTCCAGGGTTTCCGGCGTGTCGTAGGACTTGTTGTTGTTCAGGGTGATGCCGGAAGTGAACATGACGGCCGGAATGCCGTGCTCCAGAAACACGCGCTGCTCGCTGATGCGGCGGTAAAACAGGGTGGTGAAGTCTTTGCTCCCGTAGTAGTCGTAGCCAAGGTCCAGCCCGGTTTCCTTATCGGCATTGATGCGTTCCAGGGTGAGGCGGCGGCTGTCGGAAGGTTCGCAGAGCATCATCAGGTAGTGGGGCCTGTTCTTGTGGAGCGGCGCCAGGGAAGACCCTACCTGGTCCAGATTCACCACCAGGCTGGTTTCCATTCCGTTCTTTTCCAAATAGTTATAAAGGGAGGCGGCACCGGCCATGCCCTGTTCCTTGGCGTCCAGCGCCACGAACAGGAGGCTGTGGCTGTAAACCTTGCCGCAGTCCCGCATTTCGGAGAACATCCGGGCCAGGGCCAGAAGGGCCGCCACGCCGGAAGCATTGCTGTCTGCCCCGGGGTAAAAGATGCCGTTGAGGGTGCCCAGGTTATCGAAGTGGGCCATTACCACAATAAACTTTTCCGGCTCTGAACCGCCCCGGATGCAGCCCATCACGTTCCGGCCGAAGGCGCCGGCCGGTGTACGGAAACCATGGTAATAGGTGCCGGAGAGAGGCTCCAGCTGAAACTGCTGAAACTGTTCCCCCAGCCAGCCGATGACCTTTTGGGACCCGGTGGTTCCCGTGGCGCGCCCGCCGGTGGAAGGATGGCAGAGGTATTACACCTGGTGCCGGAGTGCCGTGGAGTCCAGTACCATCTCTGCGTTGAGCGTACTCACGGAGATGCGGGTGGGGGTGGAAGGACCTGCAGCCGGACACCTGAGGGACAGGGCACCGAGCACTGCTAAAAAGACAAATATTTTTGTTACCTTTGTCATTTGGCGCGAAATTAGATAATTCAGCGCTGAAAAAGAAATTTTTTTGCAAATCCGGTATGAAAAAGTCCCTGGTCATCCTGCTCCTGACGCTGCTGGCACCGCTGGCGGCGCACGCACAGTACGACAAGGACGTTTTCTCCTTCCGGGGCCGCTCCGCCCTCCAGGACGGCCGCCTGGCAGACGCCGTAGCCAATTTCAACATCCTGGCTCAGCTGGACAGCACGGACTACTGGACGTTTTTCTACCGCGGCATTGCCAAATACAACCTGGGAGACGTCCGGGGTGCCCGGGCCGATTTCTCCACCGCCGTCCGCCTGAACCCTGTTTTCACCTCCGGCTACCATTACCGGGCCATTACGGAAAGCCGTACCGGAGATTACGATTCGGCCCTGAAGGATCTGGAAGAGGCCATCCGGCTGAGGCCCGGCTCCTCCGGCCTGTATTTCACCCGCGGGGTCACCTATTTCCTGAGCCGCCAGTTCGAGCGTGCCATCCAGGACTTCGACAAATACATCCGGCAGGAACCCAAGGACCCGTCGGCCTATCTGAACAGGGGCGCCTCGAACCTGTTCCTGGGAGATACCCTCAAGGCTTTGGCGGACTACGACAAAGCCATCAAGCTGGACCGCTTCGAGCCGGAAGGATACATCCGGAGGGGCGCCCTGAAGGCTTCCCAGCAGTCTTTCGAAGAAGCCATGGAAGACTACAACCAGGCCATCAAGCTGGATTCCACCATGACGCTGGCGTATTTCCAGCGGGCCCTGGTGCATTCCGAGCAGGGGCACCTGAACGAGGCCATGGCGGACTTGAACAAGGTGCTGGACTATGAGCCCGGCAATGCCCTCACCCTGTATAACCGCAGTCTCCTGTCGGCCCAGGTGGGGGACTATCAGGGGGCGCTTTCGGATATGGACCGCGTGATAGCCATCAATCCCGGCAACGTGCTGGCCTACTTCAACCGCGCCGGCTTCTTCATCGACATGGAAAGGTGGGACGACGCCCTGGCGGACTACAACAAGGCCATCGAGCTGTATCCGGACTTTGCCAAGGCATACCAGAACCGCGCTTATGTAGAGCTCCAGATGGGGATGACCCGTGCCTCCCGCGAAGACTACCGGACGGCGCAGCGGAAGGTTTCGGAATACCGCGCCAGCACCGCTTCCGGGGCCGATTTCGCCGATACCACCCAGAAATACAGCCGCCTGCTGGCCCTGGATGCGGATTTCGCCCGTTCCGGCTTCGATAACGAGATGCTCCGCCACCGGGATGTGGACATCAACCTGATGCCGCTGTACAAGTTTGTGCTCACAGACTCCAACGACCCCACCAATTACGCCCTGGAACATAAGTACGAAAACCGCCTGCTGGACCAGTTCGCCACTGTTCTGGCCCTGCCGGTAACCGTCTCTTCAGAGCGGGACAGCGTTCCGCCGGAAACCCTTCTGGACGCCCCTGCAGGCGACGGGGCGCCGGGAGAATTCCTGAAAGGACTCCAGGATGTGGGCCGGCGCCAGTATTCACAGGCCCTGCAGCATTTCTCCCGGGCGGCCGCGTCGGAAGGAACAGGCACGTACGACCCTTATTACAAGGCCTTCTACCTGATGAACCGGGGTGTGCTCCGGGCGGAGATGATAGAGTTCATCGCCTCCTTCGAGTCCAACGTGCAAACCCTTACGATGGACGACCAGAAGAATACCCGTGCCCGTGTCCGGGAGCAGGTTACCCAGGAATACGATTATTCCGAGGCTCTGGCCGATATGGAGGCCGCTGCCGCCCTTCTGCCCTCCTTCCCGTACATCCAGTTCAACCTGGGCAACCTGTACGTGCTCAGTTCCCGGTTTGTGGAAGCCATCGAGAGTTACGACCAGGCCCTGCACCAGTACCCCTGGATGGCAGATGCCTATTTCAACCGCGCCCTGGTGCTCATCTACCTGAAGGATAAGGAAAAAGGCTGCATAGACCTGTCCCGGGCCGGTGAGCTGGGGATAGACGCCGCCTATCCCGCTATCGCCCGTTATTGCAAGGAGGACGACCAGCTATGATCCGGTTCATCAGTTTCTCCAGCGGCAGTTGCGGCAACTGTTCCCTCCTTCTGGGGCCCTCGTCAGGCATCCTTATCGATGCCGGCGTCAGTTTCCGCCGGGTAAAGAAAGAGCTGGAGGCTGTTGGCCTGGGGCTGGCGGATATATCGGCCATTTTGATTACGCACGACCACGGAGACCATATCCGCAGCCTGGGCTCCTTCTGCAAGCGCCTGGCGGTTCCGGTCTGGACTACGCCCATCCTGCACGGCGCCCTGGCCCGCCACCCGTTCACGGCCGACTGGATGGGCGGCTGCCGGCAAAACCTGTCGCGGGGTGTCTGGAACCCCGTTACGCCGGACTTTGACGTGCAGTTCTTTGAGGTCCCGCACGACGCTACCCAGTGTGTGGGTTACGCCATCCGATGCGGAGAAGAACTGTTTGTGCTGATGACAGACCTGGGCCATGTGACGGCCGAAGCCATGGAGTGGGGCTCCCTGGCCACAACCCTGGTGATAGAATCCAATTTTGACGTGGACATGCTTGTTGGCGGCAGTTATCCGCAGGAACTCAAGAACCGGATCAGCCACGGCGCCGGCCACCTTTCCAACGATGCCTGTGCCGATGCCGTCACGCACCTGCTCCACCCCGGGCTCCGGAACATTTTCCTGTGCCACCTGAGCGGCAACAACAACACGCCCCAGCTGGCCTATGACTGCACGGCAGAGGCGCTGGCTTCCGCCGGCATCGCGCCCGGTACCCTCTCCCTCCGCGTTCTCCGCCGCGGCGAAGCTTCCCCCCTCCTTACGCTGTAAACCGTTATACGGTTAAATGCTGATCCTCTTCCGGGGTGTTGTCCGGCACCTCCGGGAAAAGGTCCCGCTGCAGGGCCTCGTCCTGCGCCAGATGCTTGTTGAACAGCTTCTTGGTGGATTTGGCCATGAAGATATACAGTCCGCCGAAAAGAGCGATGAGGGCAGTTCCGGCGGCCGAAAGGGTGGATACCATGAGAAGGGCATCGAAGGCGGCATGCAGGAGCATGGGCAGCGCAAGGGCCAGGAAGATGTTCCGGGCCTTGTATGCGGGGCTGTCGAAGGCGGCCTTGGAAACGTAGTAACCCATGACCACGGCAAAGAAGAAATGTCCCGGAACGGAGAAAACGGCCCGCATGGCCCCCACATAGGCCCATTCCTGGAAATTCTGAATCAGGTACATGATGTTTTCCAGGGCCGCGAATCCCAGACCCACGCAGGCGGCATACACAATGCCGTCTACATATTCGTCGAAGTACTTGCACCGGCGGAGGAACAGGTACAGGAGCGCGAACTTGGCCAGCTCTTCCGGGATGGCGGCGCCGAAGACGGCCACCCGCAGGTGCTCTCCTACCGTGGCGGCTTCTTCCGGAACCAGGCCAATCCCCATCAGGGGCAGCGAAACCAGCAGGGAAGCCAGCACCGACAGGGCGCCGAACAGGAATGCTTTCAGGATTTCCGGAACGGGCTCCTGCTGCAGTTTGTCTTTGCGGAAGATGAAGTACAGCAGGCCCAGGGCAGGGGCCACGGCGGCAATTATGACTAAAAGGACAGTCATCTGATGTTCAGAAGTTTATGGGTTTGGAGGGAAAGGCGCCAAATGGCTCCATGCCCCTTTACATAGTCTATGGTTCGGGAAAGGATTTCTGCGTTTTGTTCCGGATTCCCCGTATCACACGGCTGCAGAAAATGCCAGGCGGCCGGGAAGGCGGCCCATTTTTCCATCCTTTCCTCTTCCAGGCTCCCGTCATAGACGAGTTTCACTTCGTTGGCTCTTTCCAGGACAACCTTACCGTTTCCGACAAGTCCGGGTACATCTTCTTTGGGGCTGAGCGTTACCCAGTCGATCATTTCCGGTACTGGACGGGTGCCGTTGGTTTCTAAATGCAGTTGATACCCCGCATCATGCAGGGTATCCAACAGTTCCTGGTTTACCTGCAGAAGCGGTTCCCCGCCCGTGAGGCACACCCTTCTGCAAACCCCGCCTTCCTTCCGGACGGCCTCCAGGATATCCCGGGCAGTCATCGGCCTTCCCTCCTGATGGTCCGTGTCGCAGAACGGGCACCGGAGGTTGCAGCCGCTCAGGCGCACGAACACCATGGGCGTTCCCGTCCAGAAACCCTCTCCCTGCAGGCTGTAGAATATCTCGTTGACCCGGTACATGCTAGCGCTCGTAGGCGGCCATGTTCATCTCACTCTCCCACACCTCTACCTTGTACGCGTTTTCCACATGGTCGCAGATCCAGCGGGCTATGTTTTCCGCCGTGGGGTTGAAATCGAACACTTCGTTCAGGTTCTTGTGGTCCAGCGCCCCGGTGATTTGCCGCTTGATGTGCGTGAAGTCCGTTACCATGCCGTCTGCATTGAGCTTTTCGCTCTTGCAGTATA
>Ga0310690_10006491_pt1 | contig 15372 bp, 19 predicted proteins | sample AusTroGonzalo_MG_2_FD_207661 | JGI IMG/M metagenome (GOLD analysis project Ga0310690, IMG submission 207661) | Bovine rumen microbial communities from tropical cattle in Woodstock, Queensland, Australia - Gonzalo_04 (v2) (version 2) | ecosystem: Host-associated > Mammals > Digestive system >... | reverse complement strand
TTCGGCTACAGAGAGGGGTACCTCCTTTCCCTCTTCGTCTTCAATGTAGCACATGACCTTTTCTGCGTGACGGATAATCATCTGAATAATAAGCTTCTCGCGAGGATTTATCTTGTCTGTGCCGAAATTGTTTTCTGTGGATTGGCGAGACAGCTCTGCCTGCCTGTGTGTGATTTCATTTTGCTTTTGTTCGCGTTCCTGCTCTTTTTGTTTTTCAGCACGCAGCTTTGTCCTCTGTGCATTAACCGCTGCAATAATAAGACGCTCAGGCATGTTCAGTTGTTGGCTTGCATAGCGGATATAGAGTGTGCGCTTTATCTCGTCGGGAATGACGGCAATGCTCTCCGCGACGTTGTGGATGAGACGCTCTTGGGCATCGGGGTCATCCTTCTTCGACACTTCTACATGCGAGGCTTTGTAGGTGATGAAATCGACTTGATTGTCTTGCAGATACTGCTGGTACTCGGTGGCTGAGTGCTTGCGGGCAAAGCTGTCGGGGTCGTCTCCGTCGGGAAGAAGAAGCAGCTTGACGTTCATGCCCTCTGCCAGCAGCATATCGATGCCGCGCTCGCTGGCATGGATGCCTGCATCGTCGCCGTCGAAGATGACGGTGATGTTGTTGGTGATGCGATGGATGAGGTGAATCTGTTCGGGCGTAAGGGCTGTACCTGAGGACGCGACAACGTTCTCTACGCCTTGCTGATGCATCGCCATGACGTCCGTATAGCCTTCCACAAGATAGCAGAGGTCTTGCTTACGGATGGCTTGTCGTGCTTGGAAAAGGCCGAAAAGTTCCTTGCGTTTGCTGTAGATGATGCTTTCGGGTGAGTTCAAGTATTTGACTGCTACGCCTTTCGTGGCAGCATCAAGGACACGGCCACCGAAGCCTGCAACACGCCCGCTGGCAGTAAAGATGGGCCAAATGACTCGTCCATAAAAGCGGTCACGCAGTTCTCCGTCGTCTCGCTTCAAGCTCAAGCCAGTGCCGATGCTTAAGGCAGGTTCCATCTCATTCTGGTTGTTGACGAGATAACGCTCCTGATAGCCTGCCTTCAGAGCTTCCGCTGAAAGGGTATGTTCGCGGCTATTGGGACAATAACCTACTTGGAAGCGCTCCAAGATGTCGTCCCTGAAACCACGATTACGGAAGTAAGCCAGACCGATTGCCTTGCCGTCTGGGGTTTTCCAGAGCTGGTCCTTGAACCAGTCGCGCGCCCATTCATTGAGGATGAACATACTATCGCGGTCGCCCTGAGACTGAATCTCTTCTTGCGTCAGCTCCTTCTCCTCAATCTTGATGCCATACTTCTTTGCCAGATATCGTAGTGCTTCGGGAAAGGAGAGCTGCTCATGCTTCATGATAAACCCCACAGGGCTGCCCCCTTCGCCACAGGCAAAGCACTTGCAATAGTTGCGTGCAGGCGACACCATGAACGAGGGCGTGCGGTCATCATGGAAGGGACAGAGCCCCTTCAGGTTGGCTCCGGCACGCTTCAGACTGACGAAGTCGGAGACTACGTCCACGATGTTCGCGGCATCCAGTATCTTGTCTGTGGTTATGCGGTCTATCATTTTCGTCCAAGTGATAACGTTTTAACGTTATTCCATCACAGCGTCATCTCTTCCTCATCCTCAAGGTCGAACTCGAAGTCGCCAAAGAATTCGGGCACTTCGCTTTGGAAGTCATCGAGGCTTCGGCGGTCTTTCTTTGTGGGACGGCCTGTGCCTTTGGCTCTGCCAACGAAGCCACTTATCTTGCTCATCTCGAGCAGTTCGTACTGGTCGGGCGTTGTTACGTTCTCCAGTATTTCGGGTATGAGCTTGGCACCCACACGTCTTTCGATGGGTTGAAGCACTCGGAAGCTGTAGGTGATGGGCGGTTTGCGGACACTGACCACGTCGCCTGCCTTAATCATGCGGCTGGCCTTGAGTTGAGCTCCGCCCATGCTGACTTGCCCCTTCTTGCAGGCAGCGGCAGCGATGGTGCGCGTCTTGAAGATACGCGCTGCCCATAACCACTTGTCTATCCGTGCCTCTGTGTTAGCCATTTAATCTACCCTTTACTATTTAAATTCCCTCTCCTTAGGAGAGAGTTGTGGTGAGGCTTGCTATATTCACGACGGTCATCATAGCTTTCTCCATGCTTTGGATGGGCACGAACTCATGACGTCCGTGGAAGTTAAGCCCTCCTGCGAAGATATTTGGGCAGGGAAGTCCTTTGAAGCTAAGCTGTGCGCCGTCTGTACCACCACGAATAGGCACGACGTTACAGAAGCCGCATGCCTCCTTGATGGCTCGCTTGGCGATGTCCGTCACCTGTGGCTTGTCCTGCAACTGGCTCAACATGTTGTAGTATTGGTCTTTTACTTCGGTCGTCACAGTGTCCTGTCCGTACTTGGCATTCAACTTTTCGGCAATGTCAAACACGACTTGTTTGCGCAGCTGGAACATGCCGCTGTTGTGGTCACGGATGATGTAGCTGAGCTGTGCCTCTTCCACTGTGCCGCTCATACCTGTGAGGTGGAAGAATCCCATGTAGCCTTCTGTCGTCTCAGGTCTTTCATTTTCAGGCATCAAGGCAGCAAACTCTGAAGCAATGATGCAGGCATTCTTCATCTTGCCTTTTGCATATCCTGGATGTACGTTGCAGCCCTTAATGAGTATCTTTGCGCTGGCGGCATTGAAGTTCTCGTACTCCAGTTCGCCCACCTCGCTGCCGTCCATCGTGTAAGCCCACTCGCATCCGAACTTCTCGACGTCAAAGAGATGTGCACCAGCACCAATCTCTTCGTCGGGATTGAAGGCGACGCGAATCTTGCCGTGCTTGATTTCGGGGTGAGCCATCAGGTAGGTCATGGCGGTAACTATTTCGGCGATGCCCGCCTTGTCGTCTGCTCCGAGTAAGGTATGGCCGTCGGTAACGATGAGGTCTTCACCGATGTGCTGCTTGAGTTCGGGGAACTGGCTGACAGTTGTCACGATGTTCTCTTCCTTACAGAGCACGATGTCCGAGCCATCGTAGTTCTCTATGATGCGCGGCTTGATGTCCTTGCCGCTGCAATCGGGGCTTGTGTCCATATGGGCGATGAAGCCAATCGTTGGAACAGGCTTGTCGGTGTTGGCTGGCAGAGTGGCATAGACGTAGCCATGCTCGTCCATCTCGACCTCAGTCAAGCCGAGAGTCTTGAGCTCATCACGCAGATATTCTGCCAGAGCAAACTGCTTCTCTGTGCTGGGACACTGTGCTTCGTTCTCCTCACTGCTCTGTGTGTCGAAGCTGACGTATTTAAGAAACCTTTTTGTTAGTTCAGAGTTCATGGTTCAAAGTACATAATTAATAATTAAGAGCGGTAGCAAATTATTCACTTTCACTCTTCACTTTTCACTTGTTATTATAGTTGCACATGGCGAACTGGATGCCGCTGAGGGCGAAGGCTTTGATGGCTTCGCAAGCCACAGGGACTTTCTCGTCCACGATTTTCTCCTCTTCAGGACAGAAGGTACCAAGCACGAAATCTATCTGAGCACCTCTGGGAAAGTCGTTGCCTATGCCGAACTTGAGTCGGTTGTAGCCTTGCCCTCCAAGTGTCTGGGCAATGTGCTTGAGGCCGTTGTGACCTGCATCGCTGCCATTCTGCCTGATGCGTATGGCTCCTACGGGCAGGCTCAGGTCATCGACAACTACCAGCATGTTCTCTACAGGAATCTTCTCTTGCAGGAGCCAGTAACGGACAGCGTTGCCGGAGAGGTTCATGTATGTGGATGGCTTGAGCAGCACCAGCTCAGCGTTCTTCACGCGCATGTGTGCCACGAAGCCGTACCGACGGTCTTCAAAAGCAGTATTGGACGCCTTAGCGAGGGCGTCCAATACTCTGAATCCAATGTTGTGGCGGGTTCCATCGTACTCAAGTCCAATGTTGCCCAACCCGACAATAAGGTACTTCATTATTCAGCCTTTGCTGCAGCGCTCATAGCACTTCTTGTCATCTTAACCTGGCAGACAACAACGCTGGGGCTTGTTACCATCTCGAGACCCTCGAAGTTGAGTTCAGCTACCTTGATGGTCTTGCCGAGGCCGAGGCTGGTCACGTCGATGTCGAGACGCTCGGGAATGGCTGTATAGGGAGCACGAACCTTGAGCTTGCGCACGCTTGCTGCGAGCTTACCACCGGCACGTACACCTTCTGCGAGACCGTTCAGCTTGATGGGCACTTCCATTACGATGGGCTTTGTCTCGGTGATTTCATAGAAATCCACGTGCAGCAGCTTGTCGGTAACGGGATGGAACTGCAGCTCCTTCATGATAGCCTTGCATTCCTTACCATCGATGTTGAGGTTTACGCTGTAGATGTCGGGAGAATAAACGAGCTTGCGGAGCTCCTCCTGAGTAGCAGTGAAACTTGTTGCTACGGGCAGGCCCTTCTCGTCTTTAGCTTCGCCATAGAGGTTGCAGGGAACTGCACCAGCCTTGCGGATGTCGCGGCAAGCCTTCTTACCAGTAATGGTGCGGGCTGTACCTTTTACGTCAATACTTTTCATTGTGTTTGTTTGTTTTGTGTTACTATAAATTAAGTTTGTTGTGCTTAATTCGCCATCACACGGCTTCAAAAGCGGGTGCAAAGTTATGAAAATATATTGGAATTGCCAAATGTCAAGACATATTTTTCCTTTTCCTTGGTAATCAAAGGATATTTAATAGTACTTGGGACGAGGCCTGAAGGCATTCTCTATGTGTTCTACCCTACTCGACTCGTCATTATAGACAATGCAGACGACATCGAAACGGCAGTTAAAGTCTATGCGATTAGCTTTCAGATAAGAATCAGCAGCAAGAATGATGCGATGCTGTTTCCTGCTGTCCACGGCAGAGATAGGAGTTGAGGCAGAACCCACGCGGCGCGTCTTGACCTCGACAAAGACAACGACTTCGTCCTTAACGGCGATGATGTCTATCTCCTTCCGTCCCATGTTCGTCCAGTTGCGTTCAAGGATGCAATACCCCTCCTGCTGAAGATACTCCGCCGCCATATCCTCGCCCTTATGCCCCTGGTCGTTATGTGCTGCCATAATTATAATAATGTATTATACTGCTTTAAACTACAATTGTTCAAAACGCAAGATGTAGTTAAGTCCTTCATGAATTAAAGAAAGATTGCCCGTAGAGATAATGTCCATACCTATGACCATGTGAACTGGCAATTTTGGCAAGACATCCACAAGAACCTCCCACTGGTCATATTCAGTTAGCATTACCCTACATTCTGTTTCCCATCCATCTGTTATCCCTGCACTGCCTTGAACCTGAGCCATAGCACCTCGTTGCAATCCTATGGCAGAGAAAGCTTCTTCGCTGATAGCAGTCCTCTGTGAGCCAGTGTCCAGGACGGCATCAATCATACATTTCTCGCCAGTTGACGGGTTTGCCAACAGGCAAGGGACGTATATCACGTCGCATTGGTCTTGTAAGGGTAACTCTAACATTTTCGTGTTCCTTTCCCGTATGAATAGGTTTTGCCTGTCTTACCACTCTACCGTCAACAGACATACTGAATCCCATAAAGTGTGTCATATGCATACTATTTTGATTAATAGCTTTCATCAATCTATAAAGATGTAATCACGAATCTTGCTGCAAAGTTACTATTTCTTTCCGTAACTGCAAAGTTTTTTTGATGAAAATGCTCAGAGGCAGGGGTTAATGTTGACTTCGTCGAGTTAACACTTCTCTGCCTCTGAGCATATTGGATTTTCCTTTTGGCAGATTAACTTTCCTTGTCTTTTAACAGAGCATCCACCTCTTCTATGAAACTCTGAGCTTTAGGATAGAGTTCATCCACCTCCTCTTGCGTTGAATAAACGAAATCATCGTAATCGTTGCGTTGGCGGCTCTCAAAGAGATTTGTGAATGCACGTCCACTTTCCTTTGATATAAGGCCTTGAGACACGAAATGCATTCCGAGCATAGTCTTTACGCCAGCATGAGTATTAGCAAAAATGCGATGCTTATTCAGCAATGCAACCGCAGCATAGTAGCATGCATAGTATAGTCGATTGGTAGCGGTATTGTAATAACCCAGTTCTCGGAGATTAGGAACTTCGGCAAGAGTTTCGTAAGCACGCTCCATACGGTATCGTGACAATGCCTCTATGTTTTCTTCTGTCAGCTTTGTCGTCATAGTGTTATACCTTCTTTTTTAACATTGTATTGGAACGGAGTCAGGAACGGACGATTTTCCCATTCCTTTCGTGGCATAATCATGGTGCTGATAATTATACCTGTATCCAGTTCAATATCATAGAACGGTGCAATGATTTGGTCTTTGTCGTTATAGGAGAGCTTGTCTGCATCTACAAGTAACAATAGATCTATGTCTGAGTCAGGACGAGCTTCGCCCCGTGCTTCAGACCCATAAAGGATAGTTTGAACTCGCGGACTCATTTTGTGAGCCACGTCCCGAATCCTGTCAACAGCTTCTGCCCGTCTCATGCCAACTCTATACATTACTTTTGTGATTGCAAATGTACGACTATTTTCCGTAACTGCAAAGTTTTTTTGATGAAAATGCTCAGAGGCAGGGAACTTGTGTCCTCTGCCTCTGAGCGTTTATAGACTTCCTTCCCCTGAGGGGGAGGGGGTGTTACCATTCGTTGTCCCAGACGGACTTGTCGGTGACGGTGGAATTGTTTTCTTTGACGTTCTGCTCGAACTCATCATAATTACTAGAAGTAATTGTATCGTTGTTATTCAAGGAGAGAGCCATCATTTTCGTCGTACACAATTCTACACAGAATAATGTGGGAGCATTATATACCTTTTTCATATTATTTAAGAATCTTTTTGCCGTTAATAATGTTGATACCCTTTTGTGCCTTTTGGAGACGCTGGCCAGCGAGGTTGTAGATTGCACCCTGCTCGGTTTCGCCACCGAAGAGTTCCTCGATTGCTGTTACCTGGTCATCATCTTCGAAGTAGAATGCCTTGACGTCGCCGCCACTGGGAACTGTCAGGTAGCACTTGTTTATAGCGCATTTAACGCCTTCGCCTGTTATTTGATAGAAAGCCTGTACGTCTGTGGCCTTGTTTGTGGCAAGCATGTATGAACCAACGGGTATATCGGTTGTGCCATTCAAGACACCTGTCAGCCAGCCTACGGTATGAGAGTCTGTACTACCCTTATCCCAACCGATAATTGTGTACTTGCTTCCTTCTGTAGCGTGGATGATGTATGGAACATTCTGAGCATAAATACCATTTACAGGAGTAAGTGTCAGGATACTACCATCTGCATCGCTGCAAGAGTAGATATCCAAGCCATCTATGCGTGCGCAAGGACAAGGCAGAATTAGTGTTCCATACTCTTTGCTCATTGTGATTTGAATGTTTGCAAGAGGACCATAGGTGTCATTCATAGTGAGATAGTTCGTTATCTTCGAGCCATTAGCACTTTTAATAAACTCTAACCTTGCTTCATCGTTTTCTTCAACTTCTTGAGCTGCATCGATGGCTGCATTGATTTCAGCGGGTGCTGCAAACTCACTTGGTCCCATCACGGTTGAACCCTCAAGGATGTCTAACTTTGTAGCATTCTTGAGTGCTGCGAATGCATCACTAACTGATATTACATCCAACTCCGGGAAGCTCATGACAGAACCCATATGCCCTGTGCCTGAAGGCGCTGCCCAAAGCCAAACGTTCTGACCAGTACCGCTTGTATTAATGGTCAGGAATTTAGAAGTAGCAGCGTCAAAGAAGCCATTACCTTGATTATAATGAGAGTATTGGAAAGCACCAGCACTGGCATCGTCGGCAGTAAGGGTAGTAGCTGTACCTGCTTCTGGAGATGGATTATTTGGAATATACTTAGCTGCACCTACGTTGTAGAGCTTGAAGGTGAAAGTACCTGCTGAGAAAACAGGTATGATGTACCAACGGTAATTATCGGCATATACATCATAAACGGTAGTATTTGCTGCGTTGTCTGCAATAACCTTGCCGTCATTTGCATACCACAGTGAATTGCCAAGCGCACTCTTTATTGCAGTAGGATTATTAACTGAATTGCTGGAAACAGGGAACTCAAAAGCAATGTCTGCCGTGAGAGAGTATCCACCAACTTCCGAGAACACCTTATTGGATAATGTAGCGCCATAAGCACCAGATATTGTTGGCTCATCTGTTGCATCATCATTCCATTCTGCGCGATATGTGCCACTATATGTTGCACCATTCACGTCGGTAAGAGTATATGCAATTTCCACTGTAGAAACAAATTCAACAGGATAGATAGTCCAGACATTATTTGCCGCATTACCGTCGGTTGTCCCACTTCCCCAGAAAGACAAATCATTAGGAACACCATTATTATCTACACGATTGCCAGTGTTGGAGTCCTTGTTCCAACCAAAAGTATAATCTGTTCCGTATGTTCCAGACGTAACCTTATAGAATGCATACGTACCAGCATTGTTTATTGTTTGTGCGGTATATAAATCAGATGTTATATAATTACCATTAGCAAACTGGATATTGTAAAGACCTGTACCCGAACCTGTTTCAAAGAAACGCACAAGGTATTTTTCGTTGTCAGCAATCGGTGCATTATTCAATGTTGTAGGATTTATAGTTGTTGCTGCACGATAAACTTTGCTAGTATATGTTGTTTTGTCATAAATAGCAGATTCACCGTCACGGCTCTGGGTTATAATATACCAGTGGTTGTTGTCGTCGGCAGAGGTGGCAGCTGTCATGGATGTGGCCTTGCTTCCAACGCTCAAGTAAAGTCCAGATGGCAGACTTGGTGCGTATGTATCAGACTTCAATGTACGAGTCACAGTAATTTCACAGTCCTCTTCACCAATTGTGCCGCTTGTTGCATAGTTGTAATCGTTAGCCTCATAACTGCTTATAATGCTCTTAAATGAACTGGGAATACTTACATCACTATTTTTCTCCTGAGTTACAACTTCAGTGGCAAGTAGTGTTGAACCGTCGCTCTCATAAAGTTTATAGGTTACATCAACTACTGTGCTTAAAAGAGCTGTGTTTGCTGCTGTGACATCTGCTATGTTATCATCTGTATAATCAAGGACTGACGTTTTTGCCAATGCCGTGTACAAGTCCATAACTTCGTCAACAACAGCATTACTTGGGAATATGTAGAACTCTGAGAAGGTAAAGAAGACATGACCACTACTGTTCTTCGCATTATTATTTGTGGCAGTTACCGTGAAGCGGATGTACTGATAGGATGCTCCTAAACTGATTTTGCTGGAAGCATAATCGAGAACCGCTGCATCAGTGGGAAGGCCACTGTTAATAGTAGTGATATCCGTGAAACTCGAACCGTCATTGCTGCCTGAGATAGTTATACTTGTAGGACGGTTGTTACTGTTTTGGCTACGCTTTTTGAAATAGAAATAAATAGCATCAACCGCACTGGGCAATGTGGCTTGAAGATACTGGTCTTCATCGGGACCTTCAGAGCCGTATGCACCATGGAAATAAGTTGTGTAATTCTTATCCAACAGAGCAGCATAAGAACCTTCAGCAGAAGACTTTGCATTGGAAACATAGTTTGCAGCATCGGTGACTAAGCCTTTGGTATCCTGAATCGTGGTAATCCAGCTCTGTACAGTGTTATAGGCTTCGGTCTGTTCACTCGTAGGCTGTACCACAGTAACAGATATGGAAGTAATCTTAAGACCACTCGCATTTTCACCTGTCTGTACAAAAGATACACTTGATGATTTTAGGCCTGAAACAGTAAATGAAGAACTTGTGCCAACAGCAAATTCGTGACTTACAGCACCTGCGGTTAATGTTTGGGCAGAAGTGTTAGCCTCACCCGTAACAGTATAGCCCGTAATAAAATAACCGCCTCCAACAGAAATTGTATAAGTGCAGGAACCTGCTGATCCAGAATGCCACAAAAGATATGAGCCGGTCTGACGCTTATCCATGTTATTGGCAGATGCGGTAACAGTAATAGCAGGTGTCGTGCTAAACGAGATGGAGTTAACATAGTTGCCACTAGATGTTACATAAGTTCCATTGGCAGTCGTTAAGTTCAAATCCGTTGCCCATGCCCCCATTGTTGTAATGAGGGCGAGAATTAATAAAGTTAGTTTTTGCTTCATAATAATTATTAAATTGGTTAATTGGTTAATAGACGTATTGAAAAAATTAAGAATTAAGAGTTAAGAGTTAAGAATTATATGGGGTTATAGAGTTAAGAATTATATGGGGTTATAGAGTTAAGAATTATATTTTTGATTAAAGAATTTCTGTATTTAAGTACCTTGTTCCCATGCATCCCAATCTATATTGTCAAGAAAAGATTTGGCCTGATTGCGATACAGGGGAAGGTCATTGAGAGTTGTGTCATACAGGGTTTGCTTATCTATTTGCTCATAACCATATACGAGTATATGGCGCAGACCTTCAATGAGAGACCAAGGGATGTCTGGGTGTTCAGCTTTGAAGTCCTTGGTAAGCATATATGTTGCTTCGCCGACAATTTCCACACATTTCATTACTGCAAAATAAACAGCTATGTTATTCACAAATGCCTCGAAGGATTGACCATCAATCATTTCCAAGGCTTTATCGGCGTAATCAACGATATCATACAACCGGCCTCTATCCCTGGCTCTTTCTCTCATAAATCAGGATTTTATAGTTTTCTACATTATCGACTGCGTATGGACGCAATGTGCCGTCCTCAACAAGGTCAATCTCTCTGCCAAGAAGTTTACGTAAGTCCATATACATGCCTCCCATCGTGAAAAGAGTGAACGGTCTTCCGCTACGGTCTGGGACAAAGAGGATGTCTATGTCGCTTTTTTCATTTTCCTCACCCCGAGCCACAGAACCAAAAAGCCAAGCCTTCAGCACTGGTTGGGACGCGAAGTAGTCCGCTATCTTGTTTGATATTGTTTCTCTGTATGACATTGGTCGTATTTACGATGTTTTTGTCTGACTAAATCCCTGCTCGCAAACTACAGGACTGTTAAATCGTCGTGAGGGATTATAGAAGTAATTAAGAATTAAGAGTTAAGAATTAAGAATTATGTGGGGTTATAGAGTTAAGAATTATATTTGGGTTAAAGGTTTTAGTTATTTAAGAGGTTTAGGGGACGTCTGGTTATCTGACTGCTCTTCAACAATCCTGAGCATTTGGGCAGGGGTCACGACGATGGGTGACTTGGGGAAGTGACGCAGGTTGCCTGTTACTACATAGCTGCCATCTTGCGAAAGAGCGACCTCATAGAACACGCGGTCATCGCTGTCAGTGAATGCCTCGATGCTTTCTGTGCGGTTAAGGTGGAGGCCTGTCTTCACCAAATCAACAAGTGCTTTGATGCGCTCATCGCTGAATTTGAACTTGCCACGGTGTAACACCTCGTCGTACTCGCTTAGAATCTCTTCGTTGTATAGCAAGACTATAGGGCCGTTAAGCACATAGTCAAGCAGGAGAACCGCTGGTGAGTCCTGTCGTGTTGTCAGTAAAGCCGACACGAGGACATTGGTGTCGAACACAGCATATATCGTCTCCATTACACTGCTACTTTCCTTGCTCTGCGAGCCAGGAGGATTTCATTGTTGATGTCATCAAGCGTCAATTCTGCATTGCCGTTCTGCTCGCTCTGTCTGCGCATGGCCTCTATCGCTTTGCGGGCATTGGCCTTGATGGTCTGTCTGGAGTTAAAGTCGATGAGTAGTGCCTCCACTTGCCGCTGCAGCCACTCGGTCATCGCTGCCTCGTTGGAAAAGGCTTGACGTGTCCGATCGACTAACTCGTCATTCAAAGTTATATTGTACATGCACATTGTCGTCCTGTCTTAGTTTCAGCGTTGTTTCTTTGGTTAATAGGTTAATATTAATAGTTTTTTAGATGATTAATTTGTTTTCATACTGCTACGCCGGTGCGCATGACTTCGCGGTAGATTGGGGAATCTTCACCGTTCTCGAGAAGGATGGGCTCAATGTAGCAACTGACAGAATTGACGGAACGACCTAGGAATACAGAAGTGTCCCACCATTTGCCTTCCTCTATCTTGGGCACGATGACTGCCACATCGATGTCGCTCCATTTGTTTGGACAGTCTTTGGCATAGGAGCCAAACATCATCACTTTCAGGGATGAGTCGAAATGCGGGGCGATGACTTCCTTGTAGCGCCGTACCAGTTCGAGGGCAAAGTCCTTAGGCAGGATACCCTCTACGGTAAGGGGAGTGAAGTTCACCGGGTCGATGACTTCTCCTTTAGTCTTTCGAGTATCCATGCGTGCATCTCTTTGGTTGATTTTAATATCTTTGCGGTTGTCTCGCGGTTGAGTGTGCGAGCCAAGGTGTCTTTGTAAACTTGATAGCGGGCTTCAATGTTCAGCTGCTTAATCTTGATGAGGAAAAGCTGTTGCTCCTCGTTCATCTTCGTATAGAGGCCGCAGCCCTTTGCAATACGCTCGTGGTCGTGAAGGTAGGGCGGGTCATCGTCGCGACATACGCACCAGTATGCCTTCAGTGTCTTTTCTACGACCTGGTGACACATGAAACCTGTGTATAGCCAGTGGCCCAACTTGTATAGGTCTTCGGCTACAACGAGATCTTCGTCCACGATGGCGAGCCATTTCTCCGCTCTGTCTTTGTTCGGCATTATATTTTATATTGCGCCTGCAAAGGTACAAATTCTTATTGAAACGGCAAAATGTTTTGGCGGAAAATACTTGAAAACAGGGAAATAACGAATGTTTTCATGCGGTTTTGCATGGTTTGCGAGGGCTTTGGGGGTGAGGTTTGATGGGGTTAATGGGGTTAATGGGGTGGTAATGATGATTCGTTATCTGCGATGCTTGATGAGGTTTCGGAGGGAAACCATGGGGGGCAGAGGCAGGGGTGCTGAGGGCTAATGGGTTTGATGGGTCTAATGGGGTTAATGGGGGGTAATGATGATTCGTTATCTGCGACGCTTGATGAGGTTTCGGAGGGAACGCATGGGGGTCCAGAGGCATGGGTGCATGAGGGCTTTGGCGAGGAGGATTTGGCGGTTGTCGGCTACGTGCATCGACTGCTGGATGCTGTAGGCTTCTGCCTTGAGGGACGGCTGGCCGCTGCGGAAGGCGTGCATCAGGAGCTTGTGGATGCGGGCCTGGAAGAAGCTGTCCAGGCGGGTGTCGGCAAGGTGGAAGGTGCGGGCAAGGTCGAAGGCGAGTTGGGTGACGTTTGCCCAGAAGTGGAATTGCTTTTCTTCGCTTGCGGGGTTGGAGATTGTGGTGCCGCCACAGGCGTATGCGAGGGTTGGCGTGTCGATGTATGCGACGTCTCCCATCTGGGCAAGGAAGAAGGCTATCTGCACGTCTTCACAGCGGTAGGTGTCGGGATTGAAGAACTGCGGGTAGTCGTTCATGGCCTGCCGAATCCAGTCGTTTCGGTAGAGTGAAGTACAAAGTTGTATAGTAGGGCGCACGCCTGGCATCAGAGTTTCTGCGAGGATGTCCCTGCTGCGCTGGATGGTCACTTGTGGCGCTGCCTTCGGAGGGGGCGGCGTATGGCCCTCGGGCGTCTGCATCTGTCCGGTCTGAGGGTTGTAGCGCAGCCAGTCGGTATGCACGATTCCAACGTTTGGATGCTCGTCCAGCACCTGTGCCGACTGCAAAAGCTTGGTCTCGGAAATCCAGAAGTCGTCGCCCGAACAGTCGGCCACGTACTTCCCGCGACAAGCCCTCAGGCAGTCGAAGTAGTTGCGGACAAACCCTTTATTAGGTTTGTTGGCCAGGATGCGCACCTTGTCCGGATGCTTCTGCTCGTACTGTCGGCAGACGGCGAGGGTGTTGTCTGTCGAACAGTCTTCGCCGATGACGATTTCTATGGGCAGGCGGCTCTGCTGCATGAGGATGCTGTCGAGCGTGCGGGCGATAGTGTCCTGCTGGTTGTAGGTGCAGACGATGACGGATATTAAGTCAAGATTCATAAGAGACAATTCACGTATTGCTTTGTTGCAAATCCGTCACAAATGTACGACTTTTTTTGGTTAGTAGGAAACAAATGAAGAAAAAAGGAAGAATTATGAATTATGTATTATGAATTATGAATTAAAAGTTGTACCTTTGCGACCTGAACTGTATAAACCGGATGGACGAGCTCAAGAATCTACATAATGTCGAGACGAATGACAACTCCTACGACCATGTGCTGAAATATACCGGCATCTTCGGGGGCGTACAGGGCCTCAAGATGCTGGTCAGTGTGCTGCGCAGGAAGCTGACGGCCGTCATCTTGGGCGGTCAGGGCATGGGGCTTATCTCTGCCTACAATGCTGTCTTCGACTTCCTGAACAGCGCCAGCAACATGGGCATCCCACTGAATGCTACCCGACGGACGGGCGAACTGTTCGAGAACGGCACGGAGGAAGAGATATCGCACGAGGTGATGGTCATCCGCACATGGGTGCTCTGGGCGGCCTGCCTCTCTGTGCTGATTTGCCTCTTCTTCTCCCCTATCATCAGTTATTTCTTCTTTGAAAAGGACTGGACGCACTGGCCTGAGGTGATGCTGACCTCGCTTGTGGCCGTGAGCAACATCATTGCCGAGGGCGAATGCTCCATACTGAAGGGCTTGCACCAGGTGCGTAAGGTGGCCTACATCGAGACGATTCTGGCCATAGGCACGTTGCTCTGCACCATTCCGATGTACTATCTGCTGGGCCTGCGGGGTGTCATCCTCGGCCTGATTGCCTGCGGAGTCCTGTCAGCCGTCGTGCATTTCTCCTTCTCGCTGCGGCTTGTGTCGTACCGCGTCCGTCCCCTTTCGCAGAAGGTCTTCAGGGACGGTCTGCCGCTCATCAAGGTCGGCATTCCCTACGTGCTTGCAGGCGTCTCCACATCCTGCCTGCAGATGGTCATTCCAGCCATCATTCTTGCCCACCACACGATGACGGAACTGGGGCATTACAACGCTGGCTGGGCCCTCATGGTGGGCTATGCGGGACTGGTCTTCCTTGCCCTGGAGTCCGACTACTTCCCGAGGCTCTCTTCTGTCAACAACGACAAGCTGCGCATGAACGACACCATCAACAAGCAGATTGACGTCTGTACGCTCATCCTGACGCCGCTGCTCATCCTGCTCGTCCTGTTCATGCCGATGATTCTGGAGCTGCTCTACGACACGGAATTTCAGGTCGTTACGGGCATGGCAACGGTCTCTGCCTTCTATACCTTCCTGCGTTGCACGTCGCTGCCCTTGGGCTACAGCATTCTGGCAAAAGGGCATAGCATCGCCTTCCTTGTGCTGGAGGTCTGCTCGAATGTCTTCTACGGGCTGCTCATCTGGTGGCTCTACAACGCCCTCGGGCTGATTGGCGCAGGCACAGCGCTT
>Ga0310690_10006490_pt1 | contig 15373 bp, 13 predicted proteins | sample AusTroGonzalo_MG_2_FD_207661 | JGI IMG/M metagenome (GOLD analysis project Ga0310690, IMG submission 207661) | Bovine rumen microbial communities from tropical cattle in Woodstock, Queensland, Australia - Gonzalo_04 (v2) (version 2) | ecosystem: Host-associated > Mammals > Digestive system >... | reverse complement strand
AAACCGTGGGTCAGGTGGTCAGCATCGTCGCGGTCGGTATTGGCCATCAGGCTGATGGCCTCGTTGACGTACTGGATGCCCTTCTCGCGGTCACCCTCGAAGAAGACGTTCTGACCCATCGACACATGGGCCATAGCATGGTAGTAGTCGTTGCCCGTTTCCTCGGCCAAATCCATCTGCTGCTGCAACCACTTGTTCTCCTCGTCCTTGTGTCCGGAGAGTTCGCTGGCATTGCTGATCGAGCTGAGCACGATGAGCTTCTTCTCGCTGTCGGCTTCGGCCACAGGACTGTTCAGCAGTTGCAGGAACAGGTCGTAGGCATCGCGGAACTGCATGCCATTATAAAGTGAGTCGGCCACGCTCATGGTCCGCTCGAAGTCCGCATTTCCGGAATTACCTGCCGCCCCGTCCTTCATGTCGCCACAGCCTGCGCAGCTCTCTATCATCGCCACTACAACTATACATAATATGTATACAATCCGTTTCATGTCGTTTTGTTAGTTCTGACTGCAAATTTACGACATTTTTTTTAAATATTGCTCAAATTAGAGAAATTAACAACATTTTTCTGCGTTTTCGTGTAAAAGGGATAACAGCAAGCCTATATTGCGAGTTTGCCGGAAGTATATTAAAATGATTTTTTAGTATACTACGGAAGAACTTTTAGTATACTTCGCCAAAGTCGGGGTGGCGCAAACTTTTTTTAATATGAACAAATTTGGTGTTTCACTCTTTTTTTCGTACCTTCGCGGCAAAATTGAGCAAAGTAAGCGTATGATTAGTATTATTGCTGCGGTGGCGAGGAATCGCGCCATTGGATTTGAGAACAAGTTGATTTACTGGTTGCCCAACGACTTGAAGCGGTTTAAGGCGCTGACGACAGGGCATACCATCGTGATGGGTCGTAACACTTACGAGAGTCTGCCGAAGGGCGCACTGCCCAATCGGCGTAACGTGGTACTGTCGAGAACGACTAAAGTGCTGCCGGGATGCGACGTCTACCCCACCCTGGAGGCTGCGCTGAACAGCTGTAAAGAGGACGAGGACGTCTATATCATCGGCGGTGCCCGCGTTTACGAGCAGGCGATGGCCATTGCCGACAGGCTGTGTCTGACGGAGGTGGACGACACGCCCGCCGCGGCTGACGCCTTCTTCCCTGACTATAGCGAGGGGTGGCGTATCGACAAAAAAGAAGCCCACCCAAAGGATGAGCGCCACGCTTACGAATATGCCTTTGTAGATTACGTCAGGGAGTAGGCTTTCCACCCGTGGCGGAATAGTTGATGCTGAGCGCACCAGCCTTGCGCAGTTCCTGCTTCACGTCGTTGATGAGCCCCATCTCAGTAGCCCGGTCGGCACGAATGGATACCACCATGTGCTGGCGGGCCTCCTCGGACATCTGGGAACGCTCCTGTTCGATGGCTGTCCCCAGTTCATCGAGCGTGACATAATGGTCGTTCAACTGAATGCGCGACTCGTCGCCCACCACATCACCACGCTCATCGACGGGCTTGCCGATGAACAAATAAACGATTCCTGCCTGACGCGCCTTCTCGACCTCCGTACCCTGCGGAATGGTAAAGCGCACCATCGGCTTTACGTCACGCATGTGGGTGACAATCATAAAGAAGAACAGGACCGTGAAAATCAGGTCGGGCATAGCAGCCAGATTCAATCCTGGCACCTCGCGTTTCTCTTTTTGTCGGAATCTGCTCATAATTCACTCTTCACTTCCCATGCCTTCCGAGATTCGCTGAGGATAACGTTGTCGGATGGTTTCCCGCTCCTCTTCTGTACACTGGCTGAACGGATGACCGTACTTCTGACGGGCCATCTTATCGCGCAAGGTACGATAGGCGGCAATCACCGAGTTCTGCATCTCGAAATAGGCATCATAACTGGTTGTTCGTGCGGTTTGTACGGCAATGATGTAGCGGTCAGTCTGTCGTGATGCCACAAACGACTCCACCTGATGCTGCAACTGCGTCAAGGTCACAGCCTCATCGTCACAATACAGCGAGTCGCGTTCGTCGATGCGAATCTGCAACACATCGCTGCGATTGACGTCCACCATTTCCTGCTGTTGCTCGTCGAGAGGCGCCAACTTACGTCCCAGTCCCTTGTCGCTGTCCATCGACGAGGTGACCAAAAAGAACACCAACAGCATAAACGAGATGTCAGCTGTCGACGTAGTGTTGAGCTCAGGAATATCCCTATGTCTGCGACGAAACCTCACAATCTGCTATTTGTTGAGCCAGAACGAACGGATGGCAGAGACTATCGTAGCCACCACTGCCACGCCCATGGCGATATACATCAGCCAAAGCATCACGTCTGCCAGGAAATAACTACTCATATCAGCCATTGTTGCGCGTCTTTAGTTGGGTTACAGAGTCCATAAAGATAATGGCGCCTTCCTCCATCTGAGAGGTCAGGTGCTCAATCTTCGAGAGGATATAATTATAGAAGAACTGCAGCACGACGGCCACAATGATACCGAAAATGGTGGTGATCAGCGCCACCTTCATACCCTGAGCCACAATGGTCGGACTGATGTCGCCGGCAGTCTCAATGCGGTCGAAGGCCATCACCATACCTATCACCGTTCCCAGGAATCCCAGCGAGGGGGCAACAGCGATAAACAGGCGAATCCACGTGCAGCCCTTCTCCATTTTCGAGATTTGGACCATACCGTAGTTCGTCAGCTGACGATCAATCTGCTCCAAAGGCTCCTTGATGTGCAATAAACCCTGATAGCAGATGGAAGCCACAGGACCGCGGGTGTCGCGACAGAGGTCTTTCGCCCCCTCAACATCGTTTTGCTGCAACTTGGCATCCACGTCTTTCATCAGCCGTTTGGTGTCCACCTCCGACAGCGTCAGATAGATAATACGCTCAATGCAGAATGCCAGTCCCAGCACCAAGGCCAGCGCCACCAACGACATAAAGCTTGCCGAACCCTCGATGAATTTGCGCTTCAGCTGCTTGTGCAGTCCTCCACCCTCTTCCATCAACTCACCGTCCTCGTCCGACAAATCGGACTGCAAGACAGCCATCGCAGAGTCTGCCACGAAGGCTGTCGTATCGACATCCTCCAGCTCCGTCGTATCCTCTTTTTGCTCATCCTGTGCCTGCACATACTGCACGCCAGCCAGCAAAACCACCATTGCCAAAAGTGCAATCAGTCTTTTCATATATATTATCTCTTATCTTTTATCTCTTAATTCTTAACTCTTAATTCTTCTCGTGGTCGGCAAAATTAAGCATATTTTTTGAGATACGCAAATTAATTCTTAATTCTTAGCATTATTTACGGATAGGAGCAACTGCACGGCAGCTTGCACTGTCGTGATATCGCTAATGACCATCGAGCGCTTTCCGTTGACCTCGCGGAAGTTACAGCGACGGGGATTCTGTGCCACAAACGACAGAATTTGGTCGAAGGCTTCGCTCTGGTAGAAGGGACTATCCACGTTCGACACGAAGAACAGTGTCATACGTCCCTGTTTCAGGACCACCTTCTCGCAACCCAGCAGTTTGCCCAGTCGTCGGAGGGTGACGACACGCATCAGTTCCTCGCCCACATGGGGAATAGGTCCGAAGCGGTCCACCAGTCGTTTGCCAAAAGCCTCCAACTGCTCGTCGGTTTGCAGACTGTCCAATTCGCGGTAGAGCAGCATACGCTCCGAGTCCGATGGTACATATTGGTCTGGGAAGTACATCTCCAGATCGCTATCGAGCGTACAGTCGGCGACAAAGTCGCCCTGGCTAGTCTGACTAGTATCACTAGTACGACTAGTAAGACTAGGTCGACTAGTAGGACTAGAAGAACTAGTCGCTTCCGGCTTTTCATTACGCAGTTCCACCACAGCCTGATTCAGAATCTTCACATACGTCTCATAACCCAGGTCGGCAATGAACCCTGACTGCTCCGCGCCCAGCAGATTACCCGCACCGCGAATGTCCAGGTCCTGCATGGCGATATGGATACCCGCCCCTAAGTCGCTGAACTGCTCCAGGGCTTCCAGTCGCCGACGACTCTCTACGGGCAGTGCCGCCAAGGGCGGAGCCAGCAGATAGCAGAAAGCCTTGCGGTTGCCTCGTCCCACACGGCCTCGCATCTGGTGCAGGTCCGAAAGTCCGAAGTGGTGCGCACCATTGATGATGATGGTGTTGGCATTGGGAATATCGATACCGTTCTCCACGATGGTCGTCGACAGCAGCACGTCGTAGTCGTAGTTCTGGAAGTCGACGATGATCTGTTCCAGTTCCTCGGGTTTCATCTGTCCGTGACCTACGGCGACACGGGCATCGGGAACATACTTGTTGATGAGTTCCTTGATGCGTTTCAGGTCGTTGATACGCGGATTGACGAAATATACCTGTCCGTTGCGCGACATTTCGAAATTGATGGCGTCGGCAATAACTTCTGCACCAAAGGTATGTATCTCGGTCTGAATGGGATAGCGGTTGGGCGGCGGTGTCTGGATGATGCTCAAGTCGCGGGCACCCACCAGCGAGAATTGCAGGGTACGGGGAATGGGCGTAGCACTCATCGTCAACGTGTCGACGTTGGTCTTCATCTGACGCAGTTTTTCCTTCGTCGATACGCCAAACTTCTGTTCCTCGTCGATGATGAGCAATCCCAGGTCCTTGAATTTTACGCTTTTGCCAATGAGTTTATGCGTACCGATCAGAATGTCAATCTTTCCCTCGGCAAGGTCCTTCAGCAGGGCTGTCGTCTGCTTGGTACTGCGAGCCCTTGACAGGTAGTCCACACGGACAGGCAGGTCCTTCAGTCGACTGGAGAAAGTCTGGTAATGCTGATAGGCCAATACGGTGGTAGGTACCAGCACAGCCACCTGCTTTGAGTCGCACGCTGCTTTGAAAGCTGCACGCACAGCGACTTCCGTCTTGCCGAAGCCCACGTCGCCACACACCAAACGGTCCATAGGGCGTGACTTTTCCATATCGGCCTTCACGTCATTGGTGGCCTTCAACTGGTCGGGCGTGTCTTCGTATAGGAATCCCGCTTCCAGCTCGTGTTGCAGGAATGAGTCGGGCGAGAAGGCAAAGCCCTTCTGCTGTCGACGGGCGGCATAGAGTTGAATCAGGTCGCGGGCGATGTCCTTCAACTTCTGCTTCGTGCGCTCCTTCATGCGCTCCCACTGCCCTGTGCCTAGATGCGACAGGCGTGGTGCCTCGCCACCATCCTGCGCCTTATACTTCGACACCTTATACAAAGAATGTATCGACACGTAGATGGTGCCTCCGCCGTCGTACTGGATTTTTATCATCTCTTGGAATCCGGGTTCTCCGGATTTTCCGGAATGTCCGGAATTCTGAATAGGCATCCTCACCAATCCGCCAAACTTGCCGATGCCATGATCGATATGCACCACATAGTCGCCCACCTCAAACTGCTGAATCTCCTTTAGCGTCAGGGCCACCTTACCGCCCCGCGCCTTGTCCGAACGCAGGTTGTATTTATGGAAACGGTCGAATATCTGGTGGTCGGTAAAGACGCAGATGCGCTGGTCGTTATCGACGAATCCCGCATGGAGCGTCTTCTGCACAGGTTCGAAATTGACTGTGCCTTTCTCGGCAAAGATCTCTTTCAGGCGCTCCAACTGCTTGGCACTGTCTGCCAGGATATAAAGCTGGTAGTCCTCGGCCAGATACTGCTCCAGCGACTCTTCCAACAGCTCGAAATTCTTGTGGAACTGGGGCTGGGGAGCCGTGTGGAACGTCAGTGCCGCATCGGGAGGACACGACGGGTGCGAACCGATCTCCAACCGTCGGAAACGCAGCATCTCACGACTGAACTGCGGACCGCTCACCAGCTGCAGGTCGCGTTGCATCTGCATCCTGATGTCGTGCTGTTCCACCTCGGTGGCACCCTCCAGACGTTCTGTCAGAGCCTGTTGCGAGAAGCCATCCTGATACGTTCGCTCTACGACATCCTGTACATAGCGGAAGTCTTTGGCAACGAGCAGTACATCATCGGGCAGAAACGACAGAAACGACACCTTCTCCTCGCTGACGCCCAACTCAGGCACAATCTCTACCTGCTCACGACGCGACTTCGACAGCTGCGTGTCAACCTCGAAGGTACGGATAGAGTCTACGTCGTCGCCAAACAGGTCAATACGGAAAGGCAGTTCACTACTATAGCTATAGACGTCGAGGATGCTGCCGCGAAGGGCAAACTGCCCAGGCTCGTAGACGTAGTCCACCTCCTGGAAGCCCAACTCGCGCAGGAATGACGTCACGTCGTCCACCTGTATCGTCTCGCCCTGTCGCAACACCAGCGTATGGTCGCCCAGCTGTTTCTGCGACACCACCAGTTCTGACAGTGCCTCGGGATACGTTACGATGAGCAGCGGGGATTGTCCCCCATTCGCTGATAATTTCGACAGTACTTCCGTGCGCAGGATTTCGTTGGCACTGTCGAGCTGGCCATACTTGATGGCACGGCGGTAACTGCTGGGGAAGAACAGCACCTGCTCCTCGCCCAACAACTGCGTCAGGTCATGATAGAAGTATCCGGCATCGTCGGCATCCTGAAGGATAAATAGTGTAGTCGAAGTTTTTGACTTCGACACCATAGCACCAAACACCATTGGAGCCGACGAACACATCAAGCCCTCGAGGAAAACGGTCTTCACCGACTTTTTCCTCAAGGTGTCTGCCAACGCACCCACTTGGGGCGATTTGGCATAAATTTTCAGCAATTCTTCGATTTTCATACGAATTCGTGTGCAAAGATACAACTTTTTTCGTATCTTTGCACGCAGAAAACAAAAAAAGTAGCATTATGCACGCAAGCGACAGCATTGTCATCATTCCGACTTATAACGAGAAGGAGAACATTGAGAAGATTATCCGGGCCGTGTTCGGGCTGGAGAAGTGTTTCCATATCCTGATCATCGACGACGGTTCTCCCGACGGCACTGCTGCCATCGTGAAGGGACTGATGGCTCAGGAGGAGTTCAGCGACCGCCTCTTCATCTTGGAGCGTAGCGGTAAGCAGGGCTTGGGCACGGCTTACATCACCGGTTTCAAGTGGGCTTTGGAGCGCGACTACGACTACATCTTCGAGATGGATGCCGACTTCAGCCACGACCCCAACGACCTGCCGCGCCTCTATTCGGCTTGTGCCGACGAGGGGTACGACGTGGCCATTGGTTCGCGCTATGTCAGTGGTGTCAATGTCGTCAACTGGCCCATTGGTCGCGTGCTGATGTCCTACTTTGCCTCGAAATACGTGCGTGTCGTCACGGGCTTCAAGGTTCACGACACCACAGCAGGCTTCAAGTGCTACAAGCGTCGCGTGCTGAAAACCATCGAACTCGACAAGGTTCGCTTCAAGGGCTATGGTTTCCAGATTGAGATGAAGTTCACAGCCTACAAGATTGGCTTCAAGATTAAAGAGGTGCCTGTCATCTTCGTCAACCGCCGCGAGGGCACCAGCAAGATGTCGGGTGGCATCTTTGGCGAGGCGTTCTTCGGCGTGATGCGCCTACGCTGGGACGGCTGGACAAGGAAATATCCACAGATTCAAGACTAACAAAAATCGCGAGGATTTCTCCCCGCGATTTTTTTGTTAGTCTTCCACTATTTTGATTCTCCCCTGCGGTTGCGCATAGGCTTTGCCCGTGTTGCCGCCCAGCGCCTTCGTCAGGTAGTCCGCCAGGGCCTCGTTATAGCGTAGCGTACTTTCCTGAAGCACAGGACACTTCTTGAACATCTCGAAGAATCCGCCACCCTCGTGGGTGTAGTTCGTCATGGCCACGCTATAGGTGTGGTTCTCATCGAGCGGAGCATACGTGCCGTCCTCCTTCAGCACCTCGATGTCGCTGACGGTATGGCTCTTGCAGTGAATGGTGAATCGCAGTCCCGAGCACTGGGGGAAGTTGCCGTCCAGCACAGGCACCAAGGCCGTACAACGGGTCAGCATCTCCTTCAGCACCTTTCCGCTCACGGCCACACGGCGCAGCATGTTGTCGTAGGGCAGCATACCGATGATGTCGCCATAGGTGATGTCGCCAGCCATAATATCGTTACGGATACCGCCACCGTTCTCAAGGGCAATGTCCGACTTCATGGCGTAACGGTAGGCATCCGTCACCAGGTCGCCGGCATTCGTCTCGCGTCCGCGGATGATCCACTGTTTATTCTCGTCGCTCACCACCAACCTGTAATCGGTGTGTGCCATCACCTTCGACGTGGCGGCATTCACCAACTTGTGGATGCTGTCGGTAGCAGCCTTCACGCGGGCATTCACATAGGGGATGTCGGCGGGTTTCAGCAGTTTCGTCGTCATACGTCCGTCGGGGGTGATGAGCAGCTTGCCGATGTTCTCAAACTGCGTACCCGTCTGGGTAACAGTAATCGGCTTGCCGTCGATGTTCATGGCCTTGGCATCCTCGAAAATCTCGTGCGAATGTCCGTCGAGCACCACATCAATGCCGCGCGTATTGTTCACCAGACGATGCGAGCTGAAGCCCATCGACTGGGGCGTCTCACCAACATGCGACAGCAGCACCACATAGTCGGCACCCTTGCTGCGGGCGTCGTCCACCGTCTGCTGAATCAGCTGGTAGAACGTCTTCGGACGCAGGTCGTATTCCAACCCACCGTTGGTATCGTAGAATGCATAGCCCTCGAGCTGCATCGTCTCGGGAGTCGTTGCACCGATAAAAGCCACCTTCTTATTACCATACTGATAAATGATGTAAGGCATGTACACGGGTTTCTGCTCAGCGGCGTCATACAGGTTCGCACTGACTATCGGTGCGTTCAACTGCTCCAGCAACATCTTCATGCGAGGAACGCCATAGTCGAACTCGTGGTTACCCAGCGTCACGGCGGCATAGTCCATCAGCTTCATGATGTCCACAATATACTGTCCCTTCGAGATGGCTCCTGTCGTATTGCCTTGCAGGAAGTCACCACAACAGACCACAGCGGCATACGCCGTATCCGACTTGTTGATGGCGTCGCGCAATCCGGCCATCTTCGCATAGCCGTCAATGCCGCAATGCACGTCGTTTTCGTAAAGAATCACAATGCTCTTCTGAGCCCATACGGCAGACAACCCCATTACGAGGGTCGCCATGCCTAGAATCAGTCTTTTCTTCATCCGTCCTAGGTTATTATGTCTGATGGCTTACTTTTTAAAGAACGAGGCAATCCAAAGAATGGCCACAGCACCGATAATCGCTGTGCCGAGCTGACCCAGCACGCCACCCCACTCGATGCCCAACATCGAAAACAGCCAGCCACCAAGGGCACCGCCAAACAGTCCCAACACGATATTCATGATGATGCCAAAGCCACCACCTTTCATCAACTTACCGGCACAAAATCCTGCCAGACATCCAATAATCAGTGAATAGATAATTCCCATAGTTATAAATCTTTAATTGATTTGATTATGTTTTGATGCTGCAAAGGTAACAAATATTTTTGAACTTTGAACTTTGAACTTTGAACTTTTTTTCGTTGCGGCAGCAAATTTTTCATTCTTCACACTTCACTTTTCACTTTTTTTCCGTATCTTTGCCTTCACAAAACATCAATCAATATGAAAAGGATACTTATTTATTTACTTCTTTGCTTGAGTCCGCTTTCAGTATGGAGCCAAGACGCCCCAGCAACCCAGGAGGAAGCTGACAAACTGGACTCATTGGTCATCAAACTAATGAATTACAAGCGCTATGACGATGCACTGACCGCCAAGCTGCGCGAAGTGGATATACTGAAACAGCTTCGCGGCGAAAAGGATTCTCTATACCTCTGTAATAAAGCATTCCTTGGAAAGATTTACTATCGTCTCGGGAAAGCAGAGGAAGCTGCAAAGGTTACCACAGAGGCTGCTGAACAATATGGCGAGTACGTCAGTAATAAGGATGAGAATTATGCTTTCTTCCTCGACAACGCTTCTCTCTATTGGGCTTCTATCGAGGAATTCTCCAAGGCCAAGGAGTTAAGCAGGCGGTCGTTGACGGTTTATGAACAACTGGGGAAACAGGATTTCGACCTTGCCAACATCCTGATCCACATGGCAGAAAACTGTGACGGCAACGGGCAACCACAAGAGGCCATCAAATACGACCTGCTGGCCCTTAACCTTCTGAAGAAGACAACCGGAGAACATTCCGACAACTATATCGAGGAACTTAGCTATCTGCAGAGATATTATGAACATGCAGGAGACACGAATAATGCCAAGAAGACGAAAGAACATGCAGAGCGTCTGGCAAAAGAAAAGGATCAAGGATACGTCGATTTGCCCGAGCCTGTTGAATTCAAAACGGCAGAAATATGCCGTGAGCATAATGACGATGCACTGACGTGTATTGCCTACTACCTCACCCACATGCTCAGCGCTCCCAACATGAACCAGGCAGCTCAGTACGTCATTAACTGGTCTGTAGCGTCGGAGGATGTTAATATCGTTATCGGAGAAAAACTAAGCAAGTTGGCACTTTCACAAGAGTCCATGCCCTATTTCACCGCATTCATTGCAGCCTCATCCTATTACTGCCTGACAGAGAACGTGAAGCAATTGGACGAGCCGTTGTTCGTCAAGGCCGTTACGGCTTTGTTGCAGTTTTATGAACCCAACCGCAAACAAACAGGAAAAGTAGAACTTCTGGAGGACTATCTCAACCAGCAGGAAAAAGGGAAATTGGAAAAGCAACTCCACAAGGACTTCCTTGCCGACCAAAAGCTCCAGCAAGAAAAACAGTAGAAAGATGAATACGAAACTGAAATCGTTACTACATCAGTTATTGCAAAGCCCACGACGCTTTCCGGTTGAGCTTGCCTTGGGAATAGTGTTCTTTATCATAGCAGTATGGGACAGCGAGACTCATGCATGGAATGAAGTGACCAGACAGTATGAGAGTTCCGTTAACGGCGATATTCTCTGGTTCTTCGTGCCGTTGATGGCATTGACATTCTGGCTCCATCGGGTTAATCGCTGGGCCTACCTCGCCTCGTTCTTCCTCTTCCTGCCACTGATGGCACTTAATCTGAAACCGTTCCTATGGACATACGGCTTTGCGTTCACCTACGTCCTGGCAGCCATTCTGCTCATCGTAGGCAACAGAAGAATGGACAACCGTCCGTTTGCGGCTCATGCCCTACATGTAGCCACGCAATTGTTCTTTGGCATGCTCATTACCGGCATCCTCAATATGGCAGTGATGGCCATTGTGGCATCGTTCTTCTACATCTTCGGCATCGACGAACCCAAGCATATCTACGAGCATCTCTACCAGTTCATCTGGTTCGTATTGGCTCCACAGGTCTGCTGCACCCTTATACGCCAAAACGAGGACGAGGTTACCGAACCATTCAAGGTACTCCGGCTCATCCTCAACTTCATCCTCTCACCAGCCGTTATCATCTACATCGTCATCCTCTATACCTATTTTATTAAGATAGCCATCCAGTGGGACTTGCCCAAGGGCGGTGTAGCATGGATGGTGATGGGATTCATCACAGTAGCACTGGTAGGACGTGTGGCACAGTCGATTCTCAGTCAGCGATACTACGACTGGTTCTACAATCGCTTCACGCTGATAGCTATTCCTCCGCTCATCATGTATTGGATCGGTTCCATATACCGCATCCGTCTCTACAGCTTCACCGAAAGTCGTTTCTACTTGATGGTAGCTGGTGTGCTGATGACGCTCTTCGTGCTGATGCTATGGAAAAAGCGCACACGCCGCTACCAACTTATGGCACTTATCTTCGGCGCAGCTATCATCCTATTCACCTACATCCCAGGCATTTCAGCCAAGAGCATCGGACTGAGTTGTCAGAAGCAACGACTCACCCAGCTTATCAGTGAAATGAAGTTGGCAGATGCCAAGACGGGCAAGTTGAATGACGAGATAGAAGATATGAGGCGCATCAGGCAGGACAGTCTGTTGTGCGAGCAATACAAAGATGTCACCAGCGTCATCGAGTATGTCCGCCACGAAATCGGAACCGATGAGTTCAAGAAGCAATACGGCGAATGGACGCATTCTGAATATAGCTTCACTTACATTGAGGACTCTGTCAATGTCAATGCACGTGACAACTGGTATATCAGGAAAAAGCCCGTAGAGTTGGGAGAATACACGATTATGCTCCCTCAGAAAGCCTACCAATACAACTACAATGACCAGATAGTCACGGTCACCCAGGGTGAGAATAACGTCGTTCTCAGATATCCCATCCAAGAGGTTATCAGACAGGACACGATGCTTCTGCATCATCCAGAGAAGCTACTCACCTATCGGAACGACTCACTGATGCTGGTACTTGAAGGTATCTGCATAGAAGACACCGTCGTTACAGATGTCAGGTACTATGGTCTACAGCTGTTCAAGAAGCATAATATTCGTTAAATAATTCGATTCCCGTGCAAGATTTCGACATTTCTATGTTTATATAGGTAGAAACGCTGATTAAGGAAAAATGAAACGACTTAAAGGAATTATAACTGTGTTGTTTGCCGTATGCATTTTTACGGCCTGTTCAAGTAGTGATGATGACAAGATCATTGATCCTGCAGTGACAGAAGCTAATGTATTGCTTATCCTGTCAGACAAAGGCGAAACCAGCACGGGAACAATGTATAAAAGTGGAGAGACGTACAATCCTCCTCATTGCTATCTAGGCAAAGAGATAAGGTATAACGGCGGTAATCCTCAAAACATCTATCACATGGAGTTTGGAGCCAACATCAAGGGATCGGATGTCTTCGATATGCTCAGTATCACTTTTGAAAGCAGCCAGCCAATGAGTTTTAGCAATCTGAAGGCAGGAGATACGTTTGATAGCAGCCAATTCCATGCTGCCGCAGCATACACTCCTACTTGGCTTGAAAAAATATTGATACAGGCCCTGGCTTTAAGTGGTCAAGTCACTGTGCTTGGCACAAGGACGGTTGGCGACAAATCGCATATGATTCTGAAACTGTCCGACCTCCGCTTTAATGCCATTGATCACTCTTGCATCTATTCAATAAACGGAACTGTCGAATATGAGATTTGGGACATTCAACATGAATGACCACAGACTCAAATTCCAAATAATTCCGCATATTTTTGGTGGTTTATGAATAAGTTTGTACTTTTGCAGACGTTTTCAAAAAAAGCAAAAATGAAGAATATTTATACCTTACTATTACTGTTTATCGCATTTTCTGCGAATGTCAGCGCACAGGTTCAGACGGCAGAAGCCAGTAGCGCTGACTCGCTAATCAACGTCATCGCCTATTTTTGTAAGAACGATACCATGGGCTATAACTTCCAGCATGTGAAGATGAAGGTCGTTGACAACGACACCACCGTGAATTACTATAGTGAAAGCGAATTCCGCCTGATTGTAAGAGACTCTACTAGTCAGGGCTATAAAATAGAACTTCAGCCCATCAGCCATCATTTTGAGACCCCTGAGGATACGGTAATGACACAGATGATGGAGAAGCTGATAAACTCTCTGGGTGACGTGCCCCTCATATTCACAACGGATGAATTAGGTACCATCCAACACGTGGAAAACTGGCGCGAGGTGCGCGACTTCACTCGCAAGGCGAGTAAAGCACTCATGGACAGCCTCTACGCCCTGAAGCCGGAAATGGAGCAGGCCATTGCCCGTCAGCGATTTGAGGCAGCCCTCAACATGCAGTTTGCCAACGAAAAGGCCATCCTGGAGTCGTATGAAGAGCTGACAATCATGTTCGGCGTTCATGGCAAGGCATTTAAAATCGGTAAGACGGAAGGTGACTATATCTCTGACCAGGGATATCCCCAACACGTCACCTGTGTGGCAAGCTACGGCAAGACGAGCGAGGATGCCGGATTCGACGATGACTACTACCTGAACAGCGTTTCCGAAATAACCATTCCCGCTAAGGATGTGGGCAATCTGATGCTTGACCAGGTCAATATGATGTCAGAGCACAAAATGACGGAAGAGGAGCAGAAAGTGATGACTTCGGCGATTGACGAGGATGCCAAAGTCAGCATAGTGGAAGGCTATGACATGTTCTTTAATGGCTGGCCTTGCGATATGGAATACGATAAGATTACCGACCTGAAGAACGTCCGCAACATGGAGATTCACCGGGTCCAGTGGACCTCACGCGTCTGGGGCATCTATGGGGGTAGTGACGAGCAACAGGATGGCGTGAGTATGTAAAGAGGCCATTGGCTTTACCGTAGGTACTTTCGCTCGACAATAGAACAAAAAAAACATTTTTGTTTTGTATTGTTCTCACTTATTTGTAACTTTGTACTCTCAAGCGAAATTCTTTTATGCAATAGAAACTATATGTTTACATTATATCAAAAAGATTATTATAAGCAATGTATATGTTTAGGAGATGTGATATGTCAAGAAAGAAATCATTTTATCGTTATTTATCGGTTTTGTTGTTTGGGATTCTAACACAAGCGACATCGTGCGAAGAAGACTATCCTGAGCAATCCTACATTATGTCTGAAGACAACGTGCCGGAGGAGCCTTATTTGACTACAATTTCTACGGCCTATTTCCAGACCAATATCGTCGGACACGGATGGAAATGGAAGGAATCATGGCGAATAGATGAAAAAGGTGTTAGTGTGCGCTATGATGTATCAAATTTGGCGGACTATATCCCCAATGACCTATATTTCGGGGCAGATTCCATGACTGTGTTTATGTATAAAGAGACCAGCAATGAACGGCGGACAGACAGTTACATTTATGATGCCACCAATAATCGTATTCTCAGTCAGGCCATCGACTATATGCAGCTGACTGATGCCGATTCTTCCTGCATCTCATTCATTGAGCGACATGGTGACCGTTATTACAAAAGCAATTATGAACGGATGCTACCCTACGAGCTGAATGCAAGGTGGAACGGCTCTAAACCCGAAAAGCCATGAAAACACGCTTGGCAGTATTATTACTGCTCTTAACTATGTCTGTATACCATACTTGGGGGCAGAAAACGGAGCCATTCGTCAAAGGAGGATTAACCATTGGCCTTTTTGACGGAATCGCAGCCAGCAACGAGGATGTGGGGCACATTGGTTTTAACATAGGTGCAGGCGTCAGGTTGCCCGTCAGCAAGTCACGTACAACATTCCTGGAGCCCGCCTTGGAACTCATTTCCAAGGGCAATGTCTACGATGTCAGCAAAAGCGGCGGCAGGGTATCTTTCAGTCTTTGGTATCTCGAGACGCAACTGGATTTCGTCTATCGTTGGCAGATAGGGAAGCATTGGACAATCCCCATTGGAACGGGCTTGTATGGCGCATACGGTATCAGCAGTAAGGTATCGGCCACAAATGGTGTCACTTGGTTCAGGGGGATT
>Ga0310690_10006489_pt1 | contig 15374 bp, 9 predicted proteins | sample AusTroGonzalo_MG_2_FD_207661 | JGI IMG/M metagenome (GOLD analysis project Ga0310690, IMG submission 207661) | Bovine rumen microbial communities from tropical cattle in Woodstock, Queensland, Australia - Gonzalo_04 (v2) (version 2) | ecosystem: Host-associated > Mammals > Digestive system >... | reverse complement strand
AACGTGAACGCTCCCAACCAGAACCACGCTGTGAATATCGTAGGCGGTTCGGAATACTCCAAATTCTCCATGGGTGTGAGCTATGCCAACCAGGAAGGTATCTTCGGAAAGCCTGTGGCTTCCAACTATTCCCGTATCACCGCCCGTATCAACTCGGACCACGTGCTCTGGCACAAGGACGGCCTGGATATCATCGCCGTAGGTGAGAACATCACCTTCACCCAGTCCAGGCAGAGCGGTATCGGCACCGGTAACACTTACTGGAACGATATCTTCAACATGCTGTCCGCCAACCCGCTGGTTCCCGCCTACAACGAAGACGGTTCCTACACGGAGTACGATTATCTGCAGAACAGCGGCATCTGGAACCTGGTGTCCACCATCAGCAACCCCATCGCCGAAATGACGTATTCTTCCCGCGGTAACAACCAGAGCAACGACTACAGCCTCCGTATGTCGGCCAACCTGCGTGTGCAGCCCATCAAGGGTCTCACCTGGAAGAGCCAGTTCAACTACGGCCTCAGCTCCGGCACCTACCGTCAGTACAGCCTCATCTACAAACTCACGGACCAGTCCTTCAAGGACACGGATGCCGTGAACCAGAGCGCCTATGCCGGTTGGGACTGGTCCTGGGAAAACACCATCAACTACATCTTCAGCGTGGCAGAGAAGCACCACTTCGACGCCCTCATCGGTAACACCCTGCAGCACAGCGGTTTCGGTGAAAGCGTAGGCGCTGGTAACACCACTTCCAACTGGCCCAACAGCTGGACATACGCTTATGTGAGCAACACCTCCGGAGATCCCGGCCTCGGTGACATCTCCGGTACCACCTGGGGAGACAGCGGCCTGGTTTCCTTCTTCGGCCGTGTCAACTATGACTTCGCAGAGAAGTACATGCTCTCCCTTGTCCTCCGTTACGACGGTTCCTCCAACTTCATGCGCGGACACCGCTGGGGTCTGTTCCCGTCCGTGTCGGCCGGTTGGGTGATTTCCAACGAAGACTGGTGGAATCCCAGTTTCGTCAACTTCCTGAAACTCCGCGGAAGCTGGGGTCAGAACGGTAACTGCAACATCGACAACTTCCAGTATCTGTCCACCATTTCGGTGGGTAATCCTACTGGCGGTTACTCCTTCTATACCGGTCCCACCTCCCAGACCTCCGGTACCGGCGCTTTCGCCGACAAGCTGGCCAACCCTGACATCACCTGGGAAACCTCCCAGCAGTTAGACCTCGGTTTCGACGCCCGCTTCTTCGGCAACAAACTCAGCATGGCCTTCGACTGGTATCAGAAAGACACCAAGAACTGGCTGGTGAACGCCCCCATCATGGGTCACTTCGGTGCCAACGCCCCGTATGTGAACGGCGGTGACGTGCGCAACTCCGGTGTGGAAATCGCCATGAACTGGAACGACGCCCGCAGCCAGGATTTCTCCTACAGCATCGGCGTTAACGCGGCTTATAACAAGAACCGCGTCACCCGTATCGCCAACGATGAAGGCATCATCCATGGCGGCACCAACGTTGTCCAGGGTATTGCGGAACTGTACCGCGCCCAGGTAGGTTATCCTATCGGTTACTTCTGGACCTACAAGACAGACGGCGTGTTCCAGAACCAGGCCGAAATCGATGCCTGGAAGGCCGCCGGCAAGGGCACCATCGTGGACAACGTGGTTCCCGGTGACCTCAAGTTCGTAGACCTCAACGGAGACGGCCTTATCAACGACGAAGATAAGACCATGACCGGTGACCCGAACCCCGACTGGAACGTGGGCTTGAACTTCTCCGTCTACTTCAAGGGCTTCGACCTGGGCTTCAGCGGCTACGGCATGTTCGGCCAGCAGGTGTTCCGCGCATACCGCCGTTACACCGACAGCCAGTGGAACAACTACACCACCGAGGTGTACAGCTACTGGCACGGTGAAGGCACTTCCAACCGTTATCCCCGTCTTGTTGCCGGTACCAACTACAACTACATCAACAATACCGACATCTACGTAGAAGACGCCGATTTCTTCCGTATCCAGACCATCACCCTGGGCTACGATTTCAAGCGCCTCTGGAAGAACGCCCCGTTCGGCCAGTGCCGCCTTTACATCCAGGCCCAGAACCCGTGGTGCATCACCGGTTACAAGGGCATGGATCCTGAAGTGGGTACCTCTTCCGGCTTCAGCAGCTGGGCCAAGGGTATCGACCTGGGTTACTACCCGCAGGCCAAGAGCTTCCTTGTCGGTCTCAACCTCAAATTCTAACGGATGACTGATATGAAAAAGATATTCAAACTCGCAGCCCTGGCTGCCATTACCCTTTCGTTTGCGTCTTGCGAGTCATTCCTGGACACCACCAACTACTGGTCTAAAGACAGCAGTAACTTCCCGGTAAACGCTACCGACGCCGAGCAGATGCTCGCAGGTATCTATAACAACCTGAACTCCGCCATCGGCGCCGACGACGGTGGTAACGTAGGTCACGACCACTTCCTCTGGTCCATCGCCTCTTCGGACGATGCCCTGGGCGGCGGCGGTCAGAACGACCCTCAGTTCCAGGCCGAAGACCTTCTCCTGAACTATGGAGCTGACATGTACGACGGTTTCTATGTAACCCGTTATAAAGGTATCGCCCGCGCCAACGCCGCTATCGAGGCCCTGCCCAACTGCGGCGTGGAAGACAAACTGGCCCAGTACATGGGAGAGGCTTTCTTCCTCCGCGCCTGGTACTACTATGAACTGGCTTCCATGTTCGGAAACATCCCCTGCCCTGTCACTTCCAAGGCAGATGCCACCCAGCCGCAGATCAGCGGAGAAGCCCTCTGGGGTCAGATTGTCGAAGACTGCAAGATTGCAGCTGACATCATGCCCGCCCGGCAGTCCTCCGGTGACGGCCACGTGGACAAATATGCCGCCGAAGCCCTCCTGGGCCGCGTCTGGCTGTTTGCCACCGGTTTCTACGGTCTCAGCGACATCACCCTTCCTGCCTATGAGAATGAAGCCATTGGCGTAAGCATCGCCGAAGGCACCAAACTGGGCAAGTCGGAAGTAGGTGCATACATCACCGACTGCGTGAACAACTCCGGTTACACCCTGGTGAGCGACTACCACAACCTGTGGGCCTATACCAACCGCTGCTCCATCGAAGATGAAAAGAATCCCTGGCACGGCAAAGGTTACAAATGGGTAGAGGACGACGGCGCCCGCAACCCGGAGGCCATGTTCGTGATCAAGTTCAACACCCAGCCTTCCTGGAGCACCACCATCGGCTACTCCAACCAGACCGCCCTGTTCATGGGTGTCCGTGAGCAGAGCTACTCCGGCGGCGAAATGATGCCGTTCGGCCAGGGCTGGGGCATGTGCCCGGTGAATCCTTCCTTTGTGGACGACTGGAAACAGCTCGAACCCAATGACCCCCGCCGTGACGCTTCCATCATCGAAGTGAGCCAGTTCGCCGGTCCTTATGTGTACGGTGGAGACTCCTTCATCCAGGAAACCGGTTACTACCACACCAAGAACATGCCTGTGATGGCCTGGAGTGATGAAAAGGGCAAATACATGATGTCCTTTACCAATGTCATGTTCCCCGGTCTCTCCTGGGCCGACGGTTATGACGACAACTACCAGCTGAACAGCGTCAACGACATGATTCTCATCCGCTTTGCAGAAGTGCTCCTGATGGATGCCGAAATCAACGGCAACCAGGCTTCCTTCGACAAGGTCCGCGCCCGCGCCGGCCTGCCCAGCAAGCCGCTCAACGACGAGAACATCCGCAACGAGCGCCGCTGGGAGCTCAACTTCGAAGGCGTCCGCTTCGACGACATGCGCCGTTATGGTGAGAGTTACGCCGCGGCTGCCCTCGACAAGCAGGAAGGCGTAAGAATCTGGAACCTGGGCGTGGAAGGCACCAATACGGCCTCCAAGTTCAACGGCGGCTATGGTGCGCGCTACAAGGCCACCAAGGGCTTCATTCCGCTTCCCAGCAGCCAGATTTCCCTGTCTGCCGGTGCTGGTGAAGAGTACAGATTCACCCAGAACGAAGGCTGGGGTTCCCAGTATGACTTCCCGGGTTGGCAGTAGTAGAACCTTTACTTAAGAAAAAATACGCTATATGAAAAAGATATTCTACTTAGCAATTGCCGCTCTTACGGGTGCTCTTGTGGTTGCCTGCCAGCCTGCGCTGATTGAAGGCCCCAAGGCAGACACCCCTATGGCCGCGAGTGCACTCCAGAATGCATTCGTAATTGACGGCCAGTTCTCCGACGAAGCCTGCACCATTCCCCAGGCAGATGGTAACTATATCAAGTACCATACTTCCCCTGCTACAACGGTCCAGGTGTACAATTTCAAGGCCGACGGTTCCAAGAACGTACTGAGTACCGGCGCTTCCGGCGTGTTCAATATCACGCCTCGCCGCGGTGCGGATTCCCACCAGGCCTTCGCGGTAGCCTCCATCAATCAGGACGCTTCCGTCATCTCCTTCGAGACTGCTGTAGACGTGTACGTTCCGGCAGACCTGGACCCTGCTGTCAAGGTGCTCACCGGTGAATCCGGTGCCAAAGCCTGGAAGTGGTACACGATCGGCACCTCCTGCTGGGGTAACTGCGGTTATATCGGCGTTGCCGGCCAGGCCGACGTGGCTGCCGGCGAAATCCCCGGTTACTGGTGGGGCTGCACCCCGGATCAGTTGGAGACCGAACAGATTTCCCACACCGGCGGCACGGTATACGGCTACGGCAGTGAGAACGCCTACATGGTCTTCAATGAGGATGGCGAATGCATTTCCTACAAGGAAGACGGCACCCAGATTGCCAAGGGTTCCTATGCCCTGAACAATTACGATCCTTCCGGAGAGAACTACCTCTATGGTACGCTGGTTACCACGGACGCCCCTATCCTGATGCCGTTCCGCATCAATACCGGCGGTACCCGCGTCAACGAGTTCGAGGTGGTTTACATAGACCCCAACATGATGACGCTCATCGACCGGAACGGCAACGCAGAGTGGGGCTGGAGTGAATCCACCTGGTGGCGCTTCAAGAACGCCTCTGACCCGGATGCGGCCCTTGCAGGTGACAGCACCCGTGCCTGGACTTACTATCCGATGGACGGTTCCACCTGGGGTAACTGCGGATACATCGGCGTGGGCGGCCAGGCCAACGTGGCCGCTGGCGAAATCCCCGGTTACTGGTGGGGCTGCCTGCCCGAACAGCTGGAAACCGAGCAGATTCAGCATGCCGGTGGTGTTGCCTATGGTTATGGCAGCGACGATGCCTACATGGTGTTCGACATCATCAACGGTACGGTCACTTCCTACGACGCAAACGGCGGTGTCATTGCCGCTTCCGCCTTTGCCGTGGAGAACTTCGACTGGCAGGGAGACTACAAGATGGGAGACCTGACCACCGCTGCAGAACCTGGCATCCTGTTCCCGTTCAGAATCAACGCCGGCGGTGTGAAAGTCTCCAATTACGAGCTTCTCTACATCGACGGCCAGATGATGACGCTGATCGACCGGAACGGTAACGAAGAGTGGGGCTGGAGCGAATCCACCTGGTGGAGATTCCAACCCAAGCGCTAAAATCTGATTACTCTAACGGATAAGGCAGCCGCCGCCCAGCGGCTGCCTTATTTATAAAAAGGTATCGCGAATGGACAGACGATACAGGATTGCCCTGACAGCCTTGTTCGGAATGGCCGTATTCTCTTTCTGGATGTGGCTGTTCCCCCAGGCGCTCAATTACCAGGAACAGAATCAGCTGTTCCTGTTCACCCGGGACTATTTCTCCCAGCGCCTCGTGCTGCCGGGAGGCCTGGCCGACTGGCTTTCAGAAGCCCTGGTTCAGCTTTTCTACGTCCGCTGGGCGGGCGCCCTGGTACTGGCCCTGCTCTTGGTGGGCCTGCAGCTGGGTGTTTGGAAAGCCGCCGGGAAAAAGCGTTTCCTGTATGCCCCCAGCTTTATTCCTTCCCTTCTGATGCTCGTTTACATGGGAGACGTGGAGGTGCTGGTAAGCTATCCGGTGGCCCTGCTGCTGGCCGTAGCTTTGTGCCCGCTCTTTGAGAAGGCGCAATGGCACCGGCTCTGGCTTATCCCGCTGGGCTGGTGGCTGGTGGGGCCGGTTGTGGCCGTTCCTGTCCTCCTCTCCGTCCTTCGCGGAAGGAAATGGGCCGACTGGGCCTGCCTGGCCTGGCTGGCTGTAACCTTCTTTGTGGAGTATCGGCTCCTGGCCGCCCAGTATCCGCTGCGGGATGCCCTCTTCGGGCTCAACTATTACCGGCTGGTGGAAAGCCTGCCGGCCCTGCAGCCCATTATCCCGGCCGCCACACTCCTGTGCATTCTTCTCTGCGGCTGGAAAGTGCAGCTGCGCAGCCCGCTGGCGGTGGAAACGGCACTGGCCGCCGTGCTGGCCGCCGGCACCTGGGGCGGGGTTAAGCTCGCCTACGACAAAGACACCTTCGAGGTCCTGGCCTATGACTGGCTCATCCGGAACGAAAACTATCAGCAGGTCCTTTCCCGGGCCCAGCGTTTTCAGCCCCGGAATGCCGTGAGCGCCTGCTCGGTGAACTTCTGCCTGTTCACGCAGGGCCAGTTGGAAAGCCGGCTCACGGAGTTCTACCAGTGCGGCACCGAAGGCCTGGTGCTTCCCTCCATCCGGGACAACCTGTCCGACATCACATCGGCCGAACTCCTTTGGATGATGGGGATGCCCAACATTACCCTGCAGTATTGCTTCGACCTGCAGGAATCCATCCAGAACGGCCGCAAGAGCGGGCGGTTCATGAAGCGGATAGCCGAATGCAACATAGTCAACGGCTGGTACGACCGCGCCGTTAAATATCTGGACATGCTGGAGCATAGCCTGTTCTACCGCCAATGGGCCCGGGAACAGAAAGCCCTTATCCGGGACGAAGCCCAGGTGGCGGCCCATCCGGTATATGCGTATATCCGCAGCGTCCGCTTCCAGGAGGATTTCATTACCAACTACAACAAGCTGGACCTGATGATGGCCATCCTGTACAACCAGAACAAGAACAATTTCATGGCGGCCGACTATTACAGCGCCTGGCAGCGCCTGAGCGAAAGGGAGGAGGGCGAATGAAACAGGTTTTGACACTTCTGGCCGCCCTGTTCCTGGTGGCTGCCTGCACCGGAAGCACTTCCTACGTGGAAGAACTTCCAGGCATTTATCCCGACTACATCGGCGTAACCATCCCCGCCGGGATTGCGCCGCTGAACTTCAACCTGCCGGAGGAATACGACCGCGTATTCGTACGCGTAACCGGCAGCAAGGGCGGGGAACTCCGGGTGCGGGGCAAATGGGCCTCGTTCCCGGTGAAAAAATGGCAGGATCTTACCCGGCAGAACGCCGGCGGAATGCTTTCCTTTACGGTTTTGGGCCGGAAAGACGGGCAGTGGACCCAGTGGCGGGACTTTATCCTGTATGTAAGCGACGTTCCGCTGGAAGACTATGGTATCACTTACCGCAAAATGGCCCCCGGCTACACCACCTATAGCCGTATCGGCATTTATCAGAGAGACCTCCACAGTTTCCGGGAAGACGCCATCATTGAAAGCACCCTCACCCCCGGGCAGTGCATGGGCTGCCATACGGCCAACGCCACCAGTTCCCGGCAGTTCCTCTTCCACCTCCGCGGTCCCCACGGTGCCACTTACTTCCAGAAAGACGGGGAGCGGGAATGGGTAACCACCAAGACAGACAGCACCATCGGCAATGTAGCCTATTGTTACTGGCATCCGGACGGCCGATGGATGGCCGGTTCCATCAACCCGGTACGGCAGGCCTTCTGGACGGGAGACGAGCGCACCATCGAGGTGTTCGACCTGGCGTCGGATCTGGTGGTGATGGACATGGAAGACCATTCCCTGGTAGTGGACCCGCGCTTTACCACAAAGGATTACCTGGAAACCTCGCCTGCCTTCTCCCCGGACGGTAAAACACTCTATTTCTGCAAGGCAAAAGCCTTTGATGTGCCCCGGCAGGTGGACAGTGTCCGGTACGACCTGGTGCGAACCACCTTTGACGCCGCCACCGGCACCCTGGGAGACATCGAAACGGTAATACCGGCCAGCGCAGCGGGCAAAAGCGTCAGCTTCCCCCGCCCTTCCTACGACGGGCGCTGGCTCATGTACAACCAGGCCGATTTCAGCGTATTCCCCATCGATCACAAAGAGGCAGACCTGTGGCTGCTGGACCTGGAGACGGGTGAAACCCGCCCCCTGGAGGAGGTTAACAGCGACTTCTCCGAGAGCTTCCACAACTGGAGCTCCAACTCCCGCTGGTTCCTGTTCTCCAGCCGAAGGGCAGACGGGCTGTACGTACAGGTTTACCTTTCTTCCATAGACCAAAACGGGCACTGCACGAAACCTTTCGTGCTGCCGCAGAAGAATCCCCGAAAGTATTACCACGATACGCTCTATTCGTTCAACGTGCCGGATTTCACTCATGAAAAAGTAGATTTCCGCACCAGCGGAACCTACCGGGAAGTGTTCTCCGACGAGCGTATCAAAGCAACTGTAAAACCATGAGAAAAGTTTGGGCACTGGCGGTGCTCCTCAGCGTCGTCGTACTCTCCTGCAACCGGGCCGGCCAATACCGCATCCACGGCCGCGTCACCTCCAACGAACTGGAAGGCATCCAGATTTTCCTGGTGCCGGTCGGGCATGAGGAGCCCTGGAACGTGGATTCCGTCTACATCCACAACCACGAGTTCTTCTTCAAGGGCAATCAGCACTGGATGTGCACCCTCCGTCTGGACAAATACCACCGGGACAAGGGGCAGAACCTCCTGGTGGCCACCGAACCCGGAGACATCTATGTCACCATCGGCCCCGACAGCAGCGGCGGCGGAACACCCCTCAACGACAGCCTCCAGGTATGGAAAGACCTCACCATCCGGGAGAATCAGCTGGAAACCCAACTGCGCAATGCCGGGCTCAAGGCCCAGGCCGATTCCGCCCACAACGCCTATAAGGAACGCACCTGGGCCCTTGTACGGGCCGTAGGTGAAGAAAGCATACTGGGCGAATTCCTGCTGGGTATGTATCCCCTTCCCCAAGAATAGAACGTGAAAACCTGGCGCATCATAGGAATTGGCGTGGCGGTTGTGGCCCTTGCGGCCGCGGCCAGCCAGGCCGTTTTCCTCATGCGCTATCCGTATTTCCGGCAATATGCCGCCCAGAACGGTCTCTCGCTGCGGGAAGCCCGGAAAGCCTGGGGACACCCGGACCGGCTGTCCGAATGCGCGATGGGCCTTACGGTGGAAGCCTCGCTGGAGCATTGGGAAACGGTGGCGGAATTGGCCGCCGAAGACCGGAAATCGGTAATCGGCACCTATTATTATAATCTGGCCAATGCCATGCGGGGGCAGCTCGCAGACCGGCTCATGGACTACTACCAACCCTTCGAACGGGGCCTGTTCCTTCCGGTTGGAGAGCACTCCGCCCCTTTCCAGATTGCCTGCGCCGGAGACGTCTGGTGGGCCCTCGGGGATATGACGATGGCGGAACGCGATGCCATGCTGGGCATGCTGTTTTCCCCGGCCCACACCGGCTCCCGGTATCTGCGCCGATTAGCGGAAACCAACCTGGTTTCGGGCGACTACGAAGCCGCCGCCAAATACCTCCGCATCCTGCTGAACAGTCCCGCCGACCGGGACTGGGCCCTGGAACGGTTTCCGGACCGCTGGAGCCAGTCATACCGGATGCGCATTGAGGGCAAGCGCACGCTGATGCCCCGCTTCGACCTGGTGCACGGCATGGACCAGACCCAGCTGATCCTGCGCATCCTGCTCAATTCCAATCCGTCCAACCGGATGGCTTTGGATTACCTGCTGTGCTATGATTTGCTGACCAAAGACCTGGACGCCTTCGTGGCCGACTACGACCCCTCCCTCACCGCCTCCCACCTGTACGAGGAAGCCATGCTCATCTTCCTGGCCGCCAAAGGAGGCATGGACGGGGAGAACTTCAGCCATTATCATATTTCCGGAAAGACGCTGGAACAGTTCAACCGCTTTGTAACCATCTACAAGCGGGACAATGGTTCCGGTGCCAACCTTTCCGGAGAATTCGGGAAAACCTACTGGTACTACTTCTATTATGCCGTCCGGAACGAAAAGAAATAGCCTCCCGTGCCTGGCACTCTGTCTGGCTCTTCTGCTGCTGCTTTCCTGCAGCAGGGGTTACGACGTGCGCCCTTCCGGGATGGGAACCGACCGGACATCGGCCCTCTTCCCCGATTACGAAGATGTTACCATTCCCTGCAACATAGCCCCGCTCAATTTCTATTATACCAACCCGGACGGCTCCTGCTTTGTAACCACCTTCACCGCCGGAAACGTTTCCGAAACGCTGAAAGGGCGGGAAGTGGTGTGGAAGCCGAAGAAATGGGCCCGGCTGGTCGCCGCCGCCAAGGGGGGCGACATCCGGGTATCCTCTTCCTGTCAATCCAACGGGCAAACGGTGAGCCGGGAGTGGACCATCCATGTTTCTCCGGACCCCATTGACCCGTATCTGACCTACCGGCTCATCGAACCCGGCTTTGAGGTGTGGGACGACCTGGAAATCCTGGAGCGGAACCTGGAAAGCTTTGACGTCCGGGCCATCTCCGACTGGCGCCACACGGAAAACAAGTGCATGAACTGCCACATCCACAGCCAGGGGCGCGGAGACCTTTCCCTGTTCTACCTGCGCGGACAGGGCGGCGGCGCCATCCTGAACCGGAACGGCACCCTGCGAAAACTTACGCTGAAGGATTCCGCCATGATATCCCCCACGGTATACGGGGAAATCCATCCCGGAGGACGCTGGGGCGTCTTCTCCACCAACACCATCATTCCCGCCATGCATTCCTACGGCAATCGGCGGATGGAGGTATTCGACACGGCCTCGGACCTTTGTGTGGCCGATTTCGACGGCAACCGGATGCTCACTTTCCCGGAAACCGCCCGGGCCGATGCCTTTGAGACCTTCCCGGTATTCTCGGCCGACGGGAACGCCGTTTTCTACTGCACTTCCCCCGCCAGGCAGCTTCCGGCAGAGGTGGAACAGATGCGCTACTCCCTGGTCCGGATTCCCTTCAACCCGGAAACGGGCACCCTGGGCAGCCCGGCCGATACCGTATGGAGCGGCCCGGCGCACGGCGCATCTGCCTGCCATCCCAAAGCCTCGCCGGACGGACGCTGGCTGCTGTTTACGGTAGCGGATTACGGCACTTTCCCCATCAACCATCGGGAATGCGACCTGGCCCTCCTGGACCTCGCTTCCGGTGAACTGGCCCCCATGGACGCCGTAAATGCAGACAAATCGGACACTTACCACAGCTGGAGCTCCAACTCCAAGTGGTTTGTCTTTGCCTCCAAGCGGGGAGACGGCATGTTCGGGAAACCCTACTTCAGCCATGTGGCCGCCGACGGAACGGTTACCAAACCTTTCCTGCTTCCCCAGAAAGACCCCCATTTTTACGACCAGATGCTCCGCTCCTTCAACGTGCCCGACCTGGGAAATGCTCCGGTAGGGTTCGACGCCCGGGAGATAGGCCGCATCTGGAAAGAAGTTCCTGCAGAACCATTTGATTAATAACAATATAACTATGAATACCCGAGTATTATTCTTGTCTTTGCTTGCCGCCTTCTCCGTTGTTGCCTGTACGGAAAAGGAAGACCCGGCAGAAACCGTGAAACTGGTTGCCAATCCCGAAAAACTGGAATTCGATGCAGCCGGCGGCACCCTGGAGCTCACCCTCACCAGCGGTATTGAGCCAACCGTAAGCTGCTCCGACACCTGGATTACCCTCTCGAAAGACCCTTATTCCGCCAATACGCAAAAAATCAAAGTAAAGGCCCAGGAGAATTCCGGCACCACCGAACGCTCCGGAAGTATCCGCGTCATCGGCGACAAGCAGAGCCTGATGATACCCGTTACCCAGAAAGTGGCCGAAGTAAAGATGTCGGTGGACAAGACGTCATTGGAATTTGACCAGTTCGGCGGCGAGGCCGTTGTAACGGTCACTTCTTCGCAGCAGCCTTCGGCAACCTCGAAGGCCGATTGGTGCGGAGTAGTAGTCGGCGAAATCAACGCAGAGCACCAAACCACCGTCACCATCCAGGCAGCGGCCAACCCGATTGAAAACAGGACCGGAACCGTCACCATCAGCTGCGGCGGAGACCATCTCACCATTGACCTTTACCAGGAAGACGGCGTCATTCCCTTCACCACCACCACGGCCCTTACCCAGGAACAGGTGTACGCGGCCCTGGCTCCCGGCTGGAACATGGGCAACCACATGGATGCCATCTCCAACGGCGTTTCCGGAGAAACCATCTGGGGAAATCCCAAATGCACCCAGGCCACCATGGATGGGGTGAAGGCAGCCGGTTTCAAGTCTGTCCGCATCTGCGTAACGTGGGAAGGCCATATCGGCCCGGCCCCCGCCCACCGGCTGGAGGAAAAATGGCTGGGCCGCGTGGAAGAGATTGTAGGGTATGCCGAAAAGGCCGGCCTGGTGGCCATTGTGAACACCCATCACGACGAAAGCTATTGGCAGGATATCTCCAAGGCCTACAACAACCCCACCCAGAACGCAAAAGTAGAGAATGAAATCTTCTGCGTCTGGACCCAGATTGCCCAGCGGTTCAAGGACAAGGGCGAGTGGCTGATATTTGAGTCCTTCAACGAAATTCAGGACGGCGGATGGGGTTGGAGTTCCGCCTTCCAAAACGATCCCCAAAAGCAGTACGACGTGCTCAATCACTGGAACCAGGTGTTTGTGCAGGCCGTACGCTCTACCGGCGGCAACAACTCCACCCGCTGGTTAGGCGTCCCCGGCTATGCCGCCAGCCCCACCTTTACCATTCCCGGCCTGGTACTGCCCACAGACTACAACAGTGCCAGCCGTCTGATGGTGGCCTTCCACGACTACGACCCGTACGAATACACCATCAAAGACCCGATGCTGCCCCGCTTCGGTCACACCGCAGATGCCAGCCAGCGTCCCGCCGGAGACAACGAGGCAGGTCTCCTCTGGACGTTCGGCCAGTTGAAGGAAGCCTATATCGACAAGGATATCCCCCTGTATATGGGCGAATTCGGCTGTTCACGCCACAACACCGAGGACCTTCCCTTCCAGAAGTATTATATGGAGTATTTCTGCAAGGCCGCTGCCGACCACCGGATTCCGATGCTGCTCTGGGACAACGGAGCCGCAGGTACCGGACCGGAACACCATCCGTATATCGACCATGGTAGCGGGCAGTTTGTGGACGACACCGCAAAAGAACTGGTGGACATTATTGTGAAGGCGGCCACCGATACGGATCCCGCCTATACGCTGCAGAGCGTTTACGATTCTGCCCCGCAGACAGACTAGCGGGACCAGCGGAAACCGAAGGGTACGCGCTCAGGGGCATTGATGGCCTTCTGGGCGCGTATTTTGTCCAGCGGCACCGGACCGGTGACAAACTCCGGAACGTTGTAGGAAAGGAACAGGTCCTGATAATAGTCCAGGGGATTCCGCTGCGGGAGCAGGAAGGGCTTTCCGGCCACACCGTCTTCGCTGAAATGGGCTATGTACAGGCGTGTGAACAGGCCGTCTTCCCGTCGGCTGGAGAACACGAACCAGCGGGAATTGGAGCTCCAGTTGTGGAAACTGTCCGTGTCTGCACTGTTCACCTCTTCCAAAGGCCTGCTTTCCCCCGTCTCCAGGTCCAGCAGCCATAAATCACTCTCGTGGTGCCAGATGGGGAAGGTGCCGTAGTCGCAAAGGGTGTACATAAGGTACTTGCCATCAAGCGAAGGCCGGGGGAAGCAGACGCTCTTTTGCATATCGGCTGCATTGATGAGCATTTCCACATCCTGGCCGATTTCGCCCGTCTCCGGGTTGAAGCTTACCTTCATCAGGTTATACCGGGAATAAGTGAGTTCTCCGGGGATTTCCACCTGGAGCGCAGCCGTGTAGTACAAGGTTTTACCGTCCGGGGAGAACACCGGGAAGGTTTCCCATACATCGGCCTGCTTTACCTCCGGGGCCGTGATAATCTGGTTGTTCTCCACGTCGTAAACCTGGATGTCCGAGGCCAGGTCGAACACTTCTATCAGTTTATCCGGCTGCACATGGAAGCCCTGGCGGGTGCTGTTGGTGGAATAGGCAATGTATCGGCCCGTGGGATGCCAGTACGGATATACGCAGAAACCCAGAGTGGAATCCGTCTTGGTGTTGTAAGCCGTGATTTCCCCGTCCAGGGAAAGCAGTGTTGCACCATGGGCGCCGCGGATGTGGAGGGTCCAGTCTTCCGGTTTGTCCCTTCTGGAGGCATGGCAGTTTACGCAGCCGTCGAACTGGGTGTTTTCCAGCAGGGCCCGCTCCCGGAAACTGCCCAGTTCCCGTTCATAGATGCCCATGCGACTGTATACCTCGTACCCCGGTTCCAGCAGGCGGTAAGTGAGGCCATAGTCGATGGGGTCCGGAGAAACAAAGATGCCAAAAGAATGGTACGTCAGCCATTTACCTTCTTTCAAGCCCGACACGGAAACCATCAGGGAATCCCCCGCACTCTTTTCCAGCAGGGACCGCCAGCGCTTTTCCGGGAAGCAGGTACTCCCCTTTCCCCGGTTCCGGAGCACCGTGCCGTCCGGTGCGGTGAGCCGTACCTCCACGGCATCGGCCCCCTGCAGGGTGAAATCGAGCGGGGCGATGGAGGACGGAACGGTTACGCCGATATAGTCCGGATAGATAACCGGAAGGGCTCCAGCCGGAGAAGCATTCTTTGCCCCGGGACTGCAGGCCCAAAGGGCCAGCGCTGCCAATGCTATGATCAGATATCTTCTGTCCATCCTAATTGCGGTATCGGAAAAAGTAATAGAACCAGTAAGTGTCTCCATAGGAACGGCGCATATCGGCCTCCGGCCGGTTTGCCTGCATATCGGCGATAAAACGGTTTATCCTTTGGGCGTACGCAGGTGAGAGATAGTCGGGAAGACCGTTGAAATCCGGGTGGGTTTGCACCCAGCGGAGCAGAAGGGCCTCCTGGTACGCCTTGGGCATGGCAGGAGCCTCTACCAGGCCGATGCATTCTACAAACCGGTCCAGGTCTTTCCGGAGCAGGCACCAGGCCATGAGGTAATCCAGCGCCAGGGTGTTTTCCGGATTCTCCACTTTCAGGAGCCCCAGCATGGAATCCATCTCCGTGTCACTGAACAGGAAATCGTGGTCTTTGAGACGCCGGTCCCGCGCCTGGGAGAGTTCCGGCCTGCGCTCGAAAATGGTGCCGGAGTTTAACAGGCCGACGGTTTCCCGGGCCCACTGGCGGTAAAAGAGGGTATGGGACAGCGCCTTCAGGTATTTGCGCGCCACATCGGCGTCTCCGTT
>Ga0310690_10006487_pt1 | contig 15374 bp, 16 predicted proteins | sample AusTroGonzalo_MG_2_FD_207661 | JGI IMG/M metagenome (GOLD analysis project Ga0310690, IMG submission 207661) | Bovine rumen microbial communities from tropical cattle in Woodstock, Queensland, Australia - Gonzalo_04 (v2) (version 2) | ecosystem: Host-associated > Mammals > Digestive system >... | reverse complement strand
GCATCCAGATAGTAACGATCCATGTATCGAGTCAGGCCTTCCATCGTCTGATAGGCTTTGTTATCCATCAGACGCTGGCGTCGCTGTAGTCGCTTTTCCTCGTTCATATTAGACTATACGAGTTTTTGCCAAATGGTGACAGAGTCATCTCTTTCTAAAAGTTTCTGACTTTTAGACGTATTTTGGAGGAAAAAAGTTGCAGGACTATCGTAAATTTTTTCCCGGCAAAAAAGCAATGTAGTGACCCTCTGTAAGAATCACTACATTACCAATTATCAGTTGCTTAGATATTTTTCTAAGTGTCAATACTCATCCTCGTTGAAAAGGAAGTCTTCCTTCGTGGGATAGTCGGGCCAAATGTCCTCGATACTTTCATATACGTCGCCTTCGTCTTCAATCTCCTGAAGGTTCTCGAGAACCTCGAGCGGAGCGCCTGATCGGATGGCGTAGTCAATGAGCTCTTCCTTGGTTGCGGGCCAGGGAGCGTCTTCCAATTTTGATGCTAATTCAAGTGTCCAATACATAGTTTAGTAATTTACGATTTTAAATTTGGCCGCAAAAGTAATCATTTTTTTCTTACTTGCAAGCGTTTTGCCATATTATTTCACTCTGTCCGCTGTTAAAATTTATTATTTTGGCTAAAACGAACAGGAAATCGCTTAGTCGGTTGATGTATTTCTGAATGTCATCGCCCACTTTTTCGTTTTCTGCAAGTGTGGCGATACGTCGTTCTGCGCGTCGGCAGACGGTGCGTGCCACATGGGCTTGAGCTGCTGCTGTCGTTCCTCCGGGGAGAATGAATCCCTGTCGTTCGGGCAATAGTTTCATCATGCGATCAATCTCCTGCTCAAGGAATTCTATCTCGCCTTCTGCCAGGTAAGCCGATGGGTAGAGTGGGGTCTGGCTTTGGTCGGTGGCTAAGTGGGTACAAACGTTGAACAGATTGTTCTGTATCCGAATCAGATTCTGACGGTTGTCGTCTTCTGGCAGCATACTCACCAAAAGCCCAAGGTGGGCACTCAGTTCGTCTACAGTGCCATAGGCTTCCAGCCGAGGCGAACTCTTACTGATTCTTACACCGCCTACAAGGCTTGTCGTGCCTTTGTCACCCGTTCGGGTGTACACTTTTGTTATTTTCATAGCTAAATTAAAAGTTAATGATATAATGCTGTTTTGTACGTTTCTTGTCAAACATCACAAGGCCGCAGTAATAGAGGTCGAAGGTGATGACTGCGTGTTCGTCGGCTACGATTTCACGCCATGCTTCCTTGTTGCGCCAGATGCCTTCAACGACAAGGACCGTCCGGGCGTCTACCTTATTATATAATAGGGCCAGTTGTTCGCGCCAGTTGTCTTCCAATTCCATGCACACCAACTGATTGCCGTTGCCGAATGTGGATTTCTTGCAGCCTGCCTGCAGGTATTCGTGGTAGAGGTTGCTGGTGATGACCTCTGGCTGTCGCCAGTTGGCCAGTCGGAAATGGAGTCGTCCCAGTTTCTGCGTCAGCCAGTCGTCGTTTTTCCCAAGCTGGGTGTACTGATAGTAGGGCCAATGCTCATTGATGACATATCGGACCAGCCAATAGTCAGCAGGCGACTGGATGCCGAAGCCTCGGCAGTGTCCTATGCGCCTTATCCAGACGAGCAAACCCTTTAGACGATTCATTTCGAGTACAAAGGTAGTAAATACATTCGATACATACAAGAAAATGGTACTCTTTTTGCTGCTGGGCAATAAAATGAGCTGTTTGTACGTTATATTGAATGGTATGCAGTGGACAGACAGAATCAGACAAGTTAAGATCTTACTGGTCATCTCGGCTATCGTGATAGCGGTGGTGTCGTTGTTGGTGTCGCACTATCTGGTGCGGGACCTGCAGCGTGAAGAGCGTGCCAAGATGGTAACCTGGGCTGAGGCCCTGCAGGCGCTGAACAATGCCGATGAGACGACAGACCTGACTTTGGTGCTGAACGTGATACAGTCGAACAATACCATTCCCGTTATTGTGATGAATGCCGACGGAACGGTGACAGACTGCAGGAATGTAGATGTTGGCAGTCAGGACTCGGCAGACTTTGTGGCTCGATATGCTCAGCGCATGTATCAGGCTGGCGACTATATCAAAATAGAATATGGTGATTCGGCAGACTATCAGCTGGTATGCTACGACGAGTCGACGATGCTGAAGCGGCTGACGCAGTGGCCCTACGTGCAGTTGGGTATTGTAATGATTTTCGTGGTGGTGGCCATCTTTGCCCTGCTGTCGTCGAAGAAGGCGGAGCAGAACAAGGTGTGGGTAGGCCTATCGAAGGAAACGGCCCATCAGTTGGGAACGCCTATTTCGAGCCTGATGGCTTGGGTGGAGATTCTGAAGGAAAACTATCCGCAGGACGACCTGATACCCGAGATGGACAAGGACGTGAAACGCCTGGAACGAATTGCTGAGCGCTTCTCGAAGATCGGCTCTCTGCCTGAACCAGTGGATGCCTCGATGAACGAGGTGCTGGCACATGTGGTTGACTATATGGACCGTCGTACATCGAAGAAGGTAGAGATGGTGCGCCAGTTGCCTGACCATGATGTGGTGGTGCGGATGAATGCCTCGCTCTTTGAATGGGTGATTGAGAACCTGTGCAAGAACGCTGTCGACGCAATGGAAGGCTCTGGCCGCATCGTCCTGACGCTATTGGAAGAGCCGGAGCGTGTGGTGATTGAGGTTTCCGACAATGGCAAAGGCATTCGCAAGAAGGATTTGAACAATGTCTTTACGCCAGGCTTCACGACAAAGAAGCGAGGGTGGGGGCTCGGACTGTCGCTGGCTAAGCGCATTGTGGAAGAATACCACAAGGGGCGAATCTTTGTGAAATCGTCGGAAGTCGGCAAGGGAACAACGTTCCGTATAGAGTTGAAAAAATAAAAAAGTAAGGGAAATATTTGGCTATTTCCCCATTTCTTTGTACCTTTGCAGCCCGAAAAGTGTGTATATGTGTAGTTTAGAGCGTTTTAAGATAGATTTGAAAGGCCTGACAGCCGAGGTGACAACCTTGGAATACGACTTGGATAAGAGCTTCTTTGACGCCCTGGACCAGACGGAAGTGGAAAGCGGAACGTTGCATGTGTCGCTGTCTATACGCAAGGCATCCGGCTTTTTTGAGTTTCAGTTCCATACCGTCGGCACTGTAGACATTACGTGCGACCGCTGTCTCGACCTGATGGAGCAGCCCATAGAGGCTGACAACCGTCTGGTGGTGAAGCTCGGAAGCACCAACTCAGAGGATGATGACACCGTGATTGTGGATGAGAACGAAGGAATACTCGACACGTCATGGTTCATTTATGAGTTTATAGCATTGGCTATACCCATCCAGCATGTGCACGCAACTGGTAAGTGCAATCCTGCTATGACGAAGGCTCTGGAAGAGCTGTCAGCCGACCGAAGCGGTGATGAGGAGTCCAACCAGGCTATTGACCCCCGCTGGGAGAAATTGAAGAATTTAAAGGTTTAAAATTAAAAAGGTAACAGAATTATGGCACATCCTAAAAGAAGACAATCAAAGACTCGTACCCTGAAGCGTCGTACTCATGACAAGGCAGTAGCTCCTACGTTGGCAGTATGCCCCAACTGCGGTGCTTACTATGTGTATCACACAGTATGCCCCACTTGTGGTTACTACCGCGGTAAGGTTGCTATCAAGAAAGAGGACGAAGTAGCTGAGTAATGAGCAAAATCAACGCGATTATCACTGGCGTTGGCGGTTACGTGCCTGACTATATCCTCACCAATGAGGAATTGTCGCGCATGGTGGATACCAACGATGAGTGGATTATGACGCGTGTGGGCATCAAGGAGCGTCGTATTCTGGTCGAGGAAGGTCTCGGTACCAGTTATATGGCGCGAAAGGCTGCCAAGCAGCTTATTCAGAAAACGGGTGTTGACCCCGATACGATTGATGCCCTTATCGTTGCCACTTCAACCGCCGACTACCAATTTCCGTCGACTGCCAGTATCGTTTTGGGAAAGATAGGCCTGAAGAACGCTTTTGCGTTTGACTTCTGGGGAGCCTGTTGCGGTTTCCTCTTTGCATTGGATCAGGCTTCCATGATGATTCAGAGCGGCCGACTGAAGAAGGTTATCGTCATCGGTGCCGACAAGATGTCGTCAATCGTCGACTATAAGGACCGTCAGACGTGTCCGTTGTTTGGTGACGGTGCTGCTGCTGTGCTGCTGGAAGCTACTGAGGAAGAGAACATCGGCTTGATGGATTCTTATCTTCGTTGCGATGGCAAGGGCTTGCCCTTCCTCCACATGAAGGCTGGAGGCTCTGTCAGTCCCGCCAGTCACTTCACGGTTGACCACCGTTTGCACTACCTCTATCAGGAGGGTCGCACGGTTTTCCGCTATGCAGTGACTAATATGAGCGATGACTGTGCAATGGTTGCTGAACGTAACGGTTTGGACAAGACCAACATCCAGTGGATTATCCCTCACCAGGCCAATATGCGTATCATTGAGGCAGTAGCCAAGCGACTGGAGGTTCCGATGGAGCGTGTGATTGTCAACATCGAACATCGTGGTAATACCTCTGCTGCATCGATACCGCTGGCAATGTGGGAGAATGAAGAACGGCTGAAGAAAGGTGACAATATGTTGCTGACCGCCTTTGGCGCAGGCTTCGTCCACGGCGCGATCTATTACAAGTGGGCTTACAACGGCAGTGAGAAGTGAAGAGTAAAAATGAAGAATGATGCATAAAGCAGGATTCGTCAATATCGTTGGTAATCCCAACGTTGGTAAAAGTACGCTCATGAACCAGCTGGTTGGTGAGCGTATTTCGATTGCTACCTTTAAGGCGCAGACGACGCGTCATCGTATCATGGGTATCGTTAATACGCCAGACATGCAGATCGTGTTCTCTGACACTCCAGGCGTATTGAAGCCTAACTACAAGCTCCAGGAGTCGATGCTCGCCTTCTCGGAGTCGGCACTGACAGATGCCGACATTCTGCTCTACGTCACTGATGTGGTGGAGAATCCAGAGAAGAACATGGAGTTCCTGGAGAAGGTGCAGAAGATGGATATCCCTGTTCTGCTGCTTATCAACAAGATTGATGAGAGCGATCAGAAAACCCTTGGCGACATTGTAGAGAAGTGGCACGCGCTGCTTCCCAATGCCGAAATCCTGCCTATCTCGGCAAAGAACAAGTTCGGAGTAGACATACTGTTGAAGCGTATTCAGGAGTTGCTGCCTGAGAGTCCGGCGTTCTTCGACAAGGACCAGTTGACAGACAAGCCTGCCCGCTTCTTCGTGTCGGAGATTATCCGCGAGAAGATACTCCTTTATTACGACAAGGAGATTCCCTACTCGGTAGAGGTGGTGGTGGAGCGTTTCAAGGAGGATGATCAAAAGATACACATCAATGCCGTTATCTATGTGGAGCGTGACTCTCAGAAGGGCATCATCATCGGCCATCAGGGTGTGGCTTTGAAGAAAGTATCTACCGAGGCCCGCAAGGCCTTGGAGAAGTTCTTCGACAAGCACATCTTCTTGGAGGTATTTGTGAAGGTCGATAAGGACTGGCGCTCGTCACAGCGCGAACTCGACAATTTTGGATATAACCCGGAATGAACAACATAAAAAGCTTATGAAAAGACTAATGACTTTTATGGCTGCCATCCTGTTGACAACTGTCGCAGCAATGGCACAACACGAAGAGGGCGACTTTATGGTGCAGCCCAAGGTTGGTATGAACGTTGCCACGCTGTCGGATGCCGACAAGGCTATCGTTGACCTCCATTTTGGCGTGGAGGCTGAGTATATGGTTTCCGACAACTTCAGTCTGGGGCTCGGTGCCATTGTTTCGAACCAGGGAGCGAAGTATGATGAGCTCTACGACAACCAAGGAAAACTCATCGAAGAGAAGTACACCGCCGACCTCGACTATGTTCATGTGCCTGTGCTGGTTTCCTGGTACGTGCTGCCGAGGCTGGCCTTGAAGGCTGGTGTACAGCCTGGTTTCAAGATGAAGGCCAAGGCGAAGTTCGACGACCACACCTACGACTTGGACAGGGTTTACCAGGTTAACAACCTGTTGACTGGTGAGGATATCAAGGTCAGCAAGTTTGACCTCTCTATCCCCGTCGGTATCTCCTATGAATACAAGAACATTGTGCTCGATGCCCGTTACAACTGGGGACTCATCAAGGTGCTTAACCAGGGGGATGCCTTCTATAACCGGTGCTTCATGGTGTCGTTGGGCTACAAATTAGAGTTAGGAGATTAAAGGAGGAATATATACATGGGAAATTTAGTTGCCATCGTTGGCCGTCCGAATGTCGGTAAGTCAACATTGTTTAACCGCCTCACTAACTCCCGTCAGGCCATCGTCAGCGACGAGGCCGGCACCACCCGTGACCGTCAGTACGGCAAGTGCGAATGGTGCGGACGTGAGTTCTCTGTCGTCGATACGGGTGGCTGGGTGGTCAACTCGGACGACATCTTTGAGGAAGAAATCCGCAAGCAGGTGCTTGTTGCTACCGAGGAAGCCGACCTCGTTCTCTTCCTTTGCGACATCAAGAACGGTGTCACCGACTGGGATATGGACGTTGCCCAGATCCTGCGTCGTGCAAAACTGCCCGTTATCCTTGTAGCTAACAAGGCTGACGACGGTAAGGACCTGTACTATCAGTACGATTTCTATAAGCTTGGCTTGGGTGAGCCATACTGCATCAGCGCCGCTACAGGCAGCGGTACTGGCGACCTGCTCGATAAGGTACTGGAGACGCTTCCTGAGAAATCAAAGGACGACGCCGAGGAGGGCATTCCCCGCTTTGCCGTTGTGGGCCGTCCGAACGCTGGTAAGTCGAGCATCATCAACGCCTTTATTGGCGAGGACCGCCACATTGTGACGGAGATAGCCGGCACTACCCGTGACTCCATCTATACCCGCTACGATAAGTTCGGCTTCGACTTCTACTTGGTCGATACTGCTGGTATTCGCCGTAAAAACAAGGTGTCGGAGGATTTGGAGTTCTATTCCGTCATGCGTTCCATCCGTGCCATCGAGAACTCTGACGTCTGCATCCTGATGATTGATGCTACGCGAGGCATTGAGGCACAGGATATGAATATCTTCCAGCTCATCCAGAAGAATAATAAGTCGCTGGTGGTGGTCGTTAACAAGTGGGACCTTGTGGAGGATAAGTCTCAGGTGGTCATCAAGACCTTTGAGACGGCTATCCGTGAAAGGATGGCTCCATTCGTGGACTTCCCGATCATCTTTGCCTCGGCACTTACGAAGCAGCGCATCTTCAAGGTGCTTGAGACGGCTAAGGAGGTCTACTTGAACCGCAAGGTTCGCATAGGAACAACCAAGCTGAACGAGGTGATGCTGCCGCTCATCGAAGCCACGCCGCCGCCCTCAGTCAAGGGAAAGTACATCAAGATCAAATATGTCTCCCAGGTTCCCGACACGCAGATTCCTACCTTTGTGTTCTATGCGAACCTGCCGCAGTATGTCAAGGAGCCTTACAAGCGCTTCCTTGAGAATAAGATTCGCGAGAATTGGACGCTTACAGGCTCACCCATCAACGTGTTTATCCGTCAGAAGTGATGAAACACATTTGGGTGATAGCACTTATAATTGGCTTAATGGCCTGTTCCTCGGAAATAACTCCGGAGGAACAGGCTTCTTTGGCTGCTAAGGGCTATTACACCCATCTCGTTGCAGGAGAGTATGAAAAGTTCTTAGAGGGGAAGTTAGGAGGAGATAGTCTGCCTGATGACTATCGTGAGCAGTTGCTGACGGGTTACAGGCAATTCATGGCTCAGCAGGAGCGTGCCCACAAGGGTATCCGTGAGGTTCGTGTCTCTAACGCCAAGACTGATTCGCTGGCGGGTTATACGAGTGTCTTTCTGATTCTGTGCTATGGCGATTCTATAGACGAGGAAATTGTTGTCCCGATGGTGAATCACCAAGGCCGTTGGCGAATGAAGTAGCACTTGTATCATCGCATGACATGAAGCGCATAGGCTCGTTATTCCTGAAGGTGACAGCTACTGTAGCTGTTGTGGCGGTGGTACTGCTGGTGGTTCTGGCGGTGCTGTTCAATACGTCTTACGTGCAGAACAGGGTGATGAAGTATGCCACCGAGCTGCTGACAGGGAAATTAGGGACGAAAGTCGTCGTTGATAGTGTCGACATTAGTGTCATGAAACGCCATGTGGCGTTGTGCGGACTGACCATAGAAGACCAGCAGCAGCGTCAGATGCTTCAGATGGAACGCCTGGTGGTGAAGCTGCAGCTACGGCCTTTGCTTCACCGAAAGCTGAAGATTACCGAGGCAGGAATTACAGGCCTTGACGCGTGGATTGTGAAACCATCGAAAGATTCTGTTGCCAACTATCAGTTCCTGATTGACGCGTTCAAGAAGGAAAAGCCTGCGTCGGCTGCTGATACCACAGCGACAAAAGGCCGTCAGTTGTCGCTGGATGTGCGTCGGCTGCTGTTGGACGACGTTCACGTGAAGTATAATGATACGGATTTCAGCGTGGAACATGCCGAGTGGGATGCTGATGACGATGACTATGTGGCTGTTGTGAGTACAGAAGGCCTGCACTTTGTGACAGACAACCACAAGCCTCGGAAGAACAGCGGCAAGCCGCATCGCGGGTTCTTCGACCCAGGTCATCTGGATATTACCGCCAGTTTGCGCCTTTATATCCACGAAATGTCGAACGACACGCTGGTGGCTGACCTGGCCGATTGCCACGCTACCGACTCCGTAACGGGTATCGACATCCGCAGCCTGAGCACCCGGATATCGGCTAATCGCCGAGAGATGAATCTCAGCGACTTGTCAGTACAGCATGGAAACACCACGCTTCACGTTGCCGATGCCCATATCGTGCTGCCGAGTAAGGACACGACTCTATCGTATACCACAGGCCAGATTAAGGGACACGCCATTCTTCACGACATTGCCAGACCGTTTGCTCCCGTGCTTGACAAGTTCAAGGTGCCGCTCAATCTGAGGCTCACAATGGCAGGATCGGCCCAGCGCATGGCTTTCAATGATGTGGTTGTGGCTACCGACGATAACCTTCTGATGGTTGGTGCCCATGGCCTCATTACCGACCTGAACGATAAGCATAAGCTGAAGGTGAGTTTCCATGTGAAGGAGATGAACGCCAAGCGTGGAATGGCAGAGAAGATTATCAAGCAGTTTCCTGTGAAGCGCCTGATGATGAAGCAGCTGAATGCATTGGGAACCATCCGCTACAAAGGTGATTTTTCCGTGTTTCGTAAGCGTGAGGAGTTCTCTGGAGTGCTGCGGACAGCACCAGGCAACCTGAACTTCCGTTTTGCCGTCGACGGTGTCGGCAAGTATGTGAGCGGCCATGTCAATACGGCGTCCTTTGACATTGCCAAAGCTATGGATATGAAGAACTTAGGGCCGGTCGTCTGTACGGCAGACTTCTCGATCGACATTTCCAAACAGCGTACGGCAGCCATGCGTCGCCAATATGGCGGCAAACTGCCGATTGGCTCCGTCAACGCGCAGATTGAAGACTGCAGCTTTAAGAAAATCCATTTCAGGAACCTGCTGATGAACATCAAGAGCAATGGTGCTGTCGCTATGGGTGACCTGACGAAGCTTGGCAAGTGGCGTGACCTCTATTGCTCGTTCTCCTTCACCAATACCGACCAGATGCATAAGCTTAAAATCATGAAGCCTGGCATCAAATTCCATAAGAAGGTAAAATTGCCCAAGAAGTCCAAGGACTAATATGCTGACTGCTAAATCTTGATGCCATTGGCCAGCACGGCTTCGCGCATCTTCTTCTGCAGGTTACTGGCGAAGATGAAGTCTGTGAGCCGCGTGTTCTTCGACTCCATAATCTCGCTACTGACGCCTTGCCACTCCTTGTGGCCTTCATAAATAAAGATGATGTTCTCGCCAATGCCCATAACGGAGTTCATGTCGTGGGTGTTGATGATGGTCGTCATGCCGAACTCTCGTGTGATACCGTGGAGCAGATCGTCGATGACGAGGCTGGTCTTGGGGTCAAGTCCTGAGTTGGGCTCGTCGCAGAACAGGTATTTAGGGTTCATGACGATGGCGCGGGCAATGGCCACACGCTTCTGCATACCACCGCTGATCTCGCCAGGAAACTTCTTCTCTGCTCCGATCAGATTGACACGTTCAAGACATTCCATAGCCCGTTTCTCACGTTCACGGAGCGTCATTGTCGAGAACATGTCGAGCGGGAACATCACGTTCTCAAGGACGGTGAGCGAGTCGAACAGGGCTGCCGACTGGAATATCATGCCCATCTCGCGACGCATGTCCACCTTTTCTTTCTTTGACATTGCCACGAAGTCACGCCCGTCGTAGAGTATCTGTCCGCTGGTGGGATAGAGCAGGCCTACGAGGTTTTTCATCAGTACCGTCTTTCCGCTACCGCTCTGGCCTATGATGAGGTTGGTCTTCCCGTCCTCAAACATGGTGCTGATGTCTTTCAGCACGGCTCTGTCATCAAATGACTTGTTCAGGTGCTTTACTTCAATCATGACAACAATTGCGTTAGGAATACATCGCTGAACAGAATCAGCACACTTGAGGTGACAACGGCATCGGTAGAGGCCTTGCCCACCTCGACGGAACCGCCTTCGACCGTATAGCCGCAGTAGGCTGGGACGCTCGAAATGATGAAGGCAAAGAACTGGCTCTTGATGATGGACATCCACATGAACCAGGGAATGAAATTGTGCTGCAGGCCCAAGGTCAGGTCATCGGGTGACATGATATGGCCGATATAGGCTGTGGCGTAGGCGCCAATGATGCCCATTCCGCTGGAGAAAATCACCAGGAAGGGCATGATGGTGAGCAGGCCCAGAATCTTCGGCAGAATCAGGTAGCAGGCGGAGTTCACGCCCATGATGTCGAGTGCATCTATCTGCTGCGTCACTCGCATGGTGCCTAACTCTGAGGCAATGTTCGAACCCACCTTGCCTGCCAGTATCAGACACATGATACTGCTCGAGAACTCCAGCAGCATGATCTCGCGGGTGGTGTAGCCAGCCACCCAGCGTGGCATCCACGGCGACTCGATGTTCACCTTCATCTGAATACAGATAACAGCTCCGATGAAAAACGAGATAAGCAGCACGATGCCGATGGAGTTGACGCCCAGTTGCGACATCTCCTTGACATACTGTTTCCAGAACATCCTCATGCGCTCCGGGACGGAAAAGGTGCGTCCCATGAGCATGACGTAACGACCAAAGGTGGTCAGCCATTTTTGCAGCAGCATTGCTAATTCTTCTGTTTTGGGTGCAAAGGTACGAAATTATTGATAATTCTTTGCAAGCAAAGCTAATTTTATTCGACTGGACAATTGATAATTGAGTTTTTTTCGTATCTTTGCACCCAAATTACGGAATTATGGAAGAAGAAAGCATCGTTCTTCGTGCTGAAGGACTTGTCAAGCGTTACGGAAAGCGTACGGTGGTGAACGACGTCAACTTTGACGTTCGTCAGGGTGAGATCGTTGGTCTGTTAGGACCTAACGGTGCAGGAAAGACCACCTCTTTCTATATGACGACGGGTTTGATCGTTCCCAACGGCGGCCATATTTACTTAGGTGACCAGGAGGTGACCGATTTCCCTGTCTACAAGCGTGCCCGTGCCGGTATCGGCTATCTGGCACAGGAGGCTTCCGTGTTCCGTAAAATGTCGGTAGAGGACAATATCCTCTCTGTGCTTGAAATGACAGGCAAGCCCCGTGACTACCAGCTGAATAAGCTGGAGGAGCTGATAAAGGAGTTCCGCCTTACCAAGGTGCGCAAGAACCTGGGCGACCAGCTCTCTGGTGGTGAGCGCCGTCGTACCGAGATTGCCCGCTGTCTGGCCATTGAGCCCAAGTTCATCATGCTCGACGAACCCTTCGCTGGTGTGGACCCCATTGCCGTTGAAGACATCCAGCACATCGTCTGGCGACTGAAGTACCGCAACATCGGCATCCTCATTACCGACCATAATGTTCACGAGACCTTGAACATTACCGACCGCGCCTACCTGTTGTTTGAGGGGCGCATCCTTTTCAAGGGCAAACCAGAGGAGCTTGCACAGAACCCGATTGTAAAGGAAAAATACCTCGGATCTAACTTCGTTCTGCAAAAGAAGGACTTCCAACTGCTCGACGAGGAGAAACGTCGCAGAGAGGCTGAGGAAGAGGCACTTACGTAAAGAACCGAATTTTCTGAAATTTTGCCCGGAGTAAACTCTGACTTTACTCCGACTAAACTCTGCGTTTAGTCCGGGCAAACTCCGAGTTTGCTCCGACTAAAATCCCAGTTTGCTCCCGGCTCACTTTTTTCTTGCCCGTAAATGTCATGAAAATTCCGAATGCACAACAGGCTGACGTGGCTGTCCTGAGGATGAGACCATATCGCCTCAAAATGATAATAAATAATAATTTATTTGGCGGTTCGCCCATTTTTGTGTACCTTTGCAGCCCAAAAATTGCGTTAATATAAATAAGGTATAAGAAGACAATGAACATTACGTTTGAGAACCCCGACAAAATCAATGGCCAGCTGACCATTACTGTCGAGAAAGAAGACTATCAGGAAAAGGTCGAGAAGGCCCTGAAGAATTATCGTAAGCGTGCCCAGGTGCCTGGTTTCCGTCCCGGTATGGTGCCTATGGGTATGATTAAGAAGCAGTATGGAACTGCTGTGAAGGTTGAGGAAATTAACCGTCTGTTAGGCGACAAGCTGATGGAATATATCCGCGAGAATAAGATTCAGATGCTCGGCGAGCCTCTGCCCAGTGAGAAGCAGGAGCCCCAGGATCTGGAGCAGGATGGCCCCTTCACCTTCATGTTCGACATTGCCGTTGCTCCTGAGTTCAAGGCAGAGCTTTCAGGACGCGACAAGGTGGACTACTACACCATTACCGTAGACGACAAACTCATCGACCAGCAGGTGCAGATGTATGCCTCTCAGGGCGGCGAGTTCGTGAAGGCCGAGGTGTTCAGCGGCAACGATACGTTGACCGGTGACCTGCGCCAGCTCGACAAGAAGGGCAATACCCTGGAGGGTGGCATCACCACCGAGAGCGGCATGATCATGCCTGCCTATATCAAGGACGAGGCTCAGAAGAAGCTCTTCGACGGCTGCAAGCCTGGCGATATCATCACCTTCAACCCCAAGAAGGCTTATCCCGATAACGATGCCGAGGTGGCTGCCCTGCTGAAGATTGACAAGGAGCAGGTGAAGGACCTGGACAGCGATTTCAGCTATCAGGTAACGGAGATCCGTCACTTCCAGCCTGCCGAGATCAATCAGCAGCTCTTCGACCGCGTGTTTGGCGAAGGAACTGTGACCGACGAGAAGGCTTTCCGTCAGAAGATTGCCGATATGCTCCAGGCCCAGCTCGTTCAGAACAGCGACTATAAGTTCCTGCTCGATATTCGTGCCCACATGGAGAAAAAGGTGGGTAAGCTGGAATTCCCCGAGGCTCTGCTGAAGCGCGTCATGCTGCAGAACAACAAGGACAAGGGTGCCGACTTCGTGGAGAAGAACTTCGAGGGCAGCATCAATGAGCTGAAGTGGCACCTGATCAAGGAGCAGCTCGTCGCTGCTCAGGAGATCAAGGTTGAGGAAGCCGACCTGAAGGCCGTGGCCATTGCAGCCGTTCGCCAGCAGTTTGCCCAGTATGGTATGGCCAATGTTCCCGACGACGTGCTCGAGCAGTATGCTGACGAGCAGTTGAAGAAGCGCGAGAACCTCGACAACTATGTTGATCGTGCCGTTGACCAGAAGCTGATGGAGAAGCTGAAGACGGTGGTAAAACTGAACGAAAAGAAGGTTTCGTTGGACGAATTCAACAAAATGATGCAGGAAAAAAGTTAATTTCCGCAAAAATAACTGCCTTTAAGTAAGGTTATCGACTTTTTTTTATTATCTTTGTGTCTCACTTTGATAATAAAAGGTCGATAACCTTTGTTTGTTGTAAGAAAAATATGAACGATTTTAGAAAATACGCTACAAAGCACTTGGGAATGGACGGACTGGCACTCGACGATGTGATGCGTGTACAGTCCCAGTATTTGAACCCCTACATCCTGGAGGAACGTCAGCTGAACGTGACTCAGATGGACGTGTACTCACGACTGATGATGGACCGCATCATTTTCCTCGGTACGCAGATTGACGACTATACTGCCAACACGCTACAGGCTCAGTTGCTCTATCTGGACTCTGTGGACTCTGGCAAGGACATAGCCCTTTACATCAACTCACCTGGCGGCAGCGTGACTGCAGGATTGGGCATCTATGATACCATGCAGTTCATCTCCTCGGATGTGGCTACTATTTGTACGGGAATGGCCGCCTCGATGGCTGCCGTGCTGCTCGTAGCAGGCCAGGAGGGTAAGCGTCAGGCATTGCCCCATAGCCGCGTGATGATTCACCAGCCTTTAGGCGGCGTGCAGGGTCAGGCCAGCGATATCGAGATTGAGGCCAAGGAGATTCTGAAGTTCAAGAAGGAGCTTTACACGATTATCTCTGAGCATTCGCACACGCCTTATGAAAAGGTGTATGCCGATTCCGATCGAAACTACTGGATGACGGCAGAGGAAGCCAAGGAATACGGCATGATTGACCAGGTGCTAACAAGGAAATAGGATTAGGAGTACTGAGTTGATGAAGAAAACATGTAGCTTCTGTGGAAGAAGCGATAGGGAAGTAAAACTCCTGATTACAGGTATCACTGGCAACATTTGCGAGGACTGTGCCCAGCAGGCTTACAAGATTGTGCAGGAGCAGAATAAGCAAAAGGGAGGACAGCTGAAGTCCAAGGCAAAGGATACACCGATTCCCAAACCCAAGGAGATCAAGAACTACCTGGATCAGTATGTCATAGGTCAGGATGAGGCCAAGCGATACCTGTCGGTAGCTGTCTATAACCACTACAAGCGGTTACAGCAGCCTGAAGACGAGAATGGTGTGGAGATTGAGAAGTCGAACATCATCATGGTAGGCTCTACAGGTACGGGAAAGACCCTGTTGGCCAGGACGATAGCCCGTTTGCTGGACGTGCCGTTCACCATTGTCGATGCAACGGTTTTTACTGAGGCCGGCTATGTGGGTGAGGATGTGGAGAGCATCCTGACGCGACTGTTGCAGGTGGCCGACTATGATGTGGAATCCACACAGCGCGGCATCGTCTTCATTGACGAGATTGACAAGATAGCACGCAAGTCAGATAACCCTTCCATTACCCGCGACGTCAGCGGCGAGGGTGTGCAGCAGGGACTTCTGAAACTGTTGGAAGGAACCACGGTTAATGTTCCGCCCAAGGGTG
>Ga0310690_10006485_pt1 | contig 15375 bp, 14 predicted proteins | sample AusTroGonzalo_MG_2_FD_207661 | JGI IMG/M metagenome (GOLD analysis project Ga0310690, IMG submission 207661) | Bovine rumen microbial communities from tropical cattle in Woodstock, Queensland, Australia - Gonzalo_04 (v2) (version 2) | ecosystem: Host-associated > Mammals > Digestive system >... | reverse complement strand
GGAGAAATTACTAAATACGCTTATGTTAGTAGCACACAAAGCATTGAGCAAATTTAGTTAAAATGAGCAAATATGACCAAGATAATGAAAACAAACAAAAGCTATACAAAACCATCTAAAGCTCAGAAAAAACCAGTCCAAGGACAATCTGGGGGCTTTATGACCGTTTATGAAATAGCTGATCTGCTGCGTGTGGAACCGTTGACCATTTACAGATACATCCGCAGTAAGAAACTAACCGCTTATAAACTGGGGAAAGATTACCGTGTCCAACAAAAAGACTTCGAAGAATTCCTTAAAAACTGTAAAACCGTCAAATAAGAAGAGCTTGTTTGTACCCAAGAATCCACCGCTGCCGACTTTAGAAACAGCGAAACTTCCTGATTGGGTTGCTCTGGTGCTTTACGAATTAGTCAATACTCCAACGATTCCGGTTGTACAGATCAATTCTCTGCCGAAGCTAGAAGCATCTTTGGGTTTTGCTTGCTCTAGCCTGCAAGATGAGCTGGAGGATTATTCTAAAAAGGATCAATATACAATTCACATACGCGGAGGCCAAGAACGTGCCTTGTTGGATGAATATGTCAGAACATATATTGATGATCGGTTACCTACACAACATTACAAAACCTTTGAAAAGAGTTTGGCTGCTACTATTCAGTTTTTGAAAGATGCGGAGCAAAACAAAGGTTATCAATTTGGGTTGGACGGATTAGACAAACCGCCTGCAGATGTTCGCTTTTATTCTGATTTGGTGTACTTGCAACAAAAAGGCATGATTGAGTTAGAAAACCCACCTATACTTCGTATCGATTCAGGAGGATATGTCGCAGAGGTTAAGGTAAAATTGAAAGTTCCTGCGGAAGATATAGCAACTCAATTATTACCACCGGAGCCAGATTGTCAGTACCTTGGTCTTCACTGCTTTGTTAATCAAAAGAAGTTTGTGTACAACGGGAAAGAGTATACCGTTCGTAGTATGGAGTCCAAATGGGTAAAACTGCTCCGGCACATGATGGGGCATAAAACCCGATTTCCGTGGACGAAGGCTGTGGCCATTTTGGAGATCAAGAAGAAATTTGATGATGCCAACGGGAAAAAAGCGTTGGAGAACATTATTTATAATTCTGTAAACGGGCACCTGAATAAGTGGAATTTTCCTCAGGAACTTGGTTTTACTGCAAAACATATTGTGTGGCAAGATGTGAAATAATTATACTGAAATTGTATTTACGACGGGATTCTCTTAACTGAGGATCCCGTTTTTCTTGGTCAATAAGTACAGGTTTTGGCTTTTCTTCTAGGTTTCTTCTAGGTTTTCTATCGACGATATAGCTTAACTCAACCGCTCTGAATCTAGGTTTCCTTTGTTCACAACATGTGGGCATGTCTAATAGAAAAGAGACTGCCCAAGAGCGGCAAAACAAGACTTCCTTCCGTGAAGTGCTTGCAGAAGTTTACGGGCATCCTGTTTCCGATCAGGAAGCAGCGGATGCCTTATTTACACTAACAGAGTTCTTCAAGCTGTTAGGTGTAATGGACAGAGAGCAGAATTCTCAAGAGCAGGAGGTAAACCATGATTGACGTGGCAACCCTTTACTTTTGGGATCCAAAGACATATGAGGTATATGCTTCTAACTTTTTTCAAAGCAATATACAGTATCTAGGTACTCATCAACATGTGTATAACTATAAGTCGCACAAAACATATTATCCACATGTTGAACTACGCAAGTATATTGCCAACTACCCAAAAGCACTGACTGCTCTGTTGGTGGTCAAAGTATCGTTACCAAAATTAATGTTTGGCAATAACTTAATGGAACTGACAGATGCTGATTTTCAAGCATGTTGTGTCAAATTATCTGATGTCTTATTTCAAATGGGTATTAAAATTACATCTCATGAGGTGGAACGCTGTGCAGATGTACGCGGTTTTGAATATGGGAAAAATATCCTTACAGGCCGTATCCCGGTTCCGTTTGTGTTAAATGAATTGTACCGGGCACAACCAATCCAACATTATATGGACGTTCAGCGCATGGCATATCAAAATGGAGGAGAGAAGCTTGTGTTTTATTCGTCAGGTTATGAGCTGGTTTTCTATGACAAAACTAAAGAGCTGCAAAAGGAGATAAAGCAGCCTCACTGTCAATTACCAAAGCACCTAAAAACCACTATTTTACAAGATCAGCTCAATATATTGCGTATAGAACTACGTTTCCATCGTCGCAAATCATGGCAGAAATTGCTTTATCCGTATGACCGTATGATCCGGCAGGCTACCTTTCGAGATGTATTTAGAACGAATATTTCACGTAATATTTTGCTTGATTACTGGCATAAAATCAGTGATCAGGCACGTAAAGCACCTATTGATGCGTTTGATCCGGCGTTTGAGTTGTGGAGAATAGCCAACGGGTATAAGAAGCAGCTAAAACCGCAGGCATTACTGGCTAAGCTGGGCACTAATTACTTGGTACGCAGTGCTGGTCATTATGAAGCCGTACGAGGTTTGAAACGCTTAGGCTTTAGTAATCCGCCGGACTTCCTAAAGCGTAACACCGGAGCCGTTTCCCGGATAAACTGGCGGATGGACGTATGGCGTTTCATTGACCATGCATTAAGTCGGTTCGTCTGCTTAACACCTGCTAAGTGGGCACACCTTAAACAGCGTGTTTCTGCTGTATGGTTTAAGCGGTACGAATCGTTTCTAACTGTGAAAGACATTGCTCAGCAGCTTAATGTCAGCACCAAAGTGATACACCAAGAAATACACCGGAAGCTACTCCCTGCGTATAAGATTGGCAAATACCTACGGATCAGCCGTACTGCTTTAGCGACATACCTGAACCGTTGTCTTAAATAATATTATAGAAACCAAAATAAATGTTCTGCAAAGATCATTATTGACTAATAAATAATAACAAAGTACAATAAAAGGAGACGAATTATGTCTAAAATCAAAGTTAAATCAAAACAGATTCTACAAACAGGAGAAGGTCAAATGCCAAGTCCATTATTAAACCGGATCTTAAATCCGACCTATAAACCTCCTACTCATGCCATTATTCTGGCTAGGGTATCATCTGCCGAACAGAGCGAGGGGAAATCCCTCGAAGCACAAGAAGCCAGTGCTAGAGAGTACTGTAAACGCAAACAAATGGAGGTGGAAAAAGTGTTCTCATTCGTAGAATCATCAACCCGGGGAGAACGCAGTCAGTTTCACGATATGATGGATTATGTCGTTCAAAGCCCGCATACGTTAGCTATTGTAGCGGATACATTAGACCGTTTCCAACGTGATTATAAGGAGAGTATAGATTATAGAGCGTTACTGTTTGCTGGTAGGTTTGAATTACACTTTGTTGCTAATAACATGATTATTAATCAGAACTCTAGTAGTTCAGAACGTATGATGTACGATTTTGGGGTAATGGGTGCTAAGTCGTATGTGGATCAGCTGCGTGAGAACGTATTGCGCGGGTTTTCGCAGAAGGTTAAAGATCGAGAGTATCCGTTCAAAGCTCCGATTGGATATAAAAACGTTAAAATCAACGGTAAAAAGACCATTATTGTAGATCCAAAGGCAGCTCCTCTTGTTAAGAAATTGTTTGTACAATATGCTAGCGGAAACTATTCAATGCATGCTGCAGCAGTAGACTTCCAAAACGCTGGTGTGATTAGTTGCTATGGTACATCTTACGCAACAGGCAGTGTCGGGCGAATACTTGCTAATCCGTTTTATTATGGACAGATGCGTATATGCGGGCAGTTGTTCCCACATTCTTACCCGCCTCTTATTACACAAGGACTGTTCAAACAATGCGAACGGGTGCGTCAACGGCTAAATAAAGGACATTTTGAATATTCTGCTAAACCGCTAGTATTTCGGGGCATAGTACGGTGCAAAAAGTGTGGTGCTATTTTGTCCGGATACTCTAAAACAAGAAAGATGAAACATACGGAAGAACTTCACACCTATCATTACATGCGTTGCAGTGGTAAGGCCAACCAACGCGGTTGTAGAGCTGATCAAGTCAACCAAAAGACGTTAGAAACGCAAATGTTAGGAACCCTCAAGAAACTAGCTGTAGAACCTAAACTGTTGGATGAAGTCCTTAGGCAGTTAAATGGAGCATCAGCAGAAGAACAAGTTGCTTTAGAAGCTACCCGGCAGAACCTGCAACGTCAGCTTGGTAAACTCAATAAGAAACGTTCCGTGCTTATAGCTCGTGAAGCAGATGGGGATTTAACTAGCGAATATGTCAGTGCGGAACTAGCTATGATTAAACAAGAGGAGCTTGATCTTAACGGACAACTGGTAACCTTACAATCAGACACGAAGCAAACCAATTGGACAGTAGAACGTCTGCTCAAGCTGGCTGCTAAGGTGGATAAGTTATTCGTGAGTTCGCATGCTGCTCAAAAGAACGCACTTTTGAATTGTATTTGTGCGAACTGCGTTTGGGATGGGGAAAAGCTTGATATTATAATGAAAAATCCCTTCCGGTTAATACTGGAAGGGATCAATGATATCAAAAAACGTCCCGTACGAGATTCGAACTCGTGATCTCCGCCTTGAGAGGGCGGCGTCCTAGGCCGCTAGACGAACGGGACATTTCCCCTATATTTTAGCAAATATTAACGGATAGTAAAAGCATAAGGCCCTATGCCTTGGGTATAATTTTTTGCTAGTATAAGTATTATGCGCACGATCAAAAACGAATATCAGGAAAAACAAAATTTTGAGCAAGTTGTTGAAGCGGAAATTTTTGAGAAATCTGCCGCGCACACCGAAATGCCGCCCGAAACCCCGAAAACGGCGGTAGGGTGTTTGCGCTACGTCGTGTTTGGCAGTATCGGCGTGATGCTATCGGTTACGGGGGCGATTGCGCTATGGGTAAAATTCGGCTTTGTAACAGGTCTGTTCGGCGGGGTGGTACTCTTTATTTTATGTGCGGCGGGAATTATTTATTTAAGCGAAAACGTCAAACAACTGACCCTGCTTGATTGCTTACTGCCTATCCCCGCGGGGCTCATTTCGGCCACCTTGTTTACCCCTTGGGCGCTCGCGCTCAACGGGAGTTTTTTCTCCGCGGTAACGTGTATGGGTGCGGCGGTATTTTTAAGCATGGCACTTTTATTATACCGCGCTAAAAAAATCGGTATCGGGTGGGTCATTGTGCCGTTTTTGGTGTTTATGTATGAACTGCTGCCGGTAGAATTTCCGACGGATTTGGACAATATATTATCCTTTGGTGCCAACGCGGCCAACTTTTCAATGGCACTTGGAGCGAATTTCAAACGGCTGCTCGGGCTCGGGCAAAATAAAACCGACCATTATTTAGAGTAATTACAGCAGAGCACTTTATGATTAAAAAATTAACGTCACTGCTTATTGTATTGTGCACAAGCGGGATATCTTACGGTTGGACGTTAAATTCTTGCGATATATTTCCTTATCTCAAAAAATGCAAGGAGCCTGTTAAACGGGATTCTTCGCGGGCCCCCGTTACACGAAACGCGGACAATACACCTGTTAAAACGCCGGTTACCCCGATAGAAACATCCCCAAAGCAAGAAGATTCCCAAACGGGCCTCACCCCTTCCGTTTTAACACCGGCGCCCGACGATACGCAAATCGTTGAAACGCAAACCCCCGCTCCAAAGGATGAACCCCAAACTCCGCCTCAACCGGAAGTTGTTAAAGATACTCCTGCGGATAATACGGACTTGAGTGCGTATGTTACCCCCGCTCCAAAGGATGAACCCCAAACTCCGCCTCAACCGGAAATTGTTAAAGATACTCCTGCGGATAATACGGACTTGAGTGCGTATGTTACCACCGCTCCAAAGGATGAACCCCAAACTCCGCCTCAACCGGAAGTTGTTAAAGATACTCCTGCGGATAATACGGACTTGAGTGCGCATGTTACCACCGTCCAACAGGAATATGAGATACAAAAACTTCAACAGGATATCCGATCCATCAATCAAAATATTCAGGCCATAAAAGAGCATTTTATTAAAGAAATAAAAAACCAAAATAAGCAACAATTACAGGATATTGAAACACAATTTAATAAAGCGTTGACCCCCTTACAAAAAAATATAAGCGAACAAAAAAATAATCTTGATACGCTAAACAAAAGTCTTGCGGAAATAACGGGCAAACAAACGACTTATTGGAATACACTGCAAGCGCACAGCGGGAAATTGGAACAGGTAAAAGAGACTATTGATTCTTCCTACACTAATTTCCAACATCAAATTTCAGACTTCAAAAACAACCTTGACGCTTTTCAACAGAATATTCAACTAACGACTACAAACTCCCTAACGGATTTCAAAACCCAAACATCTTTGTTTAAGCAAGAAATACAAGATTTTGAAACTTTCGCCAACGAAACCTTACAATACACCAAACATAATATTGATATATTAACCGAAGAAGAACGGGAATTTAGAGATAATACAGAAAAATGCAACCAAAAAGGCCCTTTGCACATTTGTCATGTTTGGTATGATTTAATCGCAAAAAATCGTACCAATTTAAGTACGATAGCGGCGGTTATAAGTATTGTAACTTTCTTCCTCGGGAATAATTTGGGGAAAAAACAAACGAAATATAATTGTCCGTTGCCCAAAACGCCCACTCCGAAAAATCAAAACGAACCTAAACCCGCAAGAAAAGCGCCGGAAAAGCCGTTAAAACGAAAGGAAAAATAAATTCTCTTTTTTACCCGATTAAAGTATTTCATTTACCGCTCATCTAACCCTTTTTAGCCGTAAAAATAGGGCCCCGCGCGTTTACGCACGCGTACATAAATTGATATAATTTAAGGGTAGTATTATCGTTAAAAAGGGGCTTATATGGATTTATCTGTGCTGCAAACCACACTGCTCTCGCTTTTGATTGTGGTGGTGCTTATTTTACCGCTGAGCGTACATAAAGTAGAAGAAAATTTGGAAGCGTTTTTATTCGCGTGCGGTTTATTTGCCGTTTCCGTTTCGCAGGTGTGGAGCGGGCATTTAGTGCTTACCGCCTTAAAAGACCCTATCAAAATTACCCTTGCCGTTTTAATTGCGGGGTTGTTATTCCGCCAATTTCATACGCATTTGCAACACTTAACCGAAAAAACCATTAAAGTGCTCGGCTTGCGCTGGACGCTGTTTTTTATCGTGGTTATACTGGGTATCACGTCCAGTATGATTACCGCGATTATCGCGGCGCTGATTTTAGCCGAAGTGGCCGTTATGCTGCCGCTCGAGCGCAAGGGGCGCATTAAACTGGTTACCTTTTCGTGCTATGCTATCGGCATGGGTGCGGTGCTTACTTCTATCGGCGAGCCGCTCGCGACGGTGGTGGTGTCTAAATTGCAAGGGCCGCCGCATAACGCGGGGTTTTTCTTCCTGATTGACCACTTGGGGTGGTATGTGCTCGCGGGCATTTTGTTTATGGCCGGTATGGCCAGTTCCTTGCGTGAAAACACCATTTTACGCGCGCCCGGTGCAAAAGCCGCTAAGACCGAAAGCGAACATACCATTAAAAGTATTTTTGTGCGCGCGGGGAAAGTGTATTTATTTGTCATGGCGCTTACGTTTTTGGGCGACGGCTTAAAACCGCTGGCTATGAAAACCATTACCCATTTAAGCGCGGGGTGGCTCTATTGGATAAACTCGCTCTCGGCGGTGCTGGACAACGCGACCCTTGCCGCCATTGAAGTAACCCCCGCCATTGATGACCGCACCATTACGTTTTTGCTGATGAGTTTAATTATTTCGGGCGGTATGCTTATCCCCGGGAATATCCCCAATATTATCTGCGCGTCTAAATTGGGTATTAAAAGCAAAGAATGGGCCAAATACGCCTTTGGCTTAGGCGTGGTGCTGATGATTGCCTACTTCGTGGTGCTAACTGCTATTTTAGGCCACTAGATTTAACGCATTAGAAAGGGGCGAAACAAAATGTTTCGCCCTTTTTTGTTATAATATAGGTGCATCTTTTTTATAAGGAGAAGATCTTGCGCGCACAACGCGCAACAAACTTAATTTTATCTGTTTTTGGGGCTGCATACGCAGCGAGCTGTGGTTCACGGCACTCAGAAAACCAAAAACAGCCGTTTTAGGCACAATATAAGCGGACTAATTACCCGCTTGTGTTGTGCCGAATGTTTACCGCCACGCGCGGTAAACTACGGCTGTTGTCGTTTGGGTTATTTCTGAGGCTCAACGGGAACAGCCGTTTCGTTTGCCTTTCCAAAACAAGGAGCAACTATGAAAAGGCAACGAAATAAAAGCGGGTTTACCCTGATTGAAGTGTTAGTAGTCGTGTTGATTATCGGTATTTTAACGTCCGTAGCCATGCCGCAATACCAGAAAGCGGTATGGAAAAGTCGCGCCGCACAAATCATCCCCGTTGTCAAAACGTTGGGGGAAGCCGAACAAGTTTATTTTGCAACGTACAATACCTACACGACCAATATTGATGATTTAGACGTAAGCGTCCCCCATCCCACGGGATATGACGAATTTAAAAATTATTGGACCATTCACTTGCAAGCAGTGAAAACACATGATGAAGTATATGCCGAAATAGACCGCTGGGGAAAACACCACTTCTATATCCGTTACTATTTACCTGATGGCATTATGGAGTGTTTTCCGGAGTACTCCAACCCGGGCGGACACGCCGTATGTAAATCACTTTCTTCCGAAGCGGCTTATTCCTGCCCCGGACTCCTTGGGCAACAGGGTTTCCAATGCTACCGAATTTGAAGGGAATTATTTCACGCCGCACTGCGGGCAATATTTTTTAAGGGTGCATTTTTCGCATTGGGGTTTGCGGGCGGGGCAAATGCTGCGCCCGTGCAGAATAAGCGCAATCGCTATCCACCCCCAAAATTTGTAGGGAATAATTTGCGTTAAATCTTGCTCAATTTTAACGGGGTCGGTGTTTTTCGTAAGTCCCAAGCGAAACGATAAACGTTTCACGTGCGTATCCACCACAATGCCTTCGGGTTTTTTGAAATAGTCGCCGAGCATCACGTTAGCCGTCTTGCGCGCTACCCCACGCAGGGAAAGCAAATCCTTCATATTTTGCGGCACTTCGCCGCCGAACACGTCGCAAATGCGCTTGGAACTTTCAATTAAACTCAGCGCCTTGCTGTGGTAAAAACCGGCGGAGTGGATAATTTTTTCCACGTCTTTAATATCGGCTTGTGCGAGTTTTTGCGGGGTAGGATATTTCTTAAACAGCGCGGGCGTAATTTGGTTGACGCGCGCGTCGGTGCACTGCGCCGATAAAATCACCGCGCACAAGAGTTGCCACGCGTTTTTATGGTGCAAAGGGATAATATGCTCGGGGTATAGTTGTTGCAGTTCGCCCACGAGCGCAAGCACGCGGTCTTTTTTAAGCATTTAATCCTCTACTTTTACCCACCGCATACGACAGCGCGAGTATAGCCAAATTCATTAAAATAATGGAAGCGCCCGACGGGATATCCCACACAAACGAAATATAAATGCCGCCCCACACGCTCATCACCCCGAACAAAACCGACAACCACAGCACTTGCTTAAACGTGCGCGATAAAAGCAGTGCCGCCACGGGCGGAATAATGATGAGAGCGGAAATTAAGAAAATGCCCACCACCTTAAACGCGAGCACCACCGCCACCGACGTAACCAGCACCAAAACCGTATTGACCGCTTCCACCGAAATGCCACGCGTTTTGGAAAACGGCTCGTCAAAACAGGCGGAAATTAAATAGCGGTAGAAACATAAAAGCAAGGCAAGCACAACGGCTAATAGTACCGCGCACAAAATTGTTTCGTCCGCCGAAACCGACAAAATACTGCCGAACAGATAACCGAGCAAATCCGTATTAAACCCGCCGGCAAGCGAAGTTAAAAGTAACCCCACCGAAATCCCCGCCGCGCTGACAATGCCGATAGCCGCGTCGCCGTAGATGCGGATTTTTTGAATCAGTTTCATAATGCCCCACGAAGAAAGCATCACTACCGGAATAGACATATAAACGGGGCTTGTGCTTGTCAGCAGGGCCACCGCCACGCCCGTCAAACACACGTGGCTCATGCCGTCGCCGATTAGCGAAAGGCGCTTGAGTACCAAAAATACGCCCAAGAGCGCACACGCGGCCGCCACCAAACTGCCCGCGATTAAACCGCGTTGCACAAACCCGTAACTTAAAAATTCAATCATGGGCGCACTCCTTGCAGTTTTCCCCCAGCGGACAATGCCCGTGATGGTTGTGCAAATGGTCAATGGTATGTTGGGCAAACGGGCCTAATTTTTCGGCAACCGATTGGGAGTGGCAAAACTCCTGTTTGGTGCCGAAAAACACCAAATTTTTATCAATATACATAAATTTGGAAATGTATTTGCCCACTTCGCCCGTATCGTGCGTGATAAGTAAAATAGTGGTTTTATAGCGGGAGTTAAGTTCGCCGAGTAAATCAAAAAACATCTCGCGCGATTGCGCGTCAAGCGCGGTGGACGGCTCGTCTAAAATTAAAATTTCGGGGCGGCTCACTAACGCGCGCGCCAAGAGTACGCGCTGTTGCTGCCCGATAGATAAATCGTGAAAAATTTTCCCCGCGTACTGCCGCGTGCGCGTTTTTTGCATAGCCTCGTAAACTTCTTTGAGTTCCCCCACCGCTACACCGCACCCCTTGCGCACGGGTAAACCCATCAGCACGACTTCTTCGGCGGAAATGGGAAACCGGCTTTGCGAAACGGGGCTCTTTTGCGCCAAATACCCCACCTTTTGCCACGCGTTAAAAGTACTTAAAGATTGCCCGAACCACGCAATTTCCCCGCGTCCTTTTTCCAACCCCAAAAGCACTTTTAACAGCGTTGTTTTTCCGCCGCCGTTGGGCCCGATAATGCCCACATAATCGCCCGCCGCCACGTCAAAAGAAATATGTTCCAACACGGGCGTACGGGTATAACCGAAACAAATATCGCGCGCGCTAAGCACTACGGACATGCGAGCCCCCTTTTGAGATTATCCAAATTGCGTTGCATCAGTTGGGCGTATGTAACGTTGTTGGTAAAATCGTCTTTTGAAACGTGCTCAATGGTGTAGAGCGGTAAAATCTGCGCGCCCGTTTCCTGTGCGACCGCTTGCGCCAAACGGCCCGAAAGCGTTTCTTCGGTAAAAATCGTTTTTACGCCGCTTTGCTTGATTTGTTTGGTCAGTTCCGCGAGTTTGCGTGCGGAGTGCTCCCCTTCGTGCGACGTGCCCGACAGCGCAGTTAAATGCAAGCCGTAAGGCTCCGTCAGCGCGGTAAAAGCCAAGTGCCCGATATGCACGACTTCTTTATTCGGGCAATTTTCAAGCATTTCAAAATTAGTTTTTAACGCGGCAATTTGCGCATTGAAATCTTGCAGATTGCGCGCGTATAAGTCCTGATTTTCGGGGGAAAGTTGCGCAAGCAGTTCCGCCACCGCGCGCGCCATAGCGGGCGCGTTATCCAAATTCATCCACGGGTGCATCTCTTGCGTGGCGGGCACCGCATTTGAAAGCACCACCACCGGCGTACCCTTTTTAAGGGCCCCGCGTAAATCTTTCGCCCACGGCTCTAACTCGTCTGAAATATAAACAAACCCCGCGGCCTGTTGCAACCCCACCAGCACCCCCGGCGACGGCTCAAACGAGTGCGGCTCGGCATTGGGCGGCATCAGCATGGTAACGGGGAGCGTGCCGCCAGATAATTGCTTTACCAGCGTATAAGGAACATAGCCCGAAACCACAATTTGCGCTTTTTGCGGGTGCGTTTTAGACGGGCGCATACTTGTAAGGCGCACTGCCAATACGACTAAAAAAACCAATACTATAAGTTTAACAATTAAAAAAATTTTACGCATACTTTCTATATTATACGATTTATCCCTTATGCGCGTAAAATATCAAATTGCTATAATAAACGTAATGATAAATTACCTGTTTGCCTTTTGTTTGATATTGTGTTGGGGCGTTCCTTTTTTGGCTTCCAAAAATATCGTAGCGGTGCTCCCCCCTTATTGGGGAACTTTCCTTATTGTACTTACGGGCCTGTTGTTTTTTATCATTTTATTTACCCTGCAACACGCCAAACTATCCTGCCCGCTTAAAGAATTGTGGCGCCCTTGGGTAATCGGTTTTTTGCTGATTTTACTTCCGTTTACTGCCCGCTCATGGGGGCTGCAATATACCGACCCGACAATCGGCGGTATCGTCAACGGCTCGGTGCCGATATGGTCTTTTTTGGCGGGGGCCGTACTGCTCAAAGGGCAAGACCGCTTTACGTGGCGGCGCGCCTTGGGCGTAACAATAGGGCTACTGGGGCTGCTTGTCAGCAGGGATATTGGGTCGCTCTCCGTTACTACGTTATCGCTCTTGGGGTACGCGGCCTTGCTTATTATGGCACTATCCTACGGGGTGGGCAACGTCATCACTAAAAAAATTATGGTGGATTCTACCGCCGTTTCGTGGCAGGCCAATACGTTGCACCAATATCTTTTTTCGGCCGCGGTACTGGGTATTATTGCGCTATCGGTTGAACCGACCCCGCATTTGCAGGTATTTGATACCAAGTTAGTACTTTCTATTTTGATAGCCGGTGTGTTTTCTTCGGCGGTGGCGTTTCTTTTAATGCTTGCACTGCTCAAACGCTGGGGAGCCACGCGTATGGCGTCCTTAACCTATTTTACCCCTGTTATCGCTATGCTTACCGATATTATTTTCCGCGCACGCACCCCGCTTATGCGCGAACTTATCGGGCTCTTTTTCATTTTCATCAGTTTGTGGCTTATCCAAAAGCAAGTCAAAAACTAACCCGTTTTAACCGCACATTTGCGCTTATATTTTGGCTCAAAAAATGCTAAAATATAAGGGTAAATATAAACGAATGAATAAAAATTAGGGTGAGGACTTATATGACACAACACTTATCTTCCACCGCACTGGTGAGAAACGGCGTTAAAGATTTACACGCCGAAGCAGATATTCCGTCCGGATACGGCAAAACGGAGAGTTATTTACTCCCCAAGGACCCGTCTTGGATGTTTTTATTTTGGGAAATTACCCCCGAAACCATCAATTACGTACGCAACCAATACGGCTCGGATACGCTGGCCGAAGCGCGCACCATTATCCGCTTGCACGACGTAACCGGTGTGGAAGCGTTCAACGGCAGTAACGCGCTTAAACACTATGATATGCCGGTCATTTTTGAAGCGCGCAGTTGGTACATTAACGCGCCCGAAGCGGGGCACGCCTATATTGCCGATATCGGCTATTTAACCGAAAACGGACTTTTTATTTTAGTTACCCGCAGTAATATGATTGCTTTGCCCCCCGGTAAAGTGTCCGATATTATTGACGATAAATGGATGATTGTGGAAGCGGACTTCCAAAAACTCTTAAAACTCGCGGGAGCCGATTATATCGGGCTCGGTGCCAGCGAACGTATGCAAGTGGTGGACCAACGCTGGAAATTAACCGAACTTCCCAATTCTTATCTTCCGTCGTCGTCGGTAAATTCTTCGTGGTCCTCGTTTGCGTTGCACACCGCCAAGAACGAGCAGGACGAAGACATTTGGCTGCAGGCGGATGCCGAAATCATCATCTACGGCTCGGCTTCCAAAAATGCCATTGTAACCATTAACGGCAAAGAAGTTCAACTCAAAGACGGCAAATTCTCTTTCCGCCAACATCTGTCCGCCGGCGACGTAATTGATATGCCGATTCACGCGCGCAACGCCAAAGGCGATAAAACGCGTCATATTACCATCAAGGCTCTGCGCGAGCAAGGAAAATAATTATGGGACAAGAAAAAGGTTATCTAGCCCTTGTGCTCCACGCACATTTGCCCTTTATTAAACACCCCGAATACCCCGACTTTTTGGAAGAAGATTGGTTTTATGAGGCGATGGTGGAAACGTATATTCCGCTACTCAACGTGTTTGAAAATTTAACCGCCGAAGGGACCGATTTCCGCCTGACCATGTCGCTCACGCCCCCTTTGTGCAATATGATGGAAGATCCGCTCTTAATTGAACGCTTCCGCCATTACTTAAACCAACGGGTGGAACTTTCCGGCAAGGAAATTGAGCGCACCAAAAACACCGAATTTTATGACGTCGCCAAGATGTACTATGATAAATTCCGCCGCTACCAAGATTTATTTGAAAACCGCTATCACGGGCACGTACTCACGGGTTTCAAAAAATTCCAAGATATGGGGAAATTGGAAATTATCACCTGCTGCGCCACGCACGGCTATTTGCCCTTAATGGTGCACAAAGAAAGCGTACACGCACAAATCAAAACCGCCGTCAACGACTACCGCTTGCGTTTTGGGCGCAGTCCGCGCGGGATTTGGCTGGCCGAGTGCGCCTATAATCCGGGTGATGATAAATTCTTGCGCGAGCAGGGTATCCGTTTCTTCTTTACCGAATCGCACGGCGTATTACACGGCACCCCGCGCCCGAAATACGGCATTTACGCGCCGGTGTATTGCCCGCAAACAGGCGTTGCCGCTTTTGCGCGCGATATGGAATCGGCCCAACAGGTATGGAGTGCCGAATCGGGCTATCCGGGCGATCCGCGCTACCGCGAATTTTACCGCGATTTGGGCTACGATTTGCCCTACGATTACATTAAACCCTATTTGCACTCCGACGGCATCCGCCGCAATATCGGGATGAAATACCACAAAATTACGGGCAAAGTAGCCTTGGACCAAAAACAACCCTACAACCCCCGGGATGCGCGCGAAGTAGCCGCCACGCACGCCGGCAACTTTATGTTCAACCGCCAAAAACAGATTGAATATTTGAGCACGCTTGTGGACCGCAAACCGCTGGTTGTTTCCATGTACGACGCGGAACTTTACGGACACTGGTGGTATGAAGGGATAGAATTTTTGGAATATTTATTCAAAAAAATCTACCACGACCAAAAAGATATCAAACTTATTACGCCTATGGAATATTTAGAGATGTACCCCGAAAACCAAATGGTGCAACCCTCTATGTCTTCGTGGGGCGATAAGGGATATCACGACGTATGGCTCAACAGCGGCAACGATTGGATCTACCGCCATTTGATTAAATCTGCCGAACGCATGGTGGAACTGACCAACAAATTCCCCCACGCAAACGGGCTGCTCAAGCGCGCACTCAACCAACTCGCACGTGAACTGGTGCTGATGCAATCGTCCGACTGGGCATTTTTAATGACCACCGGAACCGCCAAGGAATATTCCACCAAACGCACCAAGGACCACGTCAAGCGGTTTAACGAACTCTACGAGCAAATCCAAGGCAACCGCATTGACGAGAAATACGTTTACGATTTGGAA
>Ga0310690_10006484_pt1 | contig 15376 bp, 16 predicted proteins | sample AusTroGonzalo_MG_2_FD_207661 | JGI IMG/M metagenome (GOLD analysis project Ga0310690, IMG submission 207661) | Bovine rumen microbial communities from tropical cattle in Woodstock, Queensland, Australia - Gonzalo_04 (v2) (version 2) | ecosystem: Host-associated > Mammals > Digestive system >... | reverse complement strand
CAGGTGTCTTGTCCTTTGGTTTGTCTTGTTCCGGCTTTGGTACTGTGTTGCGGAGATGTCGGCCTTGTGTTGCGTGTAACACCGTACTTTGTCCGCAGACTGCAAAGGTACAACATTTTTTTCTGTTGTGCAAATTAAAATCACCCCTCTTTGTTTTTTCTTGTTGCTGACAGACTTGTCTGTTGTTTTCCGCTGCAAAGATACGATAGCGTGGGCGTTTTCCGACATGCGCCCGACAAGTACAAATTTATTTTATTTCTCACCAAGTGTTGCATAATTAGTGCAAAAGCAGTACCTTTGCATGCGCAAACAAAGACTATGATTCTGTTTCGCCGCCTGCCCTTTGACCCCCTATCCGGTCTCCCAATGGCAATACCGAAACTGGTGCTTTCTGTTGTCCTGCTTATTAACTTCAAGCAACTTTCCCGGCAGGACTGGTTGCCAACCGTGTGGCGGACACTCATCATTGTACTATTTGTATAATCAAAAAACATTCCACAATATGACAAAGACAAAAAAACTCCTTACAGCCCTACTGCTCCTCCCTGCGTTCAGCATCCAGTTTTCGGCCATCAGCGCAGAGGATGTGGTCAAATTAGTGCCGGTGGCAGGCTCGGACAGCGAGTACAGCGTGACGGAACTGCTCCGCGTGGAACTGACAGGCGACAGCATTCGGTTCATTGAAAAAGACGGTACGGTAGCCGCACAAGTGTATAAATACGACTACGTGAAACTGACTGTCGTCGAGAAGACACCCACCTCCCATGCAGAGCCAACGTCTAACAGCCAAGAGCCAAAAGCGAAAAAGATTCTCGTCAACGGACAGGTGTATATTCTCTTCGGAGACAAAGCGTATCTTATTAACGGACAAAATGCAAAATAACATACCACTATGAAAAACACTAAAACCCTATTCCTTTCGGTTGCACTGCTGGCAATCGGACAGTTTACCATGGCTCAGACCTATGTCTGGAAGAACGGTCATCCGCTGGTCACTGACCCGGACAGTATCACGTTCGTCCAACCCGACATGGGGGCGCAAGTCGCCAGTTCGGTAACGGCGGCCGAGGAGGCATATACGGAGATACACTTCCTGTATCCGACCAAGGACTACACGGGCAAGCCGATCTGGATGTCTGGCCAACTCCTTCTCTCTGATGAGCAAGTGAAAAGCAAACATATCTCCAAAATGGCGATGTACAACCACTACACCATCTCCCGTTGGGACGAATGTCCGACCTGCGGCTTCAGCGACCTGCAGAAAATACTTGTTCCCTTGCATTACGCCGTAGTGGCCTCGGACTACGAGGGTTTCGGCGAGACAAACGACCGCGTGCAGGCCTATTGCTTCGGCGAAGCGAACGCCCGGGCGTCGATAGATGCGCTGCTGGCCGCCCGTGAATGGCTGGTCAAGGAAGGATACACCCTGAGCGACACCATCATCAACTACGGCTACTCGCAAGGCGGACAGACAACCATGGCAGCCGTCAAACTGTCGCAAGGCGAGTACAGAGGCAAGGTGCATTTCATGAAGAACTTCGCAGGTGCCGGTCCGTATGACCTGCGTCTGACCTATTGTAAGTTCCTGGAGTGGGAGAAAATCGGCCAGCCCTCCGTGCTTCCGCTGACCATCATCACCGTGAACGAACTGATGCACATGGGGCTCGACTATTCCAAAGTATTCAAGACACCGCTGGCACAAAACGTGAAAGGATGGATCATATCAAAGAAATTCAACACCGATGAACTGCAAGAACTGTTCGGCACGGATAGCCTCAAATACTTCATGCAGCCGACATATATGGACGCGACACACCCGGACATGACTATGATACTCAAAGAGGTGGACAAACACTGTCTGACTACCGGATGGACGCCCGATGCCGACACCAACATCAAGCTCTTCCATTCGCTTAACGATGATATCGTAGCACCGGAGAACTCCGTGGAGATGCATCATTTCCTGATTAACAACGGAGTGACCAACGCCGTGTTGGATACGGTCACACTGACCAAACCACACACTCTGTCCGGCGAAACTTTCGGTATGCAACTGATGATGGAGCTGATGATGTGGTAAGGTGAATGCGGGAGTTTAATGATTAGAGACATATGAAACCGGAATTCTTGAGAGCACTACTGCTCCTTTCAATTTTTAGTTTTCACCTTTCACCTCTACAGGCACAGTGGCGTATAGGTGCTTCCGGTGGAGCCACCTACAACTGGTACAGTATTGATACGCATTACCAGACTGACTTCCGCTATGACGGCGCATGGGGCTGGAATGCCGCCGTGTTCACACAATATAACTTCTTCGACTGGCTCGGCCTGCGTGCGGAGATAGAGGCCACAGAACGCAACCATCGTTTCCGCCGCACAGGTATATTCACGGGTACAAACTACACTGTACACAACACGTACCTTCAAGTACCCGTAATGGTGCAGTTCAGTTTCGGAGGAAAGAAAGTGCGCGGCTTTGTGGACGCTGGTGTCTATGCCGGCTGTTGGCTCGCCGGACGGTATAAAGGCACGAATTACGACATGATTGTGAATGCTACCTATTCTTTGGACGAACCCTATATCTTCCAAAGCAAGAAAGACCAGCGTGCCGATTTCGGTCTGGCAGGCGGTTTGGGTATAGAGTACCGCTTCTTGGAGCACTGGGCTATCCATGCAGAAGGACGCTGCTACTACAGTTTTATCAGCACGGTGAAACCATACATGGAAATCAAAGACTACCGCTTCAACACCACTGTTGGCATCCAGGCCGGATTCAGTTACATCTTTTGACAGAAAGGAACAGGACAATGAAACGTACAATATTTTTATTAGCAGCCGTCAGTGCCTTGGCGCTAACCTCTTGCCGTCCTCAGAGTGATGACCTCTTGTCATACGGTCAGAATGACGTTCAGGCCTTCTACGACGCCAACAATAGTTTTGCGGGTGAATTCAAAACTTTCTGGACTGCAATTAACGAGAACTACGGTATCTGGGACTATGAGGAGTCGTTCGGCACCGACTGGGATGCCGTCTATCGCACCTATCTTCCTAAGTTTGAAGAACTGGACAAACGCAAGAACAAAGTGACTGATGATGAACTCAAGGACTTGTATCAGCAGATAACCGATACGTTGCACGACGGTCACTTGTCAATGGCAATCAAGAACCTGCACACCGGAAAATATATCAATCTGAATCCGAACACAAGACGTGTAGAACGTGAACGTTGGCAGGAATGGGAGGATTTGAGTAATAACCGGACAGACCTGCACCTCTACCTCACACCGGAGGCAGGAGCCTATCAGGTGAAGGAATATGACGCTGCGAGTTCGAACACGATTGTGTATGCGCTCATTGATACCACGCTTACACATGCCGTACAGGCGGTGGATGCATACATAGCAATGGTGGATGCTGCCGGTGGACCGAACAGCACCAACGACAGCGTATATGCTGCGGCGCAGCTTCTGAAAACCGATGCGGAGGAAATATTGACAATTATGCATACAGCAAGTAATGCCATCTTGACATCGTGGAAATCTGTCATAGTAGGCAAGTATAAGAAGATATACGATAAATATGCTTTTGTCGGCAAACAGACAGGGGTCACTATCCTGCCTGTCGAAGGGGAACTGAATGAAGATATTCTGGGTAGCATAGAGTACGCGCTGTTTGACGGTAATATAGCATATATGCGCCTCGGCGGTTTCGGTTTGACTCTGCACTTTGATTCCGCATATCAGACAAAGGATTCGGCATCCATGTATTTTGCATACCAGCAGGCTGTTAAGCGTACTTGGCAGCGCTGGTTCGATGCCATACAAGTTCACCACAAGGCGGGTGATTTGGGCGGTATCATCATCGATGTGCGCCACAACAGCGGTGGTGCAGTGCCTGACTATCAGTGGGTGGTAGGAGCATTGCTGCCGTCCGGCGGATGGCACTCACACACCTTGCGCATGAAGAATGGAATAGGACGTCTCGATTACGGTCCTCTGACACCTTTCAATATGCAAACCTACAAAGGCGAACACGAAGTCATCAACGACCGTCCGATTGTCGTACTGGCTAACTGCAAGTCGATCAGCATGGCAGAGAATACCACGTATGGCGTGAAAGCGCAACCCAACGGCTGTTTCATCGGTACCCGCACTTATGGAGGACTGAGTGCGCTCGCCCCTGATCCGGAGAACTATAGTGACAACTATTCGGGTGCTTTCGGTGTGTCGGGTGTAACACCTGTCTATGGCTATGTCCCCAAATTCATCGGCTTGTATCCGAATGAGAATGGCGATTCCCGTATCGTGGAAGGATACGGCTTTGAGCCGGACATCGAGTGCCCGCTGGATGTGAACCTCTGGCAGACACAAGGACGCGACAATCAACTGGAGAAGGCGGTGGATTATATTCATGCAAAATGACACTGCTGACTTTCAGATCAATCTAACAATCTGAGTACAACTATTTTTGCAGTGGTTTTGTTGCTTACCGTTATCAGTTATCAGCCGATGCTATGATTGAACACGTACAGATTGGTGATTTATACTACACTCAACACGGATAACAACTCCGCTGTCGTAACTTGGGACAAGTATATAGACGAAAGCAATTACCGACAGCCGCTATCATCCCTGCGTCCGTCATGTATGATTCGCAGGAGTTTGTTGTTTTGGCGGTGGACAGCAATGCCTTTGGTCAATGAACTGCTCTCGAGACCTTTACCTGCCATACTGTTACTCCGTCGGCACTGGTTAGTTATCCGTTCCTCATGGTCAATCTGGCTAATTGCAAACTGCATGTACCCGCCGAAGCGGTCGGGGTATACAGAAACGCGGATACATGGAAAGACTTTGGCACGATTGACGGCATAACGGCTCAAGGACTTGAGGACATTGAGACATCGGCAACCGGCAACAGGAAACGGATTGTCAACGGACGGATGTTCATAGAAAAGGATGGCAACATGTATTCCGTTACCGGCGCAGAGGTGCGTTAAATAGTTAGAGAATGTTGCGTTGAAAACGGTGGATAAGCGGTGTCTGGCTACATGCACTACATTTTGCATGCAACTGCTCATGGAAATGATGCTGTGGTAAAGCAATGCGCGGTTAGAATTTACCGACGTGAGTCTGTTGCGGGATACATTAAGATGATGCGCTTGATATAAACGCCATCTTGTCGGAACATATTTGTGATACATAAGAAAAAAAAAGAGAAAGGGACGAAAAGATTTGTGTAATCGGAAGAAAAGCCGTAACTTTGCGGGCTGAAACAGAACAACGGGGAGCTATTGTTTTTCCTCCCCCTGCTAAAAAAACTGAAAACAACATGAGAACACAGGAAGAACTGGCTGGTGTCACCCTGCTCGGCGAGCAGAAGACCCACTATCCCGACACTTATTCGCCGGAAGTATTAGAGACTTTCGTAAACAAACACCCCGACAACGAATATCTTGTCACATTCGACTGTCCGGAGTTCACCTCGCTCTGCCCCAAGACAGGGCAGCCTGACTTCGGACACATCCACATCTCGTATATCCCGCGGGAAAGGATGGTGGAGAGCAAGTCGCTGAAACTGTATCTTTTCGGATTCCGCAATCACGGCGACTTCCACGAGGACTGCGTGAACATCATCATGAAAGACCTCGTGCGGCTGATGGAGCCGCGGTATCTCGAAGTAATCGGGCGTTTCACACCGCGCGGCGGCATACGCATACTGCCCTTCGCCAACTATGCGGACGAAGAACACCAGGAACTGAAAAAAGCGCGTCTGGCGGCACAACTGCAGGCGGCTGTTAGCGAATGAACGCCGCGTTAGCGTCCTGAAAATCCCCTTATTGTGCTTATGAAAAAAGACACCGTTCTGGTGTTGTCGGGCGGACTTGACTCGACCACCATGCTTTATGAATACAAGGACCGCATAGCCCTTGCACTGAGTTTCCACTACGGGAGCAACCACAATGACAAAGAGTTAGCCTTTGCGCGCCTGCATTGCGAGCGGCTCGGCATACGGCATCTCGTTATTTCGCTGGCGTTTATACGTGAGTATTTCCGCTCGTCGCTGCTGTCAGGCGGCGAGGCGGTGCCGGAAGGCAACTATGCGGAGGACAACATGCGCTCGACCGTAGTGCCTTTCCGCAATGCTATCATGCTGTCGGTGGCTGTGGGGATGGCCGAGAACGAGGGACTTCAGTATGTGATGATGGCCAACCACAGCGGCGACCACACCGTGTATCCCGACTGCCGCCCCGAGTTTGTGCAGGCGATGGACAAGGCTGCGGAGGCAGGCACATGGAACAACGTGCGGCTGCTGACCCCGTACACCATGCTGAGCAAGGCGGACATTGCACGGCGCGGCAAGCAGCTTGGCATAGACTACAGCGAGACATGGAGCTGCTACAAAGGCGGGGAGATACACTGCGGGAAGTGCGGGACATGCGTCGAGCGGCGCGAGGCTCTGCGCGAAGCCGGCATAGAGGACCGGACAGAATACGCTTCTGACACGGAGATGACAGCGGAATCACTAACTAATCACTAACTAATCACTAACTAATCACTAATGAATCACTAATGAATCACTAAAGAATCACTAAAGATTTATAGCGGAAAAGATATGTATTACGTAGAGAAAACCATAGAAATTTCGGCGGCACACAAATTGAGTCTGCCTTACGAAAGCAAGTGTCTGCAACTGCACGGACACAACTGGAAAATAACCGTTTACTGCAAAGCGGCGGAACTGAACAAGGAAGGGATGGTGACGGACTTCAGCCATATCAAGAAAGTGATACGGGAGAAATTCGACCACAAATGCCTAAACGACGTGATGGACGTGAATCCGACTGCCGAAAACATCGCGCGCTGGATATGCGACCACGTGGAGAACTGCTACAAAGTGAGGGTGCAGGAGAGCGAAGGCAACGCGGCGGAATACCACTTAAGTTAGTTGAAAGTTGAGAGTTGAAAGTTGAAAGAAGTTGGAGAGTTGAGAGTTTTAGAGTTTAGAGGATGTACAGGGTGAACGAGATATTCTACAGTCTGCAAGGAGAGGGCGTGAACACAGGACTGCCTGCGGTATTCGTGCGGCTGAGCGGGTGCAACCTGCACTGCCCGTGGTGCGACACGGAGTTCGCCGAGTACAGACTGATGAGCGCGGAGGAGATTGCGGCAGAGGCGACAAGACTATATCCGACACCAACAGAACCTAATTCTGCATCAGAACATCTTGCTGCCACAGAACCTGATTTTGTGACAGGACGGCGGATGCTTGTGCTGACAGGCGGAGAGCCGAGCCTGCAGGCGGACGAGGAACTGACTGACAGACTGCATGAAGCAGGGTTCTATGTGTGCATGGAGACCAACGGCACACATGCTCTGCCGCGCGGCATTGACCATGTGACCTGCTCACCGAAAGAGGGGAGTAGGGTGGTGCTGCACGAGGCGGACGAGGTGAAGGTGGTGTTCACCGGCGCAGACCCAGAACACTGGCGCAAGGTGCTGAAAGCACGGCACTGGCTGCTGCAGCCACTTGACAACAAGGGCGTTATGAACACGGCGGAGACCGTGGACTACATCATGCACCACAATGGCTGGAGATTAGGCGTGCAGATGCACAAGATGACCGGCATCAAATAAGAAAAGACCTCCGATGCTGATACAACGGAGATCCTTGACAATGAAACGGCGGGGCAGGGACTGCACCGCCTGTTGCTTATTTGCGGCGTATGACCTGCGTCATGCAGTGCGCGGCACCATAACCTTTGATGAGGTTTTCAGCCGGAATCCATTCCACCATGACCTTGTTGTCACGCAGAGCCTCCGCGAACTGCATCGACTGCCCCTGAATGGCGCAGATGTGACGCGGCGCGATGGTAAGGTAGTTGTTGGCGTAATGGTCGGCATCCTGTTGGGAAACAGGGATGATGGTTATGTTGCGGCTCTCGAGCCAGTTGCGGAAACCAAGCCCCTGCTGCGCGAGGACGTAAGTGCCGGTAGCGGCATTGCGCTGCGAACGGTCGCGCACATAGATGTCGCATGTGAGGAACTCCTTGTCGCCGGGCTGCGCGTTATAACGATTGGTGCACATGGTGACGAGGTCGCGGTCGATGATGTTGAAATGCGTGTCGAGGTGCATCTGCGCCTGCCAGCGGAGGAAATCGCGGACAACGACCACGGTGTCATGCCCGAAGAGGTCCTGTTCCATGAGTTGGTTGACAGCCTCCTGCGTGGTGCGCATGCCGCAACCGATGAGCGACATGGTGGCAAACGGGAAATAGTCACCTCCCTCGAGGAAGGCGTTGTCGCCATTGACCTCATAAGCAGGACGTATGCCGATGTGGGCATAGCACATGCGGATGAGTTCGACTTCGTTGGCGCGCTGTAGTGAATTCATGCGCCCCATGATGACCCCGCGCGGCGTGGTGATGCTCTGGTCGCGCATGAAATAGAGGTTGGACAGCGGATCGTGGGTATAGACCGCCTCCACGCCAGTATTCTTATCAGTCTTGGAGAGAGAGACAACAGGACGCTGCATGATGCAACGTATGAGGTCCTCGCGGCTCATCTTGTTGACGACCTGCATCTTGTATTCAATGTCCTCCGGCGCATACGTGAGGGCTTTCATGGCAAGCGACTCCAGCGAGTCCTTGCCCATCGACATGAGGATGTCGTTGACAGTATAGACCTCGCAGCCGTTTCTGCGCAGTGCGGCAATATATCCGCGATGCTCTGCAGCCGCCTTGTCCACATCAAACCAGTCCTCAAAGAGTCCTGCCGCCGGATGTACCACGCCGTCGAAGAGTTCACTGCCGGGAGTGTGCATGAGTATGACCTCCGCCTGATTGTATTCGGCTGACGGGTAGGATGTTTCAATGGTCTGGACTTCCGCTTCAGGCCTCTGGATGGAGCCGACGCCGTTGATGAACATGAAGAAGATGATGATGGGGCAGACATAACGCGCGAGCCAGTAGAAGAAGCCTGACACCTTCGCGTTGAAACGCCCTTCAGAGGTGAGTTCGTTGAAGACCACCTCGCGGTTCATCAACTGTCCGACCAAAATACATGCCGCAATACCGCCCAACGGGAGAATGAAGTTGGAGGTGAACATGTCGGTGAAGTCAAAGACGGAGAAACCGAGAATCTTCAGCGTGGAGCCTTCCACCTGCGACATGGCGCAGATGACAGAAAGCGCGCCGACCGTGACGAAAAGAATAGCCAACGCCCATACACGGCTGACGGGACGTTTGCCGACCTTCCACTCCTCAGAGATATACGCAGCACCCGCCTCCAAGAGCGAGAAGGAGGATGTAATCGCCGCGAAGAACAGCAGAATGAAGAAGAGGACAGAAACGATGCGCCCGCCCGGCAGTGCCGCAAACAGAGGCGGCAGCGTCTTGAAGACGAGGTTGGGACCGGAAGTCACCTCCACGCCGAAAGTGAAGACGCTGGGGAAGATAGCCAGTCCGGCAAGCACCGCCATGACGACTGTAGCACCCGTAACTATCATGGAAACAGAGACGAGGCTCTGGTCTTTCTGGATATAAGAGCCGTAGGTGGTCATGGCCGACATACCCAGCGAGAGCGAGAAGAACGACTGTCCGAGAGCCATGATGACCGTCTGGTAAGTGACCGCACTCCAGTCGGGCTTGAGCAGGAAAGCCGCACCCTTCGCCCAACCGTCCTGCCAGATGGAGACAACAGCCAGCATCAGCAGAATGAGGAAAAGGGCGGGAATCATGAACTTGGAGCAACGCTCAATGCCCTTGGAGACACCGAAGGCAAGGATGATGCAGTTCATCGCCAGGAAGATGAGCGTCCAGAGGACAGGCCGTGAACTGTTGACAAAAGAGTCGAACATGCAGGACATGTCGTCATACGTCATGCCGCTGAAGCCGCTAACCACGGACTGGATGATGTACTCCAACGACCAGCCTGCCACCACGCAGTAGAAAGCGAGGATGACCATGCCGGCGAAGATTTCGATTGCGCCGACCGCGCCCCAGCCCTTCTTGCCGCTGGAGTTGATGAACGAGCGGTAGGTGTTGCCCTGACCCTTTCTGCCGATGACGAACTCGGAGAGCATCACCGGTACGGAGATGAGCAGGGAAATGACGATGTAGATAATCAGGAAAGCCGCACCGCCGTTCTGACCGGCGACGTAGGGGAATTTCCAGATGTTGCCCAGACCGACCGCCGAACCGGCGATTGCGGCCATGGTGCCGAACTTACTGGCGAATTGGTTTCTTGCCATAAAAAGATATTTTAGTGATACAATTTGCCTATTATATATAAGGTGTATGCGCCGACCTCCGCACATGCGGATGACGTTTTCCTGCACACCCGACCAAAAAACGCACAAAGGTAGTACATTTTTTTAGAACACGCAATTTTTATATTATTTTTCTGAAAAATAATTTGAAGATATGCAAAAATAGCAGTATCTTTGCAGTCGCAAAACAGAAAAATGACAAACATCATGATGCAAACTTTACGCAAGAGCCTGATGCTGTGCGCAGGCGTGCTGCTGGCGACCTCGCTGCTTTTTGCTGAAGAGGCACAGAACGAACAGAAAAAATCACTGCTGCCCGACTACAAGAAGAAAGTAGGGTTTACCTACGGTCTCGGTGCCGACATTGTGAGCAACTACATCTGGCGCGGACTGTATGTCGGCGGATTGGGCGTGCAGGCTGACGCCAATGTGGGTTACGGCGGACTGTTCCTCGACATGTGGTGGAACATCGGCGCAACGGATTGGACCTTCAAGGGCGCGACACCGCGTGCAGCACTTAATCCGGAGGTGGACATGACGCTAGGCTTCAGTCGCTGGGGACTGACCGTGATGTTCATGCACATGTACTACTTTGACAAATACAGCGACGGAAAAAACAGCCGCTACTTTGATTTCGGCAATCATGCCCCGGGCGGAGGCGGTATCACGCAGGAGTGGCGCATCAAATACCGCGTGAGCGACGCGCTGCCTATCAGCATCCTGTGGTGCACCCGCACATGGGGACGCGACGGCTACATAGACGGCAACGGCGACCTGAAGCGCGCCTATTCGAGCTATCTTGAACTGGGCTATGACATCTTCATGCCGCACAACCTTTGCCTCGAAGCGCGCGCCGGTCTAACTCCGTGGAAGAGCATGTACACCGGCTTCCAGGGCGATTTCGCCTTCTGCAATGTCAGCGCAAAACTCAACTGGCATCGCGACTTGGGAGCCCATTGCATGATGACGGCTTTCGCCAACCTGATGATCAACCCCTATGACATGGCGACAGACTTTAGCATCAACGGCTCACGCAACCCCTTCCTCTGGAACATCGGCTGCGGCTTCTATCTCAAATAAATCGGCAGAAGACACGTGGCAGAATATGCCAAATACGGACAAAAGTCTGCCAATTTGGCAGACTTTTGTATTTGGCACGAAGTTTGCAGTTGAAATGCCGGAAACACAGACATAAAAAACAATATAAAAATCATACAACTATGACAAAAATCCAACCATTAGCAGACCGCGTGCTGGTTCGTCCCGTGGCTGCAGAGACAACTACAAAATCGGGTATCATCATCCCTGACAACGCCAAAGAGAAACCGCTGCGCGGCGAAGTGCTGGCAGCAGGCAAAGGCACAAAGGACGAGGAAATGGTGCTGAAAGCCGGCGACCAGGTGCTGTACGGCAAATACGCCGGCACGGAACTGGAGATTGACGGCGAAAAACTCCTCATCATGCGCCAGAGCGACGTCCTCGCCATCCTCGGCTAAAAACAACAAACAAGAACCATAAAAAAACACATACCACTATGGCAAAAGAGATTTCATATAACACAGAGGCCCGCGAGGCTCTGAAACGCGGTGTTGACCAACTGGCAAACGCCGTGAAAGTGACACTTGGTCCGAAGGGCAGAAATGTCATCATCGACAAGAAATACGGCGCACCGCACATCACCAAGGATGGCGTGACCGTGGCGAAAGAGATTGAACTCAAGGACGCTGCCGAGAACCTCGGCGCACAGCTTGTCAAGGAAGTTGCCAGCAAGACCGGCGACCAGGCGGGTGACGGCACCACCACTGCCACCGTTCTGGCACAGGCTATCGTGAGTGTCGGGCTGAAGAATGTTGCGGCCGGCGCAAACCCGATGGACCTGAAACGCGGTATCGACAAGGCGGTTTCGGCTGTGGTGAAGAATATCCACGAGCAGAGCGAAATCGTCGGCAACGACTTCAACAAGATTGAGCAGGTTGCTACCATCAGCGCGAACAACGATGCCGAGATAGGCAAACTCATCGCCGACGCAATGCGCAAAGTCAGCAAGGACGGCGTCATCACCATCGGCGAGGCGAAGGGCATGGACACCACTATCGACGTGGTGCAAGGCATGCAGTTCGACCGCGGCTATATCAGCCCCTATTTCGTCACCAACACCGAGACCATGGAAGCGGAAATGGACAAGCCCTATATACTTATCCACGACAAAAAAATATCCAACCTCAAGGAACTGCTTCCTGTTCTCGAACCCGCCGTACAGAGTGGCCGTCCGCTGCTGATTATTGCGGAAGATGTTGACAGCGAAGCTCTTACCACTCTTGTTGTGAACCGCCTCCGCGCACAACTCAAGATCTGCGCTGTCAAGGCTCCGGGCTTCGGCGACCGCAGAAAAGAGATGCTTGAGGACATCGCCATCCTCACCGGCGGCACCGTTATCAGCGAGGAGAAGGGCATCAAGCTCGAGAACGCCACTATCGACATGCTCGGCACGGCGGAGAGCGTGACCATCAGCAAGGACAACACCACCATCGTCAATGGCGCAGGTGACAAGGAGGCTATCGCGGCACGCGTCAATCAGATAAAGGCACAAATCAGCGCGACCAAATCCACCTACGACAAGGAGAAACTTCAGGAGCGTCTTGCCAAACTGGCAGGCGGCGTAGCACAACTCAATGTCGGCGCAGCTTCCGAGGTCGAGATGAAGGAGAAGAAGGATCGCGTGGACGACGCTTTGAGCGCAACCCGCGCGGCAATTGAGGAAGGCATCGTGCCTGGCGGCGGTGTGGCTTACATCCGCGCACAGGAGGCTCTCGCAGGGCTGAAAGGCGAGAACGAGGACGAGCAGACCGGTATTGACATCGTTTATCGCGCTATCGAAGAGCCTCTGCGTCAGATAGTTGACAATGCAGGCAAGGAAGGTGCGGTGGTTGTTGACAAGGTGCGCTCGGGCAAGGGCGACTACGGCTACAACGCACGCAAGGACACCTACGAGCAGCTTATGGCTGCGGGCGTGGTTGATCCGGCCAAGGTTGCACGCGTCGCTCTGGAGAACGCTGCCAGCATCGCGGGCATGTTCCTCACCACAGAGTGCGTCATCACCGACATCAAGGAGGAGACTCCCGCACCCGCAATGCCCGCTGGCGGCATGGGTGGCATGATGTAATTGCCTCCCGCTGTAGAAAAAAAGAAAACTCCGGTAATCCGGAGTTTTCTTTTTGAATGAAGGCTTGCCAGAGCCGGAGATCTGTCCGCTCTATACAGCGTGACAGTTCAATCGGCCGTGATAGTGCCCGAGATGTTGTAGCCCTGCAGACTCATACGCTCGTCAAACAGCAACAACTGGGCAGCCAGAGCAATGTCTGTCTCCACGGAAGCGAAAGGAAACATGTCGAGAATCGAAATCGACTTGGCGGCGATGTCTGTCTGCTTGCCGTTTACCACTGCTTTAATCGAATAGCCTGCAGCCGCATACAGATCGGTCTTCACCGTAACGCTTGTGCCAGGTTTCTTTTCGGCTGTCACTTTGAAACTGTACTTCGCGGGCAGAGTCTTGAATTCAACCACCTTCTTTGTCTCTTTCTGGGTGATGAGTTCTTTCTGCTCTTTGCCGTCGGCGTCCAGCCATGTGAGCGTGAAATCAATCAGCGCCATCGTCTCCACCGAAGTGTCGAACTCATAGACGGCGCTCGCGTGGTTGGTGGTTAGGTCTTCGGCCTCTTTCTCGTCCTTTGTCACTTTCTTGCATCCGGCAACAACTGTTATCAGTGCCAACAATCCTGCCATCAGCAGGCTAAAAAACTGAATCTTTTTCATGGTATTATTGTTTTTTGTTGTTTGAGCATACTAACAATCCGCGGTGTTTGACCTGGCTGTATATTATAAGGTAGGATAGAGCCTTAATATTAAATTAAACAGCAATCCTGCTCTGTTTCCAAACCGTGGTGCAAAGGTAATATGTTTTTTTGAAATCTGCAACATTATTATTCAATTTATTTTGTATTACATTATTATAAAGTGGATATGGAAATGGATATAGAAAAATATATTCTGCTTCATATTATATCGTGATTTTTGTGTGTCATAATGACCAGAAAAAACGGCACCGATCAGCCACTTTGCCATTTTCTGTTAGAAATAAAAAAGGTAAAAAATTTGCAGATTTCAGAAAAAAGTAGTACTTTTGCTGCATAATTTGAAATGTATGTAACTATGAAGAAATTTTTCTTGTTCGTCGCAGCCTTGACTGCGGTGTCTTTCAATGCCTATGCTATCATAGAGGCAACCACTCTGCCTGACGAGATAAAGGCAGTGCTTCACAGCGGAGAATCGGTTCTGCTGGCACCGCCTGAAATAGGCTCCGAGGTCTGGCTGAACGACTCGCTTCTGTATAAACAACTCAAAGAACCCCGCCTGAAAGATGGTGAGGCGAACTATGATTCTATTTGGGCGACTATAAATGAACAATACTATTTTGTCCTCCATCGTCTGGCGGCTGATTCTGTGATGGATGTGCCGTTGATTGACATTACATGGACTGACGAAAACAAGGTAAAAGTAAAAACACATACGGCTAATGAGAATTTCCCCGAGATAAATAACTTGGAGAGTATGTGTGAGGCGATGAAGAGTTATCATACCGACTTGTGGCGTACACGTCAGCGTCCGTATAACTATTTTAATGATTGGTATAAAGGCAAAAAATACAAAAGAAGTGATGCCAATGCAACTTCTTACCCTTCCGGTCACGGCTATTTCAGAGGCTTGTTCGGCAAGTGCATGGAAGTTATTGACCCCGAAAACGACGAGGCTGTCCAGAAAATTTTGGACGAGTGGGAACACTGCCGTCTGCAATTGGGCGCGCACTGGAATACTGACCTCATTGCCGGCAGGCAGTTGGGCGCGATAGCCTTTGACAGTGCCATGACCGTTGATGCTTTCCGCAATCAAGTGCTTGCTGCCAAAAAAGAACTCAAGGCATACCGTGTGGCGAATAACATCCCTACCACCACGCAGCCCGAAGCCACTGATATAGATGGGGATATTGAGACCTATATCGCAAGTTTGCAGGGTACCACTACTGACTTTACTATCCACCGCATATAATATAAGG
>Ga0310690_10006482_pt1 | contig 15377 bp, 13 predicted proteins | sample AusTroGonzalo_MG_2_FD_207661 | JGI IMG/M metagenome (GOLD analysis project Ga0310690, IMG submission 207661) | Bovine rumen microbial communities from tropical cattle in Woodstock, Queensland, Australia - Gonzalo_04 (v2) (version 2) | ecosystem: Host-associated > Mammals > Digestive system >... | reverse complement strand
CGCATACCTTCGACAGCGATGGTCACCATAGCTTCCCAGTCGGTCCAGCCGTTCGGGCTCGTGATGTACATCGTCGGGATCTTTTCGCCCTTGGCGTTTTCCATGTGGTCGAGCGTACCGTCGCTATTCCAGACAGACTTGTAGCCTGCTTCGGAGAGCATCTGCTTCACAGTTTCGACGCGTTCCTTTTCGTCCGTGATGGTGAGCTTGACACCATACTTGGAAAGGTCTTCGTTGCTGATGTACTTGCCTTCGAGAGCGGTCGGCATGATGAGGCCCGGCTTGATCTGGTCCGTGTAGTCGGACACAGCGAACTTGCGGAGAGCCATGTAGTCGATAGCGGTTGCAAGAGCACGGCGGAAGCGCTTGTCGTTAAGCGGTTCCTTCATCGTGTTGATGATGAGCATCGGCATTGCGCCCGGCAAGAAGTAAGGCGGTTCGGAGAGCCAAGTGTGGACACCTGCGCCAGCCTTGCGGTTGATACGCGGGATGTAGCTCTGGGAAGCGTCGAGGTTGCCGCTACGCATAGCGATCGTGTTATGTTCGTTGTTCTTGTAAATCGGGTGAACGATGTACTTCGGAGCCGGGAGCTTGCCTTCGTGGAGGGCGGCGTTGCCCCAGTAGTCGTCACGACGTTCGAGAATAATCTTGTTCGGGTCGGCGCTGCGGAGAGCGTACGGGCCGGAAACAACCGGGTTCTGGTCCATCGGAAGCTTCTTCACTTCGTCCTTGGAGCCGAGCTTTTCGATAAGCGGTTCAAAAACGTGAGCCGGAACGATACGGATGGCCTGCATCAAGTCCATCACGGAAAGCGGGTTGTTGCGCTGCTTCTTGTTCACGAGGAATGCGATACGTTCCACCTGACCTGCCGGTTCGGACTTGATCGTATCGACGTGGATAGCGGAAATCTGTTCGCTAGTGTTGATGGACCCCATCGTGTAGATGAACTTCACGTCGCGAGAGGTAACCTTTTCGCCATCGCTCCATGTTGCTGCCGGGTTCAAGTCAACGACGATACTGTCGTTGTTCTTGCTCACGAGAGAGCCGAGGAGGGATTCAACTTCACCCGTGAGGGAGTTGTACGTCAAAAGCGGTTCGTACATCAAGTTGAAACGGCCGCTCACAGGCCAGGTCGTCATCCAGCTTTCAGCAAGGGGGTTGAACGTACCAGGAGCATCATTCTGCTGCCCAGACAAGTAGAGCGTTTCCTGACGCGGCAAGGAACCGCTGGCGAGCTCGTCTTGCGAAGAGCTACCGCACCCAAAAAGTGCGCCAGTTGCAGAAAGCACCAAGGCCGTTCTAGCAATCGATTTCAGTCCAATCATTTGAGTCCTCTTAGAATAGGCCCACTACGGGCCTTTAATGAAAATTCTAACCTAATATAGATTATTCCATTTCAAAATAATTTTTCGTATGAGTAAAAAAAGTCTTGATGTTTTCAAACCGTGTTTAACAAATTTTTACATTTACAAAAGTTTACGCAAAGATGAGCTGTGAGCGATCAGCGGTGAGCCATGAGTAATGAGCGATGAGCGGCGAGTAAATCGTCATGCTCGCGGAGGCGAGCATCTAGAGGGACCACAAAAGATTCTTTATTTATAATGTCATGCCGTGCTCCGTCACGGCATCGCCTTACACGGTTATTCCGCTTCTTCTGCGGTTTCCGGATTTTCAGAAGTTTCGCCGCCGGCGCAGTATTCGGCAACTTGTTCGCGGAGCTTTGTACCACGAACTTTCCCAAGCAAATCGATAATGTCTTCGAGCGGGGCGTCCATAAACGCTTCGGCGCTCTTGTACTTGCTCAGAATCTTGACGCGGGTTTCGTGACCGACGCCAGGCATCTTGAGCCATTCCACTTCGAGGTCTTTCTTGCGTTTGCTACGCTGATACGTAATTGCAAATCGGTGCGCCTCGTCACGGGCGTTCTGCAAAAGCTTTAGCGCAGGGCTCGTACGGTGCAGCACAATACTCGGGCGGTCATCCGGGAACACGATTTCTTCCAAACGTTTCGCAAGACCGATCAAAGGCAAATCCTTATCGTGACCAAGTTCCTTTAGAATCTGCATCGTGGCATCGACCTGACCTTTACCGCCATCGCACACCCACAAGTCGGGCATCGGAATCCCTTCTTCTTCCAAACGGCGGATGCGGCGGGTCATCACTTCGCGCATGCTTGCAAAGTCATCGACTCCAGTCACAGTCTTGATGATAAACTTTCGATAATTGCTCTTGTCGGGACGCCCGTTCTTGAACGCGACCAAGCTTGCGACAGTATTCGTACCGGACAAATGCGAAATATCCACGCACTCGATGCGGAACGGAGTCTTTTTAAGTCCCAGCACTTTTTGCAGTTCAAAAACGCTACTGTCAATTTCGCTGTACTTCTGCACTTCGGCGCGCATTTCCACGAGAATCATGTCGGCATTTGCGGCAGCGAGTTTCAGGAACCCGAGCTTTTCGCCACGCTGTGGATTTGTGAGCACGACCTTGTGATTCGTCTTCGAGGCAAGCGCCTGTTCCATAGATTCGCGTTCCGCCAAATCTTCGGGCAGGGGCACGTCCGTCGCGATTTCGCCAGGAATAAATTCCACGTCCATGTACCATTGCACCACCATCTGGCTGAAAATTTCAGTCTCGTCGTCTTCGAGCTTGCATTCCAAGCGGTAGTGGCGGCGCCCGCAAAGCACGCCGTTGCGGTATTCGAAAATCACGGCAGCAGCCATCGTGCCGTTACGCTTCAGCGAAATCACGTCCATGCTGAGGCTTGCATCGGACACATCGGTTTTCTGGTGCGCACTAGTCGCCTTGAGCGCCTGAATCGCATCGCGCTTCTTGGCGGCGGTTTCGAAATCCATGCGTTCGCTCGCCTCGAGCATTTCGCGTTCCCAAAGATCAATCAAGTCGTCGCGTTTACCGCCCAAGAGCATTTGCGTCTGCGCCACTTTTATGCGGTATTCTTCGCGGGTCACGAGCCCGGCACACGGCGCTTCGCAACGGCCGATGTGGTAATTGAGGCAGGGGCGCACAGGGCGATTGAGCGGGAGCTTGAGTTTGCATTCCCTGATTTTGAACAACCTAGCAGCGATATCCTGCAACTGGCGGATCATGCGGGAACTCATGTAAGGGCCATAATACAGGCAGCCGTCCTTTTTCACAGAGCGGCTCAGGAACAGTCGCGGGAAAGGTTCGTTCACGGAGAACGCCAAATACGGAAAGTGCTTGTCGTCCTTCAACAGCACGTTGTACTTGGGCGTATGCTTACGGATCAGGTTCGCTTCAAGAATGAGCGCTTCGGTTTCGCTCTCGGTAATAATCCACTCGATGTCGCGGATGTAAGGGAGCATCAAGGTGGCCGCGCGGTGACCGGCATGGTCACTCCCGTCAAAGTAACTCGACACGCGATTCTTGAGGACTTTCGCCTTGCCAATGTAAATGATTTTCCCCTGGGCGTTCTTCATGATGTACACCCCCGGCAATAGAGGGAGTTCCGCCAGGCGACGCTCAATGTGTTCACTTACAGGGATCATAGAATAGAAGATAGAATTTTACGCATTTTTTCATTTTCTAACAATCTCATCACATGAAAATTTTATATATCTTACATAGGTAAGACCGCACCCCCGACATTCTAATATGGAGAAATAATGAATTTTGAAAGCATGAACTTGCTATCTCAGAAGGTAGATAGCGTCCTCGGAACTATTCGCGCCCTGCGCGAAGAAAACGCCAAACTGAAACTTCAACTCACACACGTATCAGCCCAGGCAGAAGACGAAAAGAACTTGCTGGACGCCGCTAACGCAAAGCTCGCCGACTTCCAGGCCGCGCTCGATGCAAGAGCCAACCAGGCTGCAGCCCAGGATGACGCCCTCAACGAAAAGAACCGCGTCATCGAAGAACTGAACTCCCAGATTAACGAAAAGAGCAACATCATCGACGATCTCAACGCCGAAGTTGCCGAAAAGAACGCTACCATTGATTCCCTCAACGGACAGGTTGCAGAAAAAGACCACGCCCTGAACTCCTGCAACGAACAAATTAACGAAAAGAACGGCATTATTGATTCTCTCAATGGCCAGATCAACGAGAAGAACAACATCATCGATTCTCTCAACGGTCAGGTCAGCGAAAAGAACGACATTATCGATTCTCTCAACGGTCAGGTCGCTGAAAAGAACTGCATTATCGATTCTCTCAACGGTCAGGTGGCCGAAAAGAACGGCATCATTAATTCTCTCAATGGCCAGATCAACGAAAAGAACGGCATCATCGATTCTCTCAATGGCCAGGTCAATGAAAAGAATAACATCATTGACGACCTCAACAACCAGATTAACGAGAAGAACAACATCATCGATTGCCTGAACGGTCAGGTGGCCGAAAAGAACGGCATCATCGACGATCTCAATGGTCAGATCCAGAACCAGAGCACCGAAATTGCTGAAGCCCAGAACAAGTTCCAGCAACTCGTCTCCACGATCGAAACCGAACTGGACACCGAAATCAACATTAAGGATCAGGCTAACGAAGAAGCTCCGGCTCAGCCTGCTCAAGAAAACCATCAAGATGAAAACCCTGACCTGTTTGCGAGCAATGGAGGCTCGCAACCCGGTTTTTTCGGCTAAGGTGGTTGTTGGATAACGACCCATTCGGCGTAGGAATGAAATAATATGGCAAACGAGGCACTTAGATCAGTTAGCATAAACGTCGCTCAAGAACGCATCCACATCCGCACGGACCTGCCCGATACGGACTTGAAGGAAATTGTCGATTTCATCGAAAGTCGTCTCGATAATTCCTCGAAATTCAAGCTCGAAATGAAGAAACAGCTCGCCCTGCTTGCTGTGGAACTCACTTCCGAGATTGTAGAGCTGCGTAAGCAATTGCGCAAGGCCAAGACATTCCACGACCTGATGGACAAGGATATCAGGGATCTCACCATCCAGCTGGATGATGCCCTCCCTAAGGCCGACAGCCAAATTTAACCGAAAAACGCAATTTTTACAAAAATCTCGGTATTTTCGCCGAGATTTTTTTTGTTTTATTCCCTTGTTTTTGAGCGTCAAGAAAGATATATTATGTATGGGCATCCCACGGATTTTACACCCGATCTAACAGGAATAAATCAGCTCGTTGCTCTTGTGGTTCAGTTTAGGCGCGCTTTGACGCGAAAAACAAATCCCCGAGGCGCTGCTATCATTGTAGAATAGTAGTTTCGAGTGTTCGCACCGTAGGAGATGCCCTTTTTTTATGGGGAAAAAATGGAAATTTCCGCTAAGCTCTCTGAACTTTTAAAGAACGCTGAATCTCAAGATATCTTTGACAAGGCTGTTGCAGGTTACCTGCTCCCGGACGGAACTAGTCACATTGTCACATTGAACACCCCCGAAGATACGGTCTTTGACATCGCTTCGCTCACGAAGGTCTGCCCCACTTCGACGCTTGCGCTCTCGTACATTCTCGAAGGCAAAATTTCAGTCGATACGCGCGTCATCGATTTTATTCCGGAACTCAACACAAACTATCGCGACGAGATCCGCATTTTCCATTTACTCACCCACAGTTTAGATTACCGCGTCCCGATGAAGACGCTCCGGACGCTCCCGCCCGAAAAGATTCTTGAAGCGCTTTTCACGTACCAGTTTTCTGAGGCACCGGGAACGTTGTTCAATTACGGAAACCCCGCTAGCGTTTTGCTCGGCATTTTGCTGCAGCGACTCACGGGCAAGAACTTGCAGGAACAAGGCAACGAAAGATTCTTTACGCCGCTCGGCATGACACGTTCCGGCTACGATCCGCTCACGCGAGTCCCGAAGTCCGAAATTGCAGCCACGGAACTTTGTGAATTCCGCCACCGCGAAATCCAGGGCGAAGTCCATGACGAAAGCGCCTGGGTTCTGCAAAAGCTGTTCCCCGTCGGCAGTGCCGGCATGTTCAGCTGCGTACCCGACTTGCTCAAGTTCGTGAAGATGATTCTCTTGGACGGAAAGTACGACGGCAAGCAAATCGCGCCCGCCGGAATTCTTGAGATGGTCAGCCACAATGCCTTCCCCGATACTGTAGGTGCCTGCACGGCTCTCGGCTGGGAGCTGAACGCCAGCAAGTTCATGGGAACGAAGATTTCTCCGCAAGCATTCGGCAAGACGGGATTCACGGGCGCAAGCATCGTTGCGGACCCGGACAAGGGCGGAGCCATTGTGCTGCTCAGCAATTTCACGTACCCGCACCGCGAAGCGAACGCCGACCGCATTCACGCGTTCCGCGCAACACTCGCCGACGCGTTCTTTGAGGAATTGCAATAGAAAATGTGACTGGATCCTTCGCATTCGCTCAGGATGACAGTAACAAAAAAAGACTCGACGGTGTCGAGTCTTTTTTTAAACGCTACGGCAATAGGACTAGCGGTCGGCAGCCTTGCGGAGCATTTCCTTGCGCTGGGCTTCAGCAAACATCTTTGCCATTTCCATGCGGTTGTCAAGGATTTCCTTTTTCTTGGTTTCTTCCTTGCAGTTCACGCACTTGGTAGCCGTCGGCACAGCCAAAAGTCTTGCCTTCGGAATCAGCTGTCCACAAATCTTGCAAACACCGAACGTTCCGTTCTTGATGCGCTTGAGAGCTTCTTCCAAATAAACAAGGTACTTGCCTTCGCGGGCAGCCAACGAAAGGTTGGTTTCAAGCGAATTGATGTCTGTAGCAGAATCCGCACCTTCAGAATCGCCACCATCGCCGGACTGATTTTTCTGGTCCAAAAATACGTTAGCTTTTTCGGACTCGCTCTGGGCGGTCACAAGCTCACGTCTTTTTTCCAAAAGCAAGTCCTCAAAAAACTTAAGATCAGCATCGCTCATCTTTACGGGTTTCTTCTCAGCCATATTAAACTCCTTCTTTGTGAGTTACACTGTTGATAAGCACCGCTTTAAATTATCTTTTTTTTACAAAAAAATCAAATTAAATTTTATTTTTTTCAATAAAAACGTTGACATATTGCAACAAAAAAAAGCCAAAGGCACTTATCGCCTCCGGCTCATAGCTCAAAGCTCTCCGCTTACGACTTAAAAAATATCCAAATTGATCTTTAAACCGCTTTTTTTGACTCCGGTAATCGTTTCGTTGAAATCCTTTTTCAAGAGTTCAAAGTCCCGGTTCAGCTGAGAAGCTTCATTCCTGACAGCCCCGACAGAGCCGTCGTTTTCGTCAATTTTTTTCACGAGGTCAAGGGCAGCCACCTTCAACGAGTTGGCCTTATCCATCACCCCGCGAACACGTTCGATGAGCTTGTCCGCCTCGGCAGCACTTTCGCCACCACGGTTCGAGATTTCTTGCAAGGAGCTATCGAGTCTTGCAGCAACGGCACGGCAATCGTCCAGCAACTCGTTAACCTGTTTCTTCCACTGACGGATATCGGACTTTGTCATGCGAACAAACTTTTTCGCTTTCGCGGTCACGCGATCCGCACGCTGGCCGATTTCACCATCGGTTACCGAATCGATAAACGAGTTAACGGAAAGCCTTACATCGTCGACGTCGCTGAATATCGCGGAAAGGTTCTTCGAAATGCCAGCCGTTCCTTCGTCATAAAGTCCACTGACCGTATCCCCGTCGCAAACCAACTTGTTTGCGTCACCCGTGATGATGCTCATTTCGCGTTCACCCATAAGGCCCGCCGTCACCAAGCGGAATTCAGAGTTCACGGGAATCTTTGCATCGGCAAGGACTCGCGCCGTCACGTAAACGGCCTCGTCCGTCAATTTCACGGAAACGATTTCGCCTTTGGCAATGCCGCGGACACGAACGAGATTCCCCGGAGAAAGTGTTCCGATGGTTTCGTACTTCACGACAAAAGTATAGCGCTTGTGGTAGGGGCTCGCCGGATGATAAATATAAGCCGCGATGCCGCACGATACCACAACAGCAATCAGGATGAAACTAGCGACAAAATTATTCTTGATTTTAATCAGCAAACTATTCATAGAAAGACCAGTTCTGCGGATTGAAATCTAGCAAATCATCCGTGTATTCACCCTTAGCCTTCGCCTTAATCTTTTGCATTAGCGACTCGTTAAAGTCACGGGCCACGTTCTGACCGCTCATTTTCATAAGCGCATTCATCGCGATGACTTCGGAAATGACCGTCATGTTCTTGCCAGGAGCAACCGGGAGCACCACCTTCGGGATGTTCACGCCCATGACGCATTCTTCCATTTCGTTGAGGCCAGTACGTTCGTACGAGACGTCCTGACGCCACGGCTGGAGTTCCACGATCATTTCGATTTTTTTGACCTTGCGGATGGCATGGATACCAAACATCGAACGGATGTCCAGAATACCGACACCGCGAATTTCCATGTGGTGCTTGATCAGCGGATCCGGGCGACCGATAATGGACTTGCCCACGTGACTAATGTGAACAACATCATCGGCGACCATGCGGTGACCGCTTTCGACGAGGTCGAGCACGCATTCGGACTTGCCGACGTTGCTATCGCCAATGTAGAGCATGCCCACGCCGTAAACGTCCACGAGGCTTCCGTGGATAATGGCGTGCGGCGCAAAGAATTCATCCAGAATTCTCTGGCTCATCTTGAAAAATTCAAACGTATGGAGCGTCGTAGAAAACAGCGGGATATGCAAGCGGTTGCACATCGCCTTGAGTTCTTCGTGCGGGACCTGCGCATGAGTCACGACCCACATCGGCGCACGGAATACGGATAAATTCTCGAAAATCTTTTCACGAGCTTCGGGACCGACAGATTCCAAGTAATTCCATTCCGTATGGCCAATCACCTGTATCTGCGTCGAGCTGTAAACTTTAGTATAACCCGCCATAGCAAGGCCAGGGCGGTGGATGCCGCCTTCTTCGATGCAAGCGTCCATGTCCTCGTCAGGACAGTGCGGCATCAACTGCAAATCCTTACCGTAGCGAATAAAAAAGTCCCGCACCGGGTAACGTTCTCGGTGCAGGATTTTTAGATCTTGTAATCTAGACTCGGCCATTACGTCAATTCGGAAACCGGCTGAGATCTGTGATCGTTCTGCTTGTCGTTGGCCTTCTTGAGCTGGACCTTAATACGTTCAAGCGTTACATCGACAGCCTTGCCCATGTTTTCTTCGTCGGCAGAAGCGACCACGACGGAACCTGTAATGTTGACAGAAATTTCGCAGTGACGCTGGTGTTCAACTTCGTGATCGAGAATAACAGAGGCGCTAGTGATATTCGGGTAAAACTTGGCCAATTTGTCCATTTCTTCCTGAATGCGATCCTGAAGACCTGCCGATGCATTAAAATGACGAGCAGAAAACTGAATATCCATGATGAACCTCCATTAAGATATTTGTTTAGAAAAAAATCGATTGGAACCTTCGTTCCGCATTTTTAGTATATACATCTTTTTTTTTCAAAAATCCATACCTAATCGACTTTTTTTAATAAAAATACGTCCATTTTAGAATATAACTACCGTTTTCGCTGATTTTTCGGCAAAATTTTCAGTTCTTTTTCACGATATTTCGCTACTGTACGCCTTGCGACCTTGATTCCCTGCTTCAAAAGTTCGTCACTGATGTCCTGATCCGAGAGCGGGGAGCTCTTGTCTTCTTCGTCAATGAGGGTCTTGATGGCGTCAATGATCTGCGCAGAACCCACTTCTTCGGCATCTGGGGCGGACCCCTGCTTGATCCCCGAAGTAAAGAACTGCTTCAGCTCATAAATACCGTAAGGAGTTTCCACGTACTTTTGGTCCGTCGCACGCTGCACGGTGCTAACCGCCAAATGGACATCGTCGGCCACGTCCTGCAAGATCATCGGCTTGAGGAACGCCGGACCATTCTCGAAGAATCCGCGCTGGCGCTTGACAATAGCACGCATCACAAGCTCGATGGTCGAGAAGCGGTTATCGACCGCCTTAATGAGGTCCGTCGCCTTGGCAAGCTGGTTCTTGACGTATTCCTTGTCCTGCTTTGTCGCCGACGGATCCGTAAGGATAGCCTTGTAAGTCTGATTGATGCGGAGGGACTTCTGCAATCTCGTCTTAAAGCAGACGACTTCGTAATTGCCCTTCTTTTCGACGACCTTCATATCCGCATTGATAATATGCGAATAGGAATGCGACAGCTGGAATCCCGGATGCGGACTCAAGCGAGAGAGGCTTGCGATAGCCGTCTTGATTTCGTCCGTCGAGACGTTCAGCGCCTTTGCAATCTTTGCGTAGCGTAACTGCAAAAGATTGTCGTACTGTTCTTCGAGAATGCGGATGGCAAGACTCGGGAAGTTCGGGATCGCATAAGCCTGGATCAAGAAGCATTCGCGCTGGTCACGGGCACCGATGCCGCTCGGCTTGAACGACTGCAAAACGTGAACGGCTTCGCGGACCGGGAGGCTCGCCTCTTCAAGCGTCAGTTCCCCACGGAGCATGCGTTCGATTTCGTCGATGTAGAGGTCTTCGGACTTCACGACCATGACTTCGGAATCGTTGTCGCGGTTTGCATCGCAGAGGAATCCGTCATCGTTAATAGAGTTGATGAGGTAGCGGACCAACTTGCGGAAATGGCTGTCAGAAATACCGCATTCCTGGAGCTGTTCCTGCAATTCGTGAGTACCGTTCCAAAGGCGGAGCTGGTCTTCGAGCTGTTCCTGAAGGCTCTTGCCCACATCCTTGATGGGGCGGTCCCATTCGTCGTTCGAATCCTTGGAAGAAGCATTCAAATCGTTAAAAGGAGCGTCGTCGTAAGACGTTCCGTCGCCCAGATAGCTGTCCCAATTCACATTCGCGGAATCGCCATCCAAATAGCTTCCATCGACTTCGGCGGTATCGTCCAAGGAACCGCGGGCAAGGTCCTGGATATCTTCCGGGAATTCAGTTTCGGAATCATTTGCGCGAGGGTCGAGTTCTTCCGGATCCTTATCGACCGGAGGTTCCAATTCGTCAAAGTCCCCGTCATCGACTTCGAGGAGCGGGTTCACTTCGACTTCTTCTTTAATGGCTGTTTCCAGTTCTTGCGAAGTTTTCTGAAGCATCTTCACAGACTGGAGAAGCGCAGGAGATAGAGTCTGCTCCTGCGTCTGTCCGATATTCGCCTGCATCCCGAGATTCATAACAAACTCCTAATCCAAACGGAAACTATCGCCAAGGTAAATGCGCCTTGCTTCGGGGTCTTCGGCAAGGTGCTGCGAAGAACCTTCGGTAAGCACCTGACTCTTATACATAATGTAGGCACGGTCGGTAATCGAAAGCGTTTCGCGCACGTTGTGGTCGGTAATGAGCACGCCCATGCCACGTTCCTTGAGCCCAGAAATAATGGACTGGATATCGGCAACGGCAATGGGGTCAATACCTGCAAAAGGTTCGTCGAGCAAAAGGAACGACGGGTCACTTGCGAGAGCACGCGCAATTTCCAAGCGGCGGCGTTCGCCACCCGAGCAACTCATCGACTTTGTCTTACGGATGTGCGTGATCTTGAATTCTTCCAAAAGCTCTTCCAACTTCTTTTTGCGTTCGGCGCGCTTCAAGTCCTGCGTTTCGAGAATCGCCATAATGTTATCTTCAACGGAGAGCTTGCGGAAGATGGAAGCTTCTTGCGGGAGGTAACCCACACCAAGACGGGCGCGCTTGTACATCGGCTTATCCGTCATCTCGATATCGTCCAAGAAAATGTGACCGGCATCCGGACGGACCATGCCGACGATCATATAGAACGTCGTCGTCTTTCCGGCACCGTTCGGACCCAAGAGCCCAACGATTTCACCCTGCGAAACCTGGATGGAAACATCGCTCACCACTTGGCGGTGGCCATAGATTTTGCGCAGTTTGTCGGTTCTTATTGTGCTAACCAAATTTTTCACTGTGCTTCCTCCGTTTTCGCATTTTCTTCATCGCGTTTCTTTTCTTTTCGGCGGTTGAATCTATCAAAAGGCCTGCGTTTCTGGACCTTCTTTTTCTCTAGAGTCTCGTCACCATTCATGATGGGATTAAGCCTTGCCAAAGAATCCGCCTTGGCCAAGGAATCCTTTCTGGCAAGTTCCTTATTGCGGGCTTCCTTTTCCAAATCGATATAGCGACCGCTCGCATTCGTGGAGCGCCCCATGAGGCGTAACGACTTCACGGCATTTTTCTTTGCATCGAAGAGGATGTGGATGGTATCGCCCGTTGCTTCGTTCTTACCGGCAACAGTCCTATCTTTCTTGACGTAAAAGTAAGTGCTCTGAGCCTTCCCAGAAACAACGGCGCGGTCCATTCGACCTTTTTTAAAATACAAATCCAAACGGTCGCCGTCCATCAAATTGCGGTAATCCTTCAAGTCGGTTTCGTAGAAAAATCCCTTGGCATTCAGGTTCACGTAAAGGCGTTCGATCTTGCCTTTTTTAAACTCGCAGTAGAGCGTATCGCCAAAGGCCTCGGTCACATTGCCCGGATTGCCGCGCTTGGGTTCTTCGTTCTGGACGCCATGCGCATTGCGGATCACTAGTGCCGACTTGAGCATCTTACCCGTTTCGTCAAGGACGAGGAAAATGGAATCGCCCGTGAGGTGGTAATTTTTCATGTCACAAGTCGGGTGGCCCTTCATGCTAAGCCAGTTGTTTTTACGGTCAAAGTAACCCGTGTCACAAGTCACCACAAGATCTTTTTGCGTCAGCTTGACCTTGTCGAACGCCTGTGCAAAACTATTCTTGCGGTCAAAGAGAATGAGGCGAGCCTCAATCATCACCGTATCGATATTTCCATTTTTCTGCTTATCGTACTGGAAAAGACGCGGCGCCATCGGCATCGTCAAAAGTTCTTCCTTGCGGTCGTACTTTAAGTATTGGCCGGTCAAGAGGTACGTATTCGCAGAGTCGCCGGCACTCACTTCGCCCGAAGCAATCGCAATCTGGCTTTTTCGCTGGTAGGAACCGTTCCTTGCGCGGATAAATCCAGACGGGTGCGTAAACAAAAAACCGCCACCGCATTCAACAGATTCGGAATTGCGGTTCCAAAAAGCACGTTGCGTCTTGAACGCGATGCTATCATGAACAAAGTGGACGTTGCCCAGCAAGAGGAGCGTTCCGCGCTTGCGAGCCACTTCGAGGTTGTCGGCGTGGTGCATAATCAAAGGGGACGACTGCGCAAAAGCAAAAGCTGTAACAATCAGCGCAAGTAAAACGGCATGACGGAAAAGATTCATCATTCGGCAGGCCTCGCCTTTGAATGCCTAGGAAATCCGTGCGGAGAAGCACCAGACCTTCGTGAAGCCGGACGCGACGCAGAGGATTGCGGTGGAGTCGGCTTTGCGGAATTAGGCTGCGCTGCGGGAGGTGCCGGACGCGGCGGTTTCGCAGAATTAGGCTGCGTCGCGGAAGTCGCCGAAGTTGCGGAAGTCGCCTGCGAAGATGAAGACGGAGGATCGTTCAAGCGTTCGGCTTCGGCCTGCTTTTTGTCTTCGTCCTTGAGGCGCTTGGCGGCATCCTGGAAAATGCCCGTGACGTTCGAAAGAATCTTCCAGTTGTCGAGTTTCGCATCGCTTTCAAAGCCCACGCCCTGCAACACGTCGCCATCTTCGGACACCACGCGCACATAGCTAGCCGTCTTGACGAGGTTGTCCTTTTTGTTCCAGAGGAGCGAATCGGCACGGACCGAGGCCCCCTTGGGAGTCAAGGCGTACACATGGCCGTAGGCATACACATAGGTAAACTTCATGTCGAGGCTGCCGGAGTCCGCACGCAAGAACGCGACTCGCTCGCCAACGGAATCGTAAATGTCGACGAACACCGGACACACGGTCACGATTTCTTTATCGGCCCAGCGTTCGAGATAAGCGGTTTTGAGGCGCCAGTTGAGAACGCCCTTGTCGTAACTGTCGAGAAGGGTCGTATCGGTAAAGAGCATCTGCGGACGTTCAACGCGAATCCACGGTTTGGGTTCTTCGATTTCTTCGCAACCGAGGAAAAGCATTGCGCAGAGGGCGCAGGCGAAAACCCCGCAAAGACGGGTCGTTGAGAGGATGTGCTGCGTTATGTTCTGCAAAAATTGTGCCACGAATACAAATTACAAATAAAAAGGGGCGGGAATTGGGAAATTATGCTTATTTTGCGTTGTTTTAGCCCTTAAAAACGAAAAAAAGTAAAATGACTTTCAATTTCAAATGTACATCATGCGGGAGGGGCCCAAGCTCGGAGTGGACGCCTGCGGCGTCAGCGGCTTCACTCGGTCATGAACGCCTGCAAGCAGTCGTTCGCGACACTCGTTTTGCACGCTACTGCGAAGATATACCTTGGCCGACGCTTTTGAGTTTCAGAAATTATTTAGTAGGAAAATTATTTTTCTGGTGGATAATTTTTAGTTGGGTGAAGGTAAAATTCATTAATTTAGGTTAACAACGACTTCATCGTTTTCATAGAAAGTCAAGCCACCGCGCCATACAGATCCTGAACATACAACCTTGCCATCAACAAAGCTACACAAATTAGCGTTAGGTCGTAAGACATTTCCCCAAAAATCACCAACCGTAAACTTTATCGGGACTTCGATAGTATCTTTTCCATTGCGTAAAAGAACCGCTTCAAAAGCATGTTCACCAGGCATAAAGCAATACACATCATTGCCCCATGCACGGACATCGTCACACTTCTGAATCCACTTTAAACTGCCATCTAATCTTTTATATGTAGTTATTTTCTGAATCGTATCCAACACAGCATATTGGCAGTATTCGCTTCCCAAACTATCCATATGAAAGCCCTCAATATCGGGATTCAATTTATTGCCCATCACTAGTATTTTCCCGTCAAGCCATGTCCGTAACTTTGTAGTATAAGGAACTTCTACGGAACAACCATCAAACATCTTCTTTATTTTCTTCTTGTGCGGTTTTTCGCCTATTTTCCAGAACGACACTTCCGATTTCGGGTCTCCCCCCCAGATTACGGAATCCGAAAGCTGCCCCTTGACATAATTAAAATCCTCTATATCAGCGTTATCCAACGTATCCGACCATCTAGGCCCATCTTCTTGAACGCGATAGTTAAAAACACGAAGCCTCTGATGGCCCCTCCCGCTTATGTCCCCATGATCCTGAATAAAACTTCCTTGGTCTTGATGCCATCCCTGCGAGTCATACACAATTACCAAGGAATCATCAATAAAACCAACCACTTCGGCCCCGCCGAAGCCCTTATTCCATTCAGTCTTATCTGAACACCCCCACATGCATACGCATGCAAGTGCAACTGCCAAAATTGCGAACAAGGATTTAAAAATATTTGTGTTCAAAGGTTTCATTCAGTGTAAATATATGCAAGGTTTTGGATAAAATCAATTAATAATTTAGGAATAAATGTAACTGGATTCTTCGCTACGCTCAGACTGACGCCCCCCCCCCTCAGAAAAAAAGTGACCCCGGCACGG
>Ga0310690_10006481_pt1 | contig 15378 bp, 12 predicted proteins | sample AusTroGonzalo_MG_2_FD_207661 | JGI IMG/M metagenome (GOLD analysis project Ga0310690, IMG submission 207661) | Bovine rumen microbial communities from tropical cattle in Woodstock, Queensland, Australia - Gonzalo_04 (v2) (version 2) | ecosystem: Host-associated > Mammals > Digestive system >... | reverse complement strand
CTTCAAGGCTCATGCTGTAGAGATTGGAACCACAAACGGTGTCACAACGGAAATCGTCAGCGGTATCGGTGAAGGCACAGAAGTACTTGTCGACTTCAAGTTGAGCGGTGGAGAGACAGAAGAGGCTGGTCAGCAAGCCCAGAATCCCTTCATGCCTCGTCCGAGAAATAACAACAGACAGCAGAACGGCGGTGGTGGCCAGGCACCAAGGAGATAAGATGTCTGATGTAAGACGTAAGAAGTAAGAACTATGGACGACAACAGAAAAGTAGTCATAGAACTGCAGAACGTGAAGCGCTACTTCCAGGTGGGCTCTGAGACGGTGAAAGCCCTGAGAGGTGTCTCGTTCAAGATCTACGAGGGCGAGTTTGTCACCATTCAGGGTACATCAGGATCAGGAAAGTCGACCCTGCTCAACCAGTTGGGTTGTCTCGACACGCCAACCAGCGGAGAGTACTTCCTTGACGGCATCAGCGTGCGCACGATGTCGAAAACCAAGCGAGCCCGTCTGCGTAACCGTAAGATTGGCTTTGTATTCCAGAGTTATAACCTGCTACCGAAGACCACTGCCCTGGAAAATGTGGAACTACCGTTGATGTATAACTCTGAAATCTCAGCCTCGGAACGTCGCGAAAAGGCCATCGAGGCTCTGCGGGCCGTAGGACTGGAAGATCGCATGTACCACAAGTCGAACGAGATGTCCGGTGGTCAGATGCAGCGTGTGGCCATTGCCCGTGCGTTGGTGAACAATCCCGCCGTGCTGCTGGCTGACGAGGCAACAGGTAACCTGGACACTCGCACCTCATTCGAGATGCTGGTACTCTTCCAGGAACTATACAAACAGGGACGTACCATTATCTTCGTGACCCATAACCCCGAGATTGCGGAATATGCCTCGCGCAATATCAACCTGCGCGACGGAAAGATTCGAGAAGATACCGTCAATACGAACATCAAGTCGGCAGCCGAAGCACTGGCCAAGCTGCCCGCTCCACAGGATGATTGATAGTTAAGAATTAAGAGTTAAGAATTAAGAAATAAAGAGATGAATATTCTCAATTTATTTAAGGTTAGCCTGAAGGCCGTCGCCAACAACAAGATGCGCTCGTTCCTTTCGATGCTGGGTATCATCATTGGTGTAGCAGCAGTCATCATCATGATGGCCATCGGACAGGGCTCGAAGGAAAGCATCCGCAAGGAGCTGTCGACGATGGGAACGAATCTGTTAACCATCCGCCCTGGTGCCGACATGCGTGGCGGTGTACGCCAAGATCCTTCGTCAATGCAAACGTTGAAAATGGCTGACTATGAACGCATTATGCGCGAGAAGAAATTTGTCACCAAAGTATCGCCTGAAGTCACAGCATCTGGTCAGGCCATCTACGGAAACAACAATACCAACACCTCGATGTATGGCGAATCGGTTGACTATCTCGACATCAAACAATGGGATGTGGAGGAAGGCGACTGCTTCACCGAGGAGGACATCAAGAAGGCTGCCAAGGTGTGTGTCGTCGGTGCCACCATCGTTAAGGAACTCTTCGGCGAGGGACACGACCCCATCGGCAAGACCATCCGCTTCAAGAGCATTCCCATGCGTATCGTTGGTGTACTGAAGTCGAAAGGATACAATTCGTGGGGTATGGACCAGGACAATGTTGTCATTGCCCCTTACACCACCGTCATGAAACGTATTGCCGCACAGACCTACTTCTCGAGCATCGTATGCTCGGCCATTACAGAAGAGCTGTCGGATGCCGCCATCGAGGAATTGACACAGATTCTGCGCGACAACCACAAGCTGAAGAACGACACTGATGACGACTTCACCATCCGCTCACAGGCAGAGATGATGGAGACCATGTCGACGACGATGGATACCGTTACGCTCATCCTTGTCGTAGCAGCGGCATTCTCGCTACTGGTGGCTGGTATCGGCATCATGAACATCATGCTAGTGTCGGTAACAGAACGTACGAAAGAAATCGGTCTGCGTATGGCCGTAGGAGCCACAGGACCCGTCATCTCACTACAGTTCCTGATAGAATCAGTACTCATTAGCGTCACGGGCGGACTGATAGGCATCCTTGTGGGCTGTTCGGCCAGCGCCTTTCTGGGCTCCTTCGGAATGCCGTCGAGCGTTCCTGCATGGAGCATCTACGTTTCATTCTTCGTGTGTGTGTGCATTGGTGTGCTCTTCGGCTATATACCTGCACAGAAAGCAGCCAACATGGATCCCATTGAGGCCATCCGCCACGAGTAGTGTTGTGAGATCAAGTAGTTTAGAGGGAGATTATAGTTATGATTAAGAAACGACTGAAGGTTTTTCTGCACATCGCGTTCTGGGCATTTATGTTCCTGTCGCCTATGCAGTATATGAGAGGAACGGGTACGTCCATGCTCAACTATATGATGAACTGTATGTCACCCTTGTTGTTGATGGTGATGTTCTATGCCAACTATAAGTGGCTGGCGCCGAGATATTTCGTAGCAGGCAAGCACCGGTATTTCCTACTCATCAATCTGGGGCTGATTATTGTCTTTTCCACAGTATTACACTATTGGATGGACTTCACTAACAGTATCTTCCCCCCCAATTCTGCTAATAATCGCATACCCGATGCGCTTGATGCGTTCCTTTTCGTGGTTCGCGACGTCATCAACTTCATGATTTTTGCTACTGCTGCTACCTGTCTGAAACTCTCCCAACAGTGGATATGGGCAGATGAGGCCATCAAGAATGCTGAAAATGCCAAGGCTCAGGCAGAACTGAGCAATCTGCGTAACCAGATTAATCCTCACTTTCTGCTAAACACGTTGAACAACATCTATGCTCTCACTGCCTTTGATACCCCCAAGGCACAAGAGGCCATTCAGGAGCTGTCAAAAATGCTGCGTCACATCCTGTACGACTATCAACAACCTACTGTCCCCCTCAAAGACGAGACAGAATTCCTGCAAAATTACATCAACCTGATGCGCATCCGACTGCCCAACTCCGTGGAGGTAAACGCCCAGTTCACTATCGCCAATTCAAACATTCAGATAGCACCGATGCTTTTCATCTCGCTCATTGAGAATGCCTTCAAGCACGGAATCAGTCCCACAGAGCCCTCGTACATCCACATTACCATTGAGGCTGACGATCAACAGATTGTGTGCGACATCCAGAACTCGAATCATCCAAAAACAGCTGGCGACAATAGTGGACACGGAATTGGTCTGCAACAGGTACAGCGACGTCTGGACCTCTCGTATGCCAAGAATTATACATGGCAACGAGGTGTCAGCGAAGACGGAAAATCATATTATTCAAGAATTATATTAACAAAAACAAAAAACGATTATAACAATGATTATTAATTGCGCTATTATTGACGACGAGCCCTTAGCAGCAGGCCTGCTCAAGAGCTACGCAGAGAAAACGCCTTTCCTACACCTTGTGGGCTCCTATGGCTCTGCCTTGGAAGCCATGAAGGAATTACGCGATCATCCTGTACAACTATTGTTTCTTGACATCCAGATGCCAGAACTATCGGGTATTGAGTTTGCCAAGATCCTTCCAAAGGATACGAAAATTATTTTCACAACAGCTTTCCAGCAATATGCAATAGAAGGCTACAAGGTTGCAGCTCTCGACTATTTGATGAAACCCATCTCGTATGACGATTTCCTAAAAGCGTCGAATAAAGCACTCGACTGGTTTAGCATTACCCAGCGCCAGCAAGCTACCGCCCAGGATCGTTTTATGTTTGTCAAAAGCGACTACAAACTCATCCGCATTGCGTTGGACGACATTCTCTACATTGAGGGTCTGAAAGACTATGTGCGTATCTATCTGGAAAACGGAACGAAGATTATGAGTTTGATGAATATGAAGAAACTGGAGGACTACTTGCCTCGTCCAGAGTTTCTGCGCACCCATCGCAGCTATATTGTACACATGACGAAAGCTGAGCAAATAGATCGTTTCCGTATCGTTTTCGGCGAGGAGTATATACCTATCTCCGACTCCTACAAGGACGATGTACAACAATTCTTTGACAACCATACATTGGCATAAAATGGAGAAGAAGTATAACGACATCTTACTCAAGAATGTCAGCCTGCTATCGAAACTGACAGAACAGGAAGTAGGCATGATGCCTGCCACAGAGGCTCCCCTGCCCTCTGTAGAACAGGTCAAAGAGATTGTCAGTCTGGTGAAGAACATCATCTTCCCCGACTATTTCAACCAGCGACAACCTGACGAAACGCTACGCTCGTTCAACATTGGCGTACACATGGAAGAGCTGGAACGCCTGCTGACAAAGCAGATTGCTCACGGTCTTCAATTCTGTGAAGACTGTGAAACCATCAAGACCAAGCAACAGGTATATCAAGAAGCAGAGCGTCTGACCTCTGAATTCATCGATGCACTTCCAGAAATCAAGCGCCTGTTGTATACGGATGTGCAGGCCATGTTTGACAATGACCCTGCTGCACGCAACTATGGGGAGGTCATCTTCTGTTACCCAGTGGTGAACACCATGACGCACTACCGCATAGCCCATAAACTGCATGAGCTGAACGTGCCCGTCATTCCACGTATCATCACCGAACAGGCTCACTCAAAGACTGGTATTGACATTCACCCCGGTGCCCAGATCGGCGAATATTTCGCTATCGACCATGGTACTGGTGTGGTGATTGGCGAGACGAGTATCATAGGAAACCATGTGACACTCTATCAGGGTGTCACCTTAGGTGCAAAGAGTTTCAAATACGACGAGAACGGCAATATGCTAAACGTTCCTCGCCATCCTATACTCGAAGACTACGTAACGGTCTACTCCAATGCCTCGATTCTCGGACGTATCACCATTGGCCATCACTCCACCATTGGTGGTAACATCTGGCTGACTCACAGCGTACCTCCCAATTCACGTATTCTCCAGTCAAAGGCCGTCGATGTATCTTACGAAGGAGGATTGGGTATTTAAAAGAAATAATGATAAGTAAAGAATGGGAAAAAAGAGACTTCCTTAATTGGAAGCCTCTTTCTTTTTCTTGAGAGCCTTGGCAAATTCACCAGTTGCATAGAAGCCCTTTCCGCGTATCATCGTACTGTCTGATTCAGCATTAGCACCACGAGTGGAAGCGTAGTAGCCATCGTAGTATCTGCCCCAGTTGAAATTGCCGTCATAATACAACTCGAAGTGAATGTCACGGTTGGTTCCGTCGTCCATATAGCCTTCAAAATAGTCATCATAGAGATCGTAATCGTAGATATACACTGGGCAGCTGTAGCTGTCGGCATAAATAATGCAGATTTCGCCATTATAGACTTCCCAGTCAAACTCCGAGTAATACTCACCACTATAAGGGTCGTTGATGTTGTAGTCCACTTCATATCCTACACCACCATAGGAACCTCTGCGTTCGAAGTACATCGTGGTACGATAATTATTGCCCGACCACCCCCAACGGTCCCGATAATAAGTGTCAATATAACCTGTCCACGTTCCTTCAAGGGTACGGGCACGATAAGTATCACTGTCTTCACAACTGGAAAATGACATCATTGCTATGACTGCCATTGTCAGATAAGTATAAATCTTCTTCATAATCTTTACTGTTTATAGGGTTCAACTTTTGTTCTTTTCTCGATGCAAAGTTAGACATATCATACCGCTTTTACAAGTAGTTTTTCCTATTTTGCCATAGGGTTTTTCCTATTTTTAACGAAAAATACCCTCTAACGTGAAAATTTTTGAAGAAAAGCATTGTCAATTCAGATAAAATTCTTAACTTTACAACGTCAAACCTAACTAATTTATAAGAAATAACGATTTCTTTTCCATTATTAATACTATCATTAGAAAACATGAAGCGGCACGATTGTGAAATCCTGCCGCTTTCTCATTTTATCATCTCAACTATTTCCCTCTTGAGCTTTTTTTCCAAATTCCGGATCGATTTTCAGGAACCAGGTAACGAGGTATGTCAAAGAACATGCTGCTACCACGATGAGGAAGAAGTTTTGATAGCCTACAGCCTCTTGCAAGGCACCCGCAAAAAGACCAGGTATCATCATCGACAAAGCCATGAAAGCGGTACATAAGGCATAGTGCGATGTTTTGTGCTCACCCTGACTATAATAAATAAGGTAAAGCATATAGGCTGAAAAACCAAAACCATATCCAAACTGCTCAATGAAAACACAAATATTGACAATAAGCAGACTACTCGGCAAAACATACGACAGGTAGACATAGACCAAGTCGGGCAATGTAATGGCCAGCACCATAGGCCACAACCATCGTTTCAATCCGTCGCGGCTGGCGGCAATACCTCCGAGGATTCCTCCCAACGTTAGTCCGACAACACCTACCGTCCCTTGCACCAAGCCATATTCGCCATCACTCAATCCCAAACCGCCATTATGGCCGGCGTCCACCAGGAAGAGGGCGCTAACCTTGGCCAACAAACCTTCTGGCATACGATAGAACAGCATGAAACAAATGCCGGCCCATACTTGTGGCTTTTGGAAGAATGTGATGAGCGTCTGCTTAAACTCATTCAGTATGCCACTGACCGTTTTTTGCATTTTCTCCTGATCCTCAGAAGGTTTGGGTAGTGCCCAGCTATGATAGAGCCAGAGAGCAATAAAGAGGCCTGCCATCAGGTAGAACACCAGACTCCACGAATAGCGGATATTTCGGGTCATCACCTGTAAGGCACCCGCCAACCCTACCAACAAACCAGAGGAGAAGATGGTAGCAATGCGGTAGAACGTAGAGCGAATGCCTACGAAATAGGCCTGTTCGTGTTGGTCAAGTCCCAGCATATAAAAGCCATCCGCAGCAATGTCATGGGTAGCACTGGAAAAAGCCATCAACCAGAAGAAGCACAAAGACCCCTGCAGCCACCAAGGCCCCGGAATCGTGAAGGCCACACCGGCTAATGCTGCGCCTATCAGGAGTTGCATGGTGATAATCCACCAACGCTTGGTTCGAAGCATGTCAATAAAAGGACTCCACAAGGGCTTAATCACCCATGGCAGATAGAGCCACGAGGTATACAGGGTGATATCGGCATTCGACAGGCCAAGTCGCTTGTACATAATGAGCGAAATAGTCATCACCGCCACATAGGGAACACCCTCGGCGAAATAGAGTGTGGGGACCCACGTCCACGGATTCCTTTTCAAAAAGCTGTGAGATTTATACATATCATTAATATATTCGTTTAATTTCTGCATGACGATAGTAATGCAACAATATTTGTTCATAGGTATAGCCCTGTTGACCCATCACGGCAGCACCAATCTGACAGAGCCCCACCCCATGTCCCCAGCCTTTACCGTGCAGGCGGAAACCTTTCTCCGTCTTCTCCACATCAAAAGCAGAACTATATAGATGGCTCTCGCTAAGGGCACGACGGATCTCGAGTTCCTTACCAATCGTGAAAGATTTCTTTGTACCCACTATTTTTAGTTTCCAAATACGTCCGCTCTTGCCTCGCTCCAAGGGAATGAGGTCGGTAATCGTGCCGAAGTCATCTTTCAGCTTCTCACGGATGAGATCGGAAATCTCGTCAACGGTGTATTCCACCGTCCAGCGATAGAAGTCGTTGGTTTCCAGATCGTAGTCGTTGAGTACCTGCGCGAGCACCTCTTTGTCGTTGGTGTTGCAGAAGGGATCTTCTACACTAACCAAATAAGGTTTTGGGGTATCTTCCCAACAATACTGGAACTCCTCCGTAACACCGCCACAACACTTCGAGAAACGGGCATCACAGATTGCATCGTCATAACAGAGAATCTGTCCACGAGTAGCTCTCAGCGCCTGTTCAACATTCTTGCTGGTCTGTCTGGTAATACCTTGATAGCGTTGGCAGTGGTCGTCAGCACAGACATCAAAGATAGTATGGTCTTCCCGGTCGTACCAGCGAATCAGCTCGTCTTCTTTCTTGATAAAGGAGAAGAAATCGTTCTTCTGCTCTTGGTTGTCCTTTCTGCGATGCATCTGGGCCAGAAGCCACGAACGACTGATGACCGCATGAGCCTTCAACAGTTCCAGACCTGCCGTTGCCTTCATCTCGCTGGAAATTACCGAAGCCAGATATTTCTCCACTGGCAACTCGTTGATAGCCGTTATTTGATCCGACTCAACCACCAGTCGTAATGTCCCTAAGAAGGTCTGCGTCTCTTTGCGTTCCCAATGGAAATTAACACCAATCGTCACATCAAACAGCGAAAACGAGGCATCGGAACTGGAAGGGGTAAAAATTAATTCTCGATACTGATTGCCATTCCACAGAATACCTCCTTCAGAGAATTCCACCGTCTGGTTTCCTTCGATGGTTTCACCCTTAGCGGTATAGGGAGCATTCAGCGAAAATTCTATTTTCTGGCCACTGACAATACCCACGGTAACGTTTGGCTGCTCCTTCATCTTCGGACTGTCAACCTTAAACTTGAGGGTCTTGACGCGTTCTACCACCTGTTGCATCTGGTCAGGTGTCAACGACAACTCGTGATAGATGTCGAGGATGAGTTCCGGCGTTACCCGACGGAAGTCCTGTTCACGTGGTGTGATAATAAGACCACCCATATCAACAGCCCCTGGGCTAATGATATACTGTGAATCGCCTGTCGCTGTATAACAGTCAGGACGGTGCTTTCTACGAGGCAGAACCACGCTAAGCACGACATCGCCCGACCGCCACATGATGATATTCATCATGGGCTCCGTCTGGTCTTCAGCAGGAGGCAGACAATCATACAGTCTGCGGAACAATCGCTCTCCCACGTTCTGACTATGACTGCGAATGACAAAAGCAGCAGCAGGATAGTCAGGCACCAGCCAGACGCCATTATCTTCATCATCCTTGACAACCTCCATCAAATTACGACTCAATCGTTGCCAAGCCTGTTGCAAGGGTAAATAACCGGTTCCAACAGTTTGCAGATGAGCATGATCAGGGGCCGAAGCGCCACAATGCGGACCATTATACAATATAGTAAGATCCGAATTACGTTCAGCCAACCTTAACATCTCGTCATACATAGACAGAATACGCTGGGGCTGATGCTTTACCGTAGGCAGCGTAAAGTGAACAGGCAGAATAGGGAACGGATTAACCAACAATTCATACTTTCCGTCAATCACCCGATGCATCTGCTCCTGCGGACGATTCTTGGAACACAGGAAACAAGGGCGCTCAGTAATCGACTTGGCGTCGATCTTGGCACCCGTGGAACCAATGCGCGCAGGATTCCATTGAGCCTGAAGCGTAATGGTATCAGTAACCAGTTCACGCATCTCAACATGCTGAAGGTCACGATAGCGCTGACGTACATCAGTCCATGTCTGCAACTGACGATGGAAGAAACGCAAGATGGGAGATTCTATCAACGAGTCACCCCTCCCCTGCTGCGCCTGTTGGCGAGCCTTCAACTCCATCGTACGCAGACGATCTTTGTACAAATTGTTGGCATTGACCTTATCAACAGAAAGGGCTGCATCAGAATTGCCCCCCCAACGACGGCAGAGGTATAGTTCTGTAAAGATGCGGCCAATGCGATAATGACGCGAGAACTGAAGTCCCAAGGCATAATCTTCACCATACGATGTATTGGGGAAACCTATGCTACGTAGCAATGGGGTGAAAAAAGCACGCGGAGCACCCAGTCCATTGATGCGCAAGGCGTTGTTGGGTCCATTCTCGTCCGTCCATTCTTGATGGGCAATAAGTCCTGGTGGCAAGGTGTTCAACTCAAAGTCACACATGCGATAGGAGCCTATCACCATCGCAGCTTTCTGCTTGTAGAAAGCATCCACAATGGTCTGTAATGTTTTGGGAGATGAATAGAGGTCGTCGCTGTCCAACTGAATGGCAAAGCGTCCGCAATAGTCACTATAAATGGCCTCGTTCCAACACCCGCCAATGCCAAGGTCTCTGCGCTCTGGCACAATGACGTATAGTTTGTTGTCATAGTTTGACAACATACCGGACAGGATATCCGAGGTTCCGTCCGTCGAGTGATTATCCACCACTATCACATTATATTTAAACGACGTCTTCTGAGATAGGGCACTCTTAACAGCATCCTCAATAGTCCTCGCACGATTGAAGACGGGAATGATAACGGATGCCTCGAACTCGAAATCCTGTTCTTCGAAATCCAACTCCTGATATTGGGTGGTATCCACCAGAGCTCCCACTTCACGCAGATGGGCCGTACAGGCCTGTTCCATCTCAATCTGAACCTCACGATTGGCAGGGTTCACATAGTCGAACTGTTTTTCGCCAGAAGCACGCAGGTCTCCTTCTTCCTCAGTATACAGGAACTCATTCAGGTGAAACAACACTCCCTCACGACTCAAGAACAAACGGAAATCATAAAAACCAGCATAGCGATAGTCGGCATCACGATCACTCGTAGCATACTTATGAAGCAGCGATGTACGGATCAGCAACAACGATCCGAAATCGAAATCATCGCGAAGCGAACCTTCCTGATAGTCTATCACAGCATGACGCTCCACCAGGCCATTTTTTACCTCATACCGATCCGCATACACCATCGCAGCACCCATATCATTGGCTACAGCCATCATGCGCTCCAAGGCTCCTGCACCAAGCGTGACAGCCACTGGTTTGAGTTGCAGCAACACATAGTCGGCAGTGGCAATCTCAGCCACATGCATCAGGAAACTACTGCTTTGTAAGGGAATATCTTGAAGAAAGTAGATGCCTCTCACTGACGTACTCTTCTCTAACGCCGTGACTAAAGCACCCGTTATCTGTTCGTCAGGACAAGCCAAAAAGCAATCTGTTTTTTGTATCATTTTACCGTTTTTGCTGATTTTAGTTGCAAAGATACAAAAAAGTTTAGAGTTTAGAGTTTAAAGTTTAGAGAATTTTTGTCTGCGACAGCAAATTTTTCACTTTTCACTTTATTTTGTACCTTTCACCCTTGGTGAAGGCAAGCTGCATCTCGGAAATACAAAGAAAAACGAGCTTTTCTTTGGTATTTCGCTCGATTTGCACTACCTTTGCACCCATGATTCCACAAAAGAAAAGACTTTTGGGACTGACTCCGACAGAGCTGAAGGCTGTTGTCGGTAGTTTGGATATGCCTGCTTTTACAGCCAGGCAGATTGCTCAGTGGCTCTACGAAAAGCACGTGAGCAGCATTGACGAGATGACAAACATCTCGAAACAGAACCGCGAGCGACTAAATGCAGAATATGAAGTGGGCAGTTTGGCACCTATCGATTGTCAACGTTCAAAGGACGGTACCATCAAATACCTATTCCCAGTATGTTGCGACCCAACCCCAACACACGCTGAGCATTTCGTCGAAACCGTATTCATCCCAGACAAGGACCGCGCCACGTTGTGCGTATCGTGTCAGGTGGGCTGCAAGATGAATTGTCTGTTCTGCCAGACAGGCAAACAGGGATGGCAAGGCGACTTGACTGCTGCTGACATTCTGAATCAGATATATGCACTCCCCGAAGTGGAACGTCTGACCAATATTGTCTTTATGGGACAAGGCGAGCCCATGGACAACCTGGATGCGGTATTGAAGGTCTGTGAAATCATGACTGCCGACTGGGGTTGGAAATGGAGTCCTAAGCGAATTACGGTAAGTTCGGTAGGCGTAAAAAACAAACTGAAGCGATTCCTCGACGAGAGTGAATGCCACGTAGCAATCTCCATGCATTCGCCTCTACACGAGCAACGCTTACAGCTGATGCCTGCCGAGAAAGCCATGCCGCTCCAAGAGACCATCGCCCTACTAAAACAATACGACTTCACACACCAGCGACGTTGTTCATTCGAATACATCTGTTTCGGAGGTCTGAACGACTCACCGATGTATGGTAGAGAGATTGTCAAGCTATTGGAAGGACTGGAGTGTCGTGTCAACCTGATACGTTTCCACGAAATACCGAATGTCGACTTACCTGGCTCTGACGAGACTCGCATGGAAGCCCTGCGCGACTATCTTACCCACCACGGCATTACCACTACCATCCGTGCCTCACGCGGACAAGACATCTTTGCCGCCTGCGGATTGCTCTCGACAGCCAAGCAACAAGGACATCGAAATAACGACATATCGAAATAACGACAAGATAATATGGAACAAGAAAGAAAAATTCGCGTGGCTATCACGCAAGGAGATACCAACGGTGTCGGTTACGAAGTGATATTCAAGGCTTTTGCAGATCCTGCCATTTTCGAACTTTGCACACCCATCATCTATGGTTCGCCCAAAATTGCCGCCTACCATAAGAAAGCGCTTAATCTGGAAACCAACTTCACCATCATCAACAAAGCCGAAGAAGCCCGTGACGGCAGACTGAACCTGTTGTCCTGTTTTGATGACGAAGTAAAAGTTGAGCTAGGACAACCATCTAAGGAGGCCGGCGATGCTGCTCTCAGGGCTCTTGACCGAGCCATGACCGATTTCCGTGCCGGTCTTTACGATGTGCTGGTAACAGCACCCATCAATAAGGCCACTATCCAAAGTCCGGGATTCCAGTTCCCCGGACATACGGAATACATCGAGACCAGTGTGGGTAATGGGCAGAAGGCATTGATGATATTAATGAACGAAACCTTACGTGTAGCGTTAGTCACTACACACCTGGCTATCAAGGACATATCACGCGCCATCACCAAAGAAAGCATCATCGAAAAAACCACTATTTTCCACACGACGCTGAAGCGCGACTTCCGCATCTCCAATCCACGTATCGCAGTATTAGCTCTTAATCCGCATGCTGGCGACGACGGGCTGTTGGGCTCAGAAGAAAAGGAAATAATCTCGCCTGCTATCGAGGAATTGGCAGGAAAGGGCATCCAGGCATTTGGTCCCTACCCTGCCGACGGATTCTTCGGCAGCGGCACCTACTATCATTTCGACGGTGTGCTGGCTATGTATCACGACCAGGGACTGGCACCCTTTAAAACCATCGCTCTGGAAAGTGGAGTAAACTTTACGGCGGGACTCCCGATCATACGGACATCCCCCGATCATGGTACTGCATTCGACATTGCCGGACAAGGCAAGGCTGATGAGAATTCCATGCGTCAGGCCATCTATACGGCTATTGACATTTTCCGCAACCGTCAGAACTACGACGAACCGCTCAAGAACCCGCTGCCGAAACTCTTCCACGAGAAGCGTGAAGACGGTGACAAGGCGCGTTTTGCAGTACGTCCGAAAGACCAATTCCACAAGGACAAAGACGAAGAGAAAAGCGAATCATAGCATGAAATGACAGCAAATAGTTAAATTTCTGCCAAAGTGTGCCATTATGTCAGATTTTCTTTGTACCTTTGCGGCCAAATTGGCTAAAATTGGCTGAATGAAGACTACCGAACTTCAGAACATCAAACAGCGTTATAACATCGTAGGAAACTGCGAAGCTCTGAATAACGCATTGGACGTCGCTCTCAAGGTGTCGCCCATTGATTTGAGTGTGCTGATTATCGGTGAGAGCGGTGTCGGTAAAGACATTCTTCCTCGCATCATTCACGACAATTCACCACGAAGACGCGAGAAGTATTTCGCCATCAACTGCGGAGCCATTCCTGAAGGCACCATCGACTCAGAACTGTTTGGACACGTAAAGGGTTCGTTCACAGGAGCCATCAACGACTCGCAAGGCTATTTTGGAGTTGCTAATAAAGGTACCCTGTTCCTCGACGAGGTTGGCGAACTGCCTATGGCCACCCAAGCACGTTTGCTCCGTGTATTGGAGAATGGCGAGTATATCCCTGTGGGTGGTACAGAGATTCGGAAAACCGACGTACGCATTGTAGCTGCAACAAACGTCAACATCCAGAAAGCCATCAGCGAGGGACGCTTCCGTGAGGACCTCTACTATCGTCTCAATCAAGTACAGATTCAGATACCGGCTCTCCGTGATCGTGGGGAGGATATCGTGCTTCTGTTCCGACTCTTTGCTCTGCAAATGGCAGAGAAATACCGCATGGACAAAGTGGTTCTGACAGACGAGGCCAAACAGATGCTGATGCGCTACAAATGGCCAGGCAACATCCGACAGCTGAAGAGCATCACGGAACAGCTCTCCATCCTCAGCACAGAACGCACCATTACTCCTGCTATCCTCTCGCAGTTCATTCCCCAGGATCAGGAGACCACACAACTCGCAACCATCCATAAGGATGGCGACCACACGTTCGAAAACGAACGCGAGATACTATATAAAATTTTATTCGAGCTGCGCAGCAATGTCAACGACATGCGTCGCGAGATGAGCACCCTGAAAAAGCAGATTGAGGACGTACAGGTCAGCGCGCCCGTATCGCCTGCCGCACCACTTCCCACTACCCAGCTGGCTCCCATCCAACCCATCCAGCCTATGAGCAATTCCTCGCTTGAGGATGCCGAGGCAGAAGAGTATGTAGAGCCTGCACCCGAATTGGAGAATTTGAACGTAAACGACTGGAGTCGCCAGGCACTCGAGAAAGCCCTTGACCGCAATGGCGGCAATCGCAAGAAAGCCGCTCAGGAGCTGGGCATCAGCGACCGGACACTCTATAGAAGACTGAAACAATATGGACTGGACAAGTAAGACTACATATAAGCTATTAGTGTTTAGCTGTTGGCTATTGGCTGTCAGCGCTTGCTCCGTGAGCTATAAGTTCAACGGTTCGAACATCGACTACACGAAGATCAAGACCGTTCAGATTGCAGACTTCCCCATTCGTTCCAGTTATGTGTGGGGACCCATGGGCCCCATGTTCAACAACGAGCTGAAGGACCAGTTTGCCAACCACACACGCCTTTCTCAAGTCAAGCGCAACGGGGATCTGAAGATTGAGGGCGAGATTACCCAGTATCAGCAACGCAACAAGTCGGTGAGCGCCGAGGGCTATTCTGCCCAGACAGAGCTCTCCATAACAGTCAACGTGCGCTTCACTAACAATGTGAACCACAACGAAGATTTCGAACGGCAGTTTACGGCCTCGCAAAGTTACGAAACCACACGCTCACTCAATTCTGTCCAGGAAGAGCTCGTCAGTCAGATGTGCAAGGATCTCTGCGAACAGATTTTCAATGCTACTGTGGCGAACTGGTGACAAGCAGGTTAAGATAAAAGAAATAAGAAATAAAAAATGGAAATAACGGAACTCATAGAACACCCAGAGCGGATGGATCGCGATACGCTATACGAATTGCGCTCCATATTGGCGCTGCATCCGTATTTCCAAACGGTACGCCTACTCATGTTGCAGAACCTCTATCTGCTTCACGATCCTTCCTTCGACGAGGAACTGCGCCGTGCAGCAATCTACGTCACCGACCGAAAGGCCATTTTCCAGATGATAGAGGCTGCCCACTAT
>Ga0310690_10006480_pt1 | contig 15379 bp, 12 predicted proteins | sample AusTroGonzalo_MG_2_FD_207661 | JGI IMG/M metagenome (GOLD analysis project Ga0310690, IMG submission 207661) | Bovine rumen microbial communities from tropical cattle in Woodstock, Queensland, Australia - Gonzalo_04 (v2) (version 2) | ecosystem: Host-associated > Mammals > Digestive system >... | reverse complement strand
TATAGGATGTGCCGCTCTGCGTCTGAACCGTGATCGTAGCTTCAGGATCGGTAAGTGCAGGCTGAGCCTCCATATCAAGGTGATCGATCTTCATACGGAAAATGGATTCAAAAAGCATCAGCCCGTAGCAGACACGGCTCTTTTTCGAAACCACTCTCGCGTCACGCTGATCCAGACGAAGGACCGCATCCTCACTGGCCAATGTCATGGAAGAATCGAATCTGTATTCGACGCGGAAAAAGATGTCCTCCCCCACCTTCACTGTTGCATAACGCACATTATCCAGATACTCATGAACAACATAGAAGTCCATCAGTTCATCGATCGGAAGATTCAATCCGGTCAGCGATCCGGCATAGATCTTAAAGCAGTATGAATCGTCAGAAACATAACCATAGTAGAAGCCACTGATCTCTCTGGAAAGATAAAGCATCCTCTCTTCACCGGAACGCAACGAAAAACGGAATTCGAAACTCGGCTTGTCCAAACCATAGTCCATCCGCTTATCAGCCGGAATATCCATAAAAGAAGTGACTTCAAGCTGAAGGATACTATCGATAAGTGTTCTCATAGCCGGAGTCATATCCCGCTCCAGGGGTTCCTTGAGCTTATATGACGTCTGATAGATCGACTCGCTTAACGCTTCTTCCGTCATTTCGATCACGAATTTATCTCCCGTTTCATGGCGAAGGAAAACGATATTGTCGAGATCTGAGGCAGCAATGTTTTCAGCATACAGATTCATATAATTCTCAAAAGAAGAGGAAACCTCGGATAAATAAGTACTCTTGGCAACGATGACCCCATCTTTCACATCAGAAGCAGCATATATACCGCTGTTATCTTCAAGCATTTTCCCGAAAAGAATAGTGGATTGGCTGCCATCCTGTCTTTTGATCGTGACCTTGTATTCTTCCGGAGCCAAACCGTATATCGAACGGTCCGAAGAGGGCGATTCAAGTTCTTTTACCACAGAAATACGCGAAAATGCCGTTTTCAGATTTTTGGCATATTCCACCTTCATTCGTGAACTGTCATACTTATCTCCGTTATGCTCAGCCTCCGTCAGATTTCCGTTTGCATCAAAATGGAAAGCCATAGCATCGCCGGAAGGTTTCTCAATACTGATCTCACTGATCTTATCTTCTTCTGCAATCGTGATATAAACCGGAGCCAGATCATTTTCCAATCCCCGCTTGTTCACTTTATCCACAACAAGATACACTACCAGCGCGATAACAAGCACCGCCAGAATTGTCAAAGGCAAAAATAGTTGTCGGAATTCCTTCTTCACTTCAGCCTCCAGATCACAGATGACGTCTCTTACGATAAATGTATACACCACAGATCAGGCAGCCGATCGGGATAACCGTCATGACGACTACCGAAATAAGAGTGACATTATTACTGGATATCGGACTTCTCAACGAATAGTTCGGTACTGTTTTTGCAGGAATCATACTTCCGTCGATCTGGATCTCACAGAGATTTCCGATATAATACCTGGCAAAAGAAGCATTGTCATCACTCAATGACTTTTCTGAATAATACTCATTGGAAGTAAAACACTGCGTTGCAAAGAAGAGCATGATGCCTTCAGAATCGCCTGATGAATTCATCCGTCCTTCCAGTACGACCGGGTAAGCGCTTCCTGAAACAGACTCACTGATATTCAGATTCATGTATTCTACAGAAGCAGATTCGGAAGTGGTCAAAAGCGGATAAACAGAAACATTATCCGACTTATCATAATATACGCTCAAATAGCGGTTGTACGACGAATAGAATTTACCATTAAACCTCTGCTCGGCCTCCGTATTGGAAACAGCCCATGAGGTATAAGGATCATCTGCCTGCATCAGGTAAGTCGGGTCTTTCTCTCGTATCAGACCGTTTTCCATACTGATACCCATCTGTTTGCAAAGCGAAGAGAGATTCTTGTAATCCACAGCCTGATTAGATTTAAAATCATTTACGACTACCATCTTACCGCCATTCTGCAGATACAATTTCAGAAGATCGCTTTCCGCTTCTGTAATATCCTGCATCGGCTGAAGGATCAGGATCAGGTCGCAATCTTCCGGAATGGCTTTCTTTCCGCCGGACAGATTCAGCGTGCTGGTTGCCATACCCTGGGAAATCAAGATGGAATCGAGATAACTGTGCGCCTCATCTTCGGAATGACCCGTAAGATAATAAGCATGAAGAGAGATATCGGAGGTCACATAACTGAGATAACCGGTGATAGTAGATTCAACATTATTACCTTCGATCACGCCCCAGCCATACTGAGAATAATAATACTGGTTATAATCGAAACAGGTATAAGGATAGACCGTAGCAATCTTATCCCCACACTTTATAACATAAGAATACTTCTCGACTCCGTAAAGTCCGTCAGGATCAAGTTCAGTGATAATAAACGGGTTCACATCCGGATCGATGTACGATACCGAGATCTTCCCATCAGCTTTCGCTTCATAATCATCGATGATCGGGATAAAATAGTCACGCCACTCCGGGGAGGAATCATTCTTATTGAAAAGACCGTAGATCTCGACTTTCTTATTCAGCTGCTTCAGAAAAGACTTTGTATATGTTCCCACCGTATTGATATGGACAGATGTGGAATCGAATGTAAGTGACTTATCAAGTACCCGGTCTGCCAGAACATTAAACACTATGCAGATCAGGATAGCGATCACGATAGAGATGATCGAGACAGTTTTTAAGGTCTTCACACGTTCATCAGAAACCACTTTGACCTTAGGAGACTTGACGGTCTTTTCCTGCAGAATACTTTCTCTTGCACTTTTTTTCGCCATAATATCGCCTCCCTTCTCAGCTCTGACTCCAGCGTTTCTTCTCTAAAACGCGGTATGTGATGAAAATAAAGAGTCCGGTGAAAGACAGACAGTAAATGATCGGAATGATCTTAAATACACCATTTGTGAAACAAGCGGTCTTGGAATAAGGATCCAGCCAGGAAACACTTGAACGGATCGTCTCTCCCATATTATAGATCGTAGTATCCGCCAAACCGAACAGTTTCGTGACGCGGAAGAATGACATGCACACGTTCGCGAGTGACTCCGAAATCTGTGACATCATCATGAGAACGAAAATGATCACAAAGCAGACAACCGCAGACATGATCTGGTTCTCAGTCATAGCGGAAGTCAGCATACCGATGGAAATAAAGAGCGCGGCCAGTACAAGATAGCCAAAGAGCGCTCCCCAGGTACAGGCATCAACTGTTCCGTTGCAGACCATGGTAATAATCATATGACTGAAAACACTGATCAGCATTAATGCCTGAAGTGCCATAGCAGCGAGAAATTTTCCGATAACGACACCTTTCATGGAGTACGGCATGGTATAAAGAAGGATCTCTGTACCATTCTTCTTCTCTTCAGAAAACAATCGCATAGTAATGATCGGTATAAGAATAACAAAAAAAGATCTCAGGTAATCGATTTCCAAAGCAATATTCACATAAGCCGAAGAAAACATTCCCGAGAAATAGTACCCGCTCAGGGCACCAAGAATACAGATCGCTACCCAGCCCACCGGAGTACGGAAATAAGATAAAAACTCACGTTTAAAAACTGCAATCATCGTTTCTGCTCCTCACTTTTTAGGTGCTGTAATACTGGTAAAGATATCTTCCAGAGACGCTGCGGAAGACCGGAATTCCAATATCGGGAAATTCGCTCTCGCCAGTGTATAGAAAATGGCTTTCCGGACATCTCTTTCCGAATTGGCCACAACTTCGATCTGAATCAGTCCGTCACGTTCGGAAAGCAACGAGACGCTCTGTACACCGGGAATCGCCCGAAGCGGCATCTGAACGGAATTGAACGACGTTTCCAGCGTAAGAATGTAATTCGCATTACCTTCGATCTCTGCCGTCAGCTCCAAAGTCGGAGCATCCGCAACGATCTTACCGTTATTAATGATCACGATACGGTCACTGATCGCCTGTACTTCGGAAAGAATATGTGAACTAAGTATAATGGTATGGTTTTTTGCCAGGGAAACGATCAGTTTGCGCATCTCGATGATCTGATTCGGGTCAAGTCCGACAGTCGGCTCATCAAGGATCAGGACTTCCGGATTTCCGATCAGAGCCTGGGCTATACCGACACGCTGACGGTAACCTTTTGAAAGATTGTGGATCAATCTTCCTGAAACATTACCGATATGGATCATTTTCATAATATCGGATATCTGTTTCTTCCTGATGCTCTTAGGAACACGCTTAAGTTCACTGACATAAGTCAGATATTCAACAACCGTCATATCCATAAAAAGAGGCGGCAATTCCGGAAGATAGCCGATATTCTTCTTTGCCATCTCCGGTTCTTCGAGAATATCGTAACCGTTTATCGTTACCGTACCACTCGTAGCGGAAAGATATCCGGATATAATATTCATCGTAGTAGATTTACCTGCGCCGTTCGGTCCGAGAAAGCCGAGTATCTCTCCTTGATTGACCTTAAAGGATACACCGGAAACTGCGCGCTTATCGCCATAGTACTTGACCAGATTGGAGATCTCTAACATTCCACGTTTCCTCCGAAAAAACTTTGCCCAAATATTTTACCTTAAATCACTCTTCTGATAAAGTCTTTCCGTCAAAAAACCTTAAATCTAATTAACAACAGATCTCTGTCGAAAAGACGTGTCTTCCCGTTTTCACTTCAAAACCATCGACCTGGACTTTGTCCGAAAGCTGAGTTCGGTAGATACACACTTCTTCGCCCGGTTTCACTTCTGAAGAATAATTGATCGTTAGTTCATGGATATCAAATGCGTGATCTTTCTGGGCATAGAAAGCATCCAGACTCCAGGCAACATACCTTGTGTTATTTACATGCATATTCCTGTCAATATCACTGAAATCGGCGTATTTCTTAAGTAAAGGCCGTATCTCTTCAGAAGTAATGTCAATAGGCGTGATCTTCCCTGCCTTTCTTTCCGACTGATCTTTAGCCTCATAGATCTCCATTCCGGGGATCGTCTGCGGCCGTACAGGATGGTGATCCCCCTGGTGTGCGATCACCCAGATAGACGTTGCCTCCCCGATCTTATTCATGTCTGAATCGAAAATATCAAAATCACGGTTAAAGAACACACGCTGAAATCCGTGAGACCACGTACGGATATATATCGTATCTTTCCATTTCGGAATACGGATCATATTTACTTTCATACGCAAAACAAGCCAGCATGCCTGCAATTCATCCATTATATCCGCGCCGAAGCCATGGTGATCCACATCCAGACACGCCGCCTCCTGAAGCATGGCAAAAAGGCTATGATAGTGTAAACGGTCATGAATATCCGTCTGCGGTCCGATTATCGTAAATTCAAAGCAGTTTTCCTTCTCAATATATCGCATGATCATTCCGCTTTCTTCGTTACCGCAGATTTTCCCGGTCTGTACATCGTATTCCTTGGATTCTGACGGAAGATCGCATTCAAAAGTCTTTCTTCTGGTTCTATAATGATCAGCACTTTGCTCTTTCCCAGTTTCGCAGCAATATACCACTCCTTATCAGGTGCTGTTCCGGACGCACAATTGGCATGAAGAACATCGGATTTATCAAATTCGCTGTAAGGATGACGTTCATCATCCTTCTTGGCAACCATGTCAAAACTCGTGACCGTACCGGAGAACAAAGAAAGTCTTCTCTTTTTTGCTTTGATCACATCGATGATAAACATATCACCGACAAGAGAATACTCATACTCCTTATGAAGTCCGCTTATCGAAAAATAAACGAAGAATCCGATACCGCAGGAAAGAGCACCGGTAAACAAAAACAGATATCCGATCCCGAAAAGCAGCGGAACAAAATTCACGACAAAAACAGCAAATACTGCAAGTATGATCAGAAGAACCCTGAAAAGCCGGTCTTTAGACGACATTTCTCTCTTCACGACCTGTTCGATGTGTACATCGTTAAAAGGCATAGATCCACCTCTGAATAAATTTAGAGGTCATGATCCGTAAAGACCATGACCTCAATATAATAGCAGATTCAAAAAGATTAATACATACCTGCATTCGGATTCGGCATCGGCGGTTCAGGCTGCGGAATATCACATACCACTGCTTCTGTCGTAAGAAGTGTGGAAGAAACAGATGCAGCATTCTGCAGAGCAGAACGGGTAACCTTAGCCGGATCAACGATACCGACATCAAACATGTTGACATACTTATCGTTCAGGGCATCATATCCGTTACCGGGCTCGGACTTCTTGATATTCTCACAGATCACGGATCCATCAAGACCGGCATTAGCAGCAATCTGACGGATCGGAGCTTCCAGAGCCTTCGCAATGATGCGGATACCTGTTGCCACATCTCCATCATACTTGTCAATAAGAGCGGTAACTGCAGGAAGAACATTGATATACGCTGTTCCGCCGCCCGGGACGATTCCTTCTTCAACCGCTGCACGTGTAGCAGCCAGAGCATCTTCAATACGGAGTTTCTTCTCTTTCATCTCGGTTTCTGTCGCCGCACCAACCTTGATCACAGCAACACCGCCGGAAAGCTTAGCAAGACGCTCCTGCAGTTTTTCCTTATCAAATTCGGAAGTGGTTTCTTCGATCTGCGCACGGATCTGGGAAACACGGGATTTGATTTCTTCCGGATCACCCATACCATCGACAATGATCGTATTCTCTTTCTGCACTTTTACCTGATGCGCACGGCCGAGCTGTTCCATCTTAGTCTCTTTAAGATCCAGTCCGAGATCATCTGTGATGACCTGTCCGCCTGTCAGGATCGCGATATCCTGGAGCATAGCCTTTCTTCTGTCACCAAAGCCAGGTGCTTTTACCGCAACACAGGTAAATGTTCCACGGAGTTTATTTACGATCAATGTAGCCAGTGCTTCACCGTCAACATCCTCAGCAATGATCAAGAGCTTCTTACCCTGCTGGACAACCTGCTCAAGAAGCGGTAATACATCCTGGATATTGGAGATCTTCTTATCCGTAATAAGGATATACGGATCATCCAAAACCGCTTCCATCTTATCCATATCCGTACACATATAGGAAGAAAGGTAACCACGGTCAAACTGCATACCTTCTACCACTTCAAGATCTGTTCCCATGGTCTTGGATTCTTCCACCGTAATTACACCGTCAGAAGAAACCTTCTCCATAGCCTGCGCGATCAGGTCACCGATCAGCTCATCACCGGCAGAAATGGATGCAACTCGGGCGATATCTTTGGAACCATCCACTTTTTTAGCAGCAGACTCTAAGGATTTCACTGCCTCATCAACCGCGATCTGAATACCCTTACGGAGAATGATCGGGTTTGCACCGGCAGCAACATTCTTCAAACCTTCACGGATAATTGCCTGAGCCAGCAATGTAGCAGTAGTCGTACCGTCACCGGCAACATCGTTTGTCTTGGATGCAACTTCCTTTACGAGCTGCGCACCAGCATTTTCAAAACGGTCTTCCAGTTCGATCTCCTTAGCGATCGTAACACCATCGTTTGTGATCAGAGGAGCACCGTACTTCTTATCCAGAACAACATTTCTGCCTTTTGGTCCCAGTGTGATCTTAACAGTATCCGCAACTTTATTAACACCATTTTCCAGAGCACGTCTAGCGTCCTCGGAATACTTTAAATCTTTGGCCATATATATTACCTCCTGTCAAATGGAAAATCACTCAACAATAGCCAGAACATCACTCTGGCTAAGGATCGTGTATTCCACTCCATCAATCTTCACTTCTGTACCTGCGTATTTGCTGACAAGAACCTTATTGCCGACGGAAAGTTCCATCTTCACTTCTTTTCCATCGATCATTCCGCCGGGTCCTACAGCGACGATTTCTGCAATCTGAGGCTTCTCCTTAGCAGAACCTGCAAGAACGATACCACTATGTGTCGTTTCTTCCGCCTCTACCATTTTAATAACTACTCTATCACCCAGTGGCTTAATGGTCATGGTGAATCACCTCCAGTAAATTTATTTAGCACTCGATGCATACGAGTGCTAAAATCAACTACTACTATACCATTAAGTCAGCAGATGTCAATATCAAAGAAAGGCAAAAACAAAAATCTTTCAGTTGAAATAATCAGGAATCATGATGTGGTGCTTTCGGGATCTCCGGCACCTCATCAAAAGGATATGTCTCGCCATACAGGAACTTCTGGACTTCCGGAATAATTCCGTTCCAGTCCGGACGCAGACTCCATTCCGCATCATCGATCGTGGTCGCATAGCCTTCCATAGGCACTCCCAAGGTTTCGAGAGTAAGCTCCCTTACCTTAGGCAGGAAATCAAATGCATACTTTTCGATCTCATCTTTGGAAATATCCGTCGCTACCATTTCAAGAATATCCGCTAAAGCCGAAACCTTACCGGTCAGACCCAGGTTCATAAACTGAGTCAGAAGCTGATTCAATACTTTTACCTGACGCTGGGAACGTCCATAGTCACCGTTTCCTACTTTACGGATACGGCTATAAGCCACAGCCTGACGTCCATTAAGATGAAGCATGCCATAGTCGCTCAGTACATATGTCTCATCCGGCACACCGAGAATATGGTTCTGCTCTCTTAAAAGTGCATTCAAACCACCTTCCTGAGCAAATACCTCATTCTTGGTCACCTCAATATCTACGCCGCCTACGGCATCGATCACTTTCTCCATGTTATAGAAGTTTACAAAAGCATATCCTTCCAGATCGATACGAAGATGATCTTCAATAACCTTGGAAAGAAGCATCGGTCCGCCATAGGTCATAGCGGCATTGATCTTACGCGGCTTAGTATAACCCGGGATATATACGTAAGAGTCACGCTGGATAGTGATAAGCTTGATCGTTCCGTTCTTCTCATCCGCGCTCATGACCATAATGACATCCGCTAGGCTACCTGCACCATTTGAGGAATAATCCTTGGAGCGGCTGTCAATACCGATCAGAAGGAAGTTGTGTACACCTTCCTCTTGTACCGGCGGATGCTCAGTCGCATGTGTATATTCGTTCAAAGAAACAACAGAACCGTCTTCATTAACAAAAGTCGGATTCTCCTCTTTCGGCAGGAAAGTGATTTTCCCAAACAGATAATTCTTATAACAAATAAAGCCGATGTACAGACCGCCGACAATAATGGCCAGCACAAGCACGATAGGAAGAACGATCCTTTTGAGAACACGTTTTTTTGTCCAAGGCTGCTTCTCTTTCTTATTCTTTGGCTTCACTTTCTTTCCCTTCGCATCAATATGGGAAACGACGATTGGTGACTCCTCATTGGGCGTTGTGTTTTCTTTATTCGATTTCATTTTTCTTTTTCCTTTTAATCATCAGATTGATTGACATTTAACTATTCTAATCCAAAATCGGTAAAACGGTACATTTTTCGTTCGAATATTACAAAATTGAAATATTGTAAAACCTATCCTCTTGTAGCCGAAGGCTCTGTATCCTTTGTAGTTTCAGCGGTTTCAGAAGTTGAAGGATCCGATTCGCTGTTCTGGCTTTCCGAAGTTGTATCCGGGCTCTTTTCCAAGTCATCTGCTTTGTAGCCCTTTATGGTAACAGGCAGATAATCAAGAGCACTGACGATATTTTCCTCGAGTTTCCTGGAACCTTTCATCGAATTATTAAGCACGTAATCCGCACCATGGAATAACGTAGTTCCTGCAAAATACGTGGTTACCGCAATCAATATAGCCAACGCGATCAGTTTGATCAAAAGAATGATCGTGATTCCGGAATTCTGCATGAACTCCATGATTGGTGTACGTCTTCTGATACGGTTATCCGGCGTAGCAGAGACAAATTCCGCTATCCGAAACTTAGGCGAATCGATCTTTTCAAGGATCTCCTGTTTCATCGTGGATGCCGTGTACTCATCAAGCGACTTCTGAACCGCAGCTGACTCATTGGCGATCGGATACTTTGCAGCCATTTCATTAATATGAAGTTGCAGCGCATCCGAGAAAAAGTAGATAACATTCTCCTCATCGAGTTTCGCTCTCTTATGGTAAGTATCGATAAACGACTCCACAACGCACATTTCGGCACGCGTTGTATCGCGAAGGCTCTTGTAGGCTGCCTTATAAGCAAAAGAAGCATACATGTCGTAGAACTGTTCGATATTCTCACGATTCAATTTTTGATTCCACATTTCCATGAATCTCAAACCTCCTCGCTGTCATTTTCAGGCAGACGCGGCCGGTTACCCGGCGTTCTCTTCTTCTGATTCTGCGCCGAATTATCCATCAGCATGAGAAGCGGATAAGATGCAGAGATCACAAGCAGGATCAACGTGACTGCCACCATGACCACACGGATATTCTCAAACTGGTTCACAAAACCGAAAACCAATGCTCCCACAAGGGAACCGCCTGTAAATGCTCTCATTAGGACTACTCTTGCCACAGGATGCTTATCGTGACGGATCAGGGACTTGTAGTAATCCAGATAGCCGAATTCATGGAATCCGACTGAAAGACCGAGGAAAGCCACACAGATAACAAGTGTCTTAGCCGACGGTGAAAGAGCAAAAATAAGGTATCCAACAGCGCCCAGCATAGCCTGAAGCGTGATCCTTGTCTGTGCAGTAAAGAAATCCTCAAACCAGATCGTAAAGAGTTTCAGGATGATCTGACTGCAGACAACACAGACGATATAGTAGAACGACAACGTCGCCAGCGAGATCCGTACATGCTCCAGATAATCCGGGATAAATACCAGGAAAAAGGAAAAATGCACGCCCAGCGGAAAAACCGTACTCCAAACAAAAGTGCCGGATTTTGAATTCTTTAATGCATAGAAATAATTCGGAAGCCGGATGACCGGTTCATTGGACGGCGGGCAATGACGCACGAAGTACAGAACCTGGATCGCATCCACAAACAGGAAGAAAGATGCCACCATCAGCACAACGAAAAGGCCGAACCGCTCGTAAAGAATGCCACCGATGACAGCACCTACGATCGCACCAAGGACATATCCGGAATACTGGGTCTGGTGGATCTTCGTCTCTGTGAATTCAGACTGTCCGGAACGGGAGGCAAACAAGCGATACTCTCGCTGAAACTGGAACAGAACTCCCATGAAAAATCCGGCCGGGAACTGCAGGAAGATCGTAACAAACGGAATATTGACGACTCCACAGACCAAAAGAATGATGAAAGCACTGACAACAGATATTACAACAGCAATCCTTGCAGTGAACTTTTTGATCAGAAAATCCTTTAATCTCGTAAATCTCCAGAAACCAAGGAGGAAAACAAATGCAGCAATAATAAGCCAGATCTGGATCACCATGCGGTTATCCACATAATCTTTAAGCGAATCCTTAAGATAGGAGAAAAGAACTATCAAAGGAATGGAACAGCCGATGCTGGAAAAGAATGCAATCAGCCGGAAAGTGGAAAAACCATAGCTGACGATCTTTGGAACACGTTTATCCGGTTCTTTGATCAAAGCATCCAGAAGACTTCTCATTTCTCCGTAAATGATCGTAATGGCTACGGCAATGGAAATGATCGTAAACAGCCATGAAAGGGACATACCATTAACTGTCGCAACAAAAGCACTCTGCGGCATCATGACTTCCACGATTCCGTCCATGGTTCCGTCTTCTTTTACAATCGGCGCAACGGATGTCACATAAAGCGTGCCGGATTCAGTTCTTCTCGAAACGATGAGTTCCTGTTTTTCGTACGCTTCCGTATACTCCTCACCGGCTCCACTGAGGACATATTCTTTACTTTCATCATATGTCTTGTCAGACGTATAAAGACGGATAAAAGAGTTTCCTGCCTTCTGATAAACATTAACAATATAGGATCGGTCCGTATCATACTGCGGAATCGCTAAAGGAAGATCCATACCCGCCTGAATGGTACGGTGTGAAAGCGCAACGGAAACCGCAGTCGTATATGAGGAAAGTGCGGTCTTGCGCTGGGATTGAAGCGATGAAACATAAACCTTAGTTACAAGTGAAGAAACCACAAAAAGAATGACCAGCGCCGTGACCAGACAGAAACCTATCTGACTCGCGATCGCCTTCTTACCTTTTGGCGCCTTGGTAAAATTATCTACGAAAAAATCATTCATAATTTTGCCTCCGCGTTCTTCTTGGAAATCAGCATAATGATCGGCGGAATGACATACTGCAGCGAGAATGCCGCCATTGCAACAATGACTGCCACGATCACCGTGGAAAGGATCACAGACTCAAGCTTGTCGCCCATCGTTTCTATCTCGGAAGATTTAGCGGAAAGTTCAAGGAGAGCACACACATTTCCCTGCGAATCCGTGATCGGAATAAGATAATGATACAAATATTCATCCTTGATCTCATATGGAGCAAGCTCAGCAGTGAGCCAGTCGGATACAGGTATAGAAGATGCCACAAGAAGGGATGAATCATTCCCCGTCAAAACCGAAAGCGTTCCGTTAGAATAATTATATAGCCCGAATGCCTGTACCGAATAATCATTGTCATTTGCATCCATTAACATATATGGAAGAATAGCGCTATATTTGACAGCAGCGGCAGACGGATCATTAACGATCTCATCACCTGAAACAGCAAGAGCAGCATTTGCGGCATCGACCTTGATCCGATCGATCAATATACGGTCATATTCTTTTTCAAAACCGATCCTCATATGGTGAACGGCAAAAGAAACGGAAACAACAACAAGCGCCAGAGCAAAAAGCGATAAGAACAGTATCTTCGCAACATTGCCCGCCGCATTGGACGCCGTATTGGATTTATCGATTGAAGCCACTTTTTCACCTCAACATAAACATACTCAACTAATTATATCGCAACGATCGTCAAATGCAAAATCCGTGAAGAAAGAAAAGATCCCGGATAGATTCCGGGATCTTTCAAGTGGTTGCGGAGGCGGGACTCGAACCTCGCGACCTTCGGGTTATGAGCCCGACAAGCTACCAACTGCTCCACTCCGCGATATATGATTCACCAAATTGGTGCTCGTGACCGGACTTGAACCGGTACGGGTTTTACCCCGACGGATTTTAAGTCCGTTGCGTCTGCCTATTCCGCCACACGAGCAAAGGCTTACCTTCGGTGCCTATAAAGATTACCATTGATGTACTGTTATGTCAAACAGTTTTTTCTGACATTATACCTACACGCTAATATTGTTTTTTATCCGTTCGTATTTCGCCGTTCCGATACCAGGGACGCCGGTAATATCCTTTACTTCCGCAAACGCTCCATGTTCCTGCCTGTACGCAATGATTGCTTCTGCTGTTTTTTCCCCGATACCCGGAAGTGTGCACAGTTCAGAGATTCCTGCAGTATTGATATTCACGGCGTCCTCTTTCGTTTCCGCATTATGCCCTTCCCCCTCCCATGAAGAAGAGACAACTTCATCGAAATCATTCCAATCCCTTTCTTTCCGTTTCTCCTCTCCCCGGTCAACATTTGAAAAAGGAATATATATACTTGTTGGGCCGTTGATCTGATAGACCAGATCGATCCTTTCCGGCGCCGCCGTCTCACAGAGACCACCTGCCAGATCGATCACTTCATACAGATAAACAGGAATATCTACTTCATATATACCAGGGTCAGCCACTGCCCCACAAATGTAGACCGGGGTCTTTTCCGGAAAGGTTTGTTCAGGCACGCTCCCTGATGGCAAGGTAGTCTCTGATTCGTATTCAGTTACTGATTCGATCACGGCCCTATTATTCTCCTGATGGCCAAACCAGACGCGGAAAGCATACACACATAGGCCAATCACAACAACCAAACCGGATATAATGATCCTTCTCTTATCTATTTCCGTATCTATCCCTCCCTTCTTTTTGATCATTGTACGAAAACGGTGAGAAAACAACTCATACACTTTCCGACAATTCTGGTGTTTTTGACAAAAAAATCCTAATCGGATAAAAATCCGCCTGTTTTTATTGCGGAATTCTTATATTTGAAATAAGATAATATATAGTCGTAAGACTATAGTTTTCATTTTGGAGGAATCACAAGATGCTTCTTGGACAAGACGATGAAGGTAAAAAGAAAGAACACCTCATGCATGCACCAGAGGAGGATTACGATAACTCACAAAGTCCGTCTGTTTTCGGAACGTTTATGAGATCAGACGATGACGGCTCTTCAGAAAACCGTGCTTTTATGCATGGCAACGAACAGGATCAGAGTGCGGATAACGCCGCGGACGATTCCGTACGACGCCCGCTTTTCCTATCCTTCAAAGCAAATGATCCTGCAAAGAATGTTTCCGATGCTTTGCGCGAGCAAAACAATATGAATCCGAACAGTTATCCGATCGATCCGGATGACGAGCTTCGTTTTGATGATCTTGAGCAGCAGCATGCTCAGGCGGTTGCAGACACCCAGTCCACACTATTCGGCAACCAGGGTTTTGACGATATTGATGCGGAAATAGATCAGACTGCCGATAATTTTGCAGATGACCTTTCTTCCGGTTCTTTTGAAGAAGAAGCTTCGGCTGCTCCTATCGACATCTACGGAAGAAATGATATTTTTACAAATGTACCGAAATATGATGCAGATACTTCTCTGGAAGACGAGATCAATGCAAGTCTCGGTGATGCCGAGATCTCACCTTTTGCTGCTTTCAAGCCGGTTTCTCCATCAGTTTTTGAATCTGAAGAGATTACTTCTCCGGTCGGTAACAACGAAACTTTCGATGAAAAGGATAACATGGAAGCACAGCAGGAGGCTTCTGCGGAACCTGTTTATGATGAACAGAATTCTCAGGAAGAAATGCCCGTAATGGACATTCCCGTAGAAATTCCTGTAGAGATTCCGGTTGATATTCCCTCAGATACAACTGCTGCAGAACCGGAGCAGTCGGAATTTGAGGAACAGACTGAAGAAAACAACGCTGAAGAGCCTGTTGTTTTTGGGGATGCGCCTCTCTATGATGAGTCTCCGATCGAAGATCCGGTAATGGATGCTTTTGCCTCTTCTGAAGAAGATTTTGAAACAGAAGATTATTCTTCTGAAGAGAATGCCACCGCCAATGTATCTGGTTCCAACGAAACAGAAGAGTATACAGATGAAACATCTGAATCAGCGGAAGCAGAGCAGCCGGTCGAAGCTGTTGAAGCTCCTGTCGCCGAAGCGGCAGTTGCCGGGAACGTCGCTGAGCAGGCTTCTGAAGAAATCAGCGAAATCACATCCGAAGTTACGGATGCCGTTTCCGAAGCCGAAGAACAGGTCAACGAAGTGTCAGAAGAGTTTGTTTCCGAAGTTACGGAAACTGCTTCTGAACCTGAAAACCAGATCAACGAAGTATCTGAAGAGTTTGCTTCTGAAGTTGTGGAAACCGTCTCTGAAACTGACGAACA